>Ga0164297_10000727_pt1 | contig 38875 bp, 56 predicted proteins | sample GEODES058metaG_FD_113539 | JGI IMG/M metagenome (GOLD analysis project Ga0164297, IMG submission 113539) | Dystrophic lake water microbial communities from Trout Bog Lake, Wisconsin, USA - GEODES058 metaG | ecosystem: Environmental > Aquatic > Freshwater > Lake | place: USA: Trout Bog Lake... | reverse complement strand
ATCTTTCTACACCCCTCATGGAGTAGTAGTAGGAGGAGGAAACAACCAAGCTACAGGTAGTTATTCATTTATCGGTGGTGGTGGTGATGCTGGTACTGCGGCTAATAGGAATGTGGCTAGTGGTGATTGGAGTTTTGTTGGTGGAGGATGTGGAAATACAGCTAGTGGTATTGCTTCTTTTATTGGTGGTGGTGGCAGATTTACCACAGGTTTTGGTACAAATTTAGCATCAGCATTATCATCTGGTGTTGTATGCGGACTTGGTAATGTAGCTTCAGGACAATATTCTTTAGTAGGTGGTGGAAACAGTAATACAGCAAATGCTACTGGTTCATTTGCGTCTGGCGGTTACTATGGAACAACTCGTTCTATTGTTGGAAATCATGTATTTTCTGCTTGTATTCAACCTATCGCTTCTTCTGCTGGTGTTTCACAGTCTGCATTATTAATTCTTGGTCACCAAACTACCGATGCAACTGCTACAGTTCTTACAAGCGATGCTAATGCCGCAGGAACTACAAACCAAGTAATACTACCTAATAACTCTGCTTATTACTTTAAAGGCGAAGTTGTATCTGGAAAGACTGCTGGTGGTGATACTAAAGGCTGGAGTATTGAAGGAGTAATTAAAAGAGGTGCTAACGCTGCCTCTACTGCACTTGTCGGTACTCCTACAGTTACTTCTTTATATGCTGATGCAGGTGCGGCAACTTGGATTTTAGCAGTAACAGCAGACACAACCAATGGCGGTATAACAGTAACTTTTACAGGACAAGCTAGTACGACTATTCGTACAGTAGCACAAATCCGCACAACCGAAATGACTTACTAATAGATTATAAATAACCCCTAAACTCAACTAATAGTGTATTAATAGCTTATATTTTAAACTTTAAGGAGCAACATCATGGCTTTACGATTATCTGTTCAAACCCAATTTGGCGCACCAGCACCTGACGCTTATGCACGAATTACTAACTTCTTTGGCACAAAAGACCAAATTCAAGTGCAAGTAGCAATCTATTACAACGAAGATGCAAGACATAGCAATATGGCTACAGTTAAAGAGGAAGCGCATTATATTGGACTAGCCGACCTACCAGAAGGCAAGGCATTTATTCCAGCTATCTATGAAGTATTAAAGACTTTTAGCGACTACGCTGGTGCAACTGATTGCTAATATTAGGGCCAGATTTATAGATTTTTGCGTATTAGTATAAGTAATGATATAATCTAAGTTCGTAGGAACTTTACGGGAAAACATGAAATACAGCATCGTAATACCCACTTACAATAACTGTGAGAAATACCTAAAGCCTTGTGTAGACTCGGTTATTAAGCACACAGACATGTCGCAGGTGGAGTTGATTATCAGCGCCAACGGGTGCACAGACAATACTAGGGAGTACCTAGACTACTTACGAACCGCAGTGCCTAATTTAGAGGTAGTCTGGAGCAACGAACCGCTAGGATTTGCCCAAGCAAGCAACAGGGGTATTCGTATTTGTTTTGGCGACAAAATTGTACTGCTAAACAACGACACCCAAATACTGGGGCCTAACTGGCTAGAGCGCCTAGATCAAGGCGACATTGGTGTGGTGCTGACGCAGCACTCAGACATTACGCAAAGTCGCTTTGGTGTATTTTTTTGTGCAATGATAAGCCCCAAGGTATTTCAGACCATTGGGCTACTAAACGAGGAGTACAGCGTAGGCGGCTGCGAGGACATTGAGTTTTGCCACAAGGCACAACTAAATGGCTTTGAAATAGTGGACGTAGGCTACCAAGGAGACTTCCCAATCTACCACGCAGCCGAGGGCACCATGCACGACCCGCAGCTGGTAAAAGACTGGGACAATAGGTTCCTAATTAACCAGCTCAAGCTGGCAAAGAAGTACAACCTAGATTGGTACCGCTGGCGCCTGTCAAACAACTATGAGCGCGCGGTGTTTCTCAAGGGCGACCAAGTATTCCCGCGCGAGACCCAGCGTTACGAGTGGGCAGCAAAGAACCTACTAGGCCACAGCGTCTTAGAGATTGGCTGCTCGACTGGATACGGCGTGCAGTTCTTTCCACAGTCTATGAGCTACTTTGGGTTGGACTACGACCCGATGATTGTGCAGATTGCTAAGGAGCAGTACTGGAGCCCTAATGCGCTGTTTGACTACGCCGACATCAACACCTACCCGATAGATGGTTACTTTGACACCATTGTTGCATTTGAGGTTATTGAGCACCTTAACAACGGCCTAGAAATTGTTGAGAAGTTAAAGCAGCACTGCAAACGTCTTTTAATTACGGTGCCGCACAACGAGCCAAAAGGCTTTTGGGGCGAGCATCACAAGTTGCACGGGTTGACTGAAAAAGACTTCCCTGGATTTAAGTTTGCGTATATCAGTCACGATGGCAATATATCAGACACACTGCAGCCGGTGTCAGAGTCCAACCCCAGTAACTTAATGATCTGCAGGTGGGACAATGAATAGGGTTCTTTGCTCTGTAGCAACTAGAGGAAGATACCACACTACACTGCCCCTAGTACTAAACGCTATTATCAACCAGACAAAACCAGTGGACAAGCTGGTTATCTTTGATGATAACGACGAGCCGCAAGACATGCGCAGTGAGATGATTTACCAGTACTTTTTCCAGATGTTAGACATCAAGGGTATTGCATGGGAGTGGTTGTATGCTGATAAAAAAGGTCAGCACCACATTCATCAACGTGCCAATACGATGGGCTACGAGTGGGTGTGGCGCTGTGATGACGACGCAATACCGGAGCCTGACGTACTGGAAAGACTGTATTACTACGCCAACGGAGTAGATAATAACATTGGTGCAGTAGGTGGTTCTGTACTGACTCCGCCATATATGCCAGACACAAGTAAAGTAACTGGCAAAATTGATAACATTGACTCTGAGCCAAATATCCAATGGGGCAAGATTGAAAGGGCAAAACAAGTTGAACATCTACACTGCTCTTTCTTATATCGTGCTGGCGTGTGTGACTATAATCTTGGTCTATCACGCGTAGCACACAGAGAAGAGACACTGTTTACCTATAGCCTGCACCAAAAAGGCTATATTAACTGGGCAATACCTGGCGCAGTAACGTGGCACATGAAGAACCCCGAAGGTGGGATTCGCAGCGAGACAAAGAAGGAAATGTACGACCATGATGAACAGATTTTTAGAAATATTCTTAGATGTAGTGATAAAACCATTGTGGTTCTCAATTGCGGTCTTGGCGACCATATTGTATTCAGCCATGTACTTCCTTCAATACCTAATGCTGAAGTGTTTACTTGCTACCCTGAAGTGGTTCCCGGGAAGTCGATAGCCCAAGCAATCGAGCTGTTTGGTGACATTGATCCTTGGAATATATACAAAAAGATGGACCAGTGGAAATGGAAAGATAGTTTAGAAAACGCATACAGGAAAATGTACCTATGATTATCATAGCACCGTATGCACAAAAGCTCAGAACGGGTAATTTAAACCCAAAAAACTATCCATACTGGAAAGAGCTTATTGAGCAAATAAAAGAGCCAATTATTCAAGTAGGTGTAGAAGGCGAAACACAGTTGGTACCAGATTTTAGAAAAAATCTACCAATACTAGAATTACGCACACTGCTAAAAGAGTGCCGGATTTGGATTAGCATTGACAGTTTCATCCAGCACCTAGGGTGGGACGAAGGCAAAAAAGGAATTGTGTTATGGGGCCCATCTGATCCGTTGATCTTTGGACATCCAGAAAATATTAACCTACTAAAAGACCGGTCTTGTTTAGTAGAAAATCAGTTTATTTGGTGGGAAGCCACCGAACATAAAAACGACCGGTTTGTAAAACCAAAAGAAGTTTTAAAATATTTAGAGGAATAAACTATGGCCCAATCCGGCTATACACCGCTTAGTCTTTACTACAGCTCAACGTCAGGAGTAGCCCCTACATCGGGTAACCTTGTCAGTGGCGAGTTGGCTATCAACATCACTGACGGCAAGTTGTATTTTAAAAACACCAGTGGTGCTGTGACTTTACTTGCCTCTGCAGCAGGTGCTGTGGCAGCAACCAATCTTTCTGGTGGAACATCAGGTCAAATTCCATACCAAAATGGTGTAAGTTCTACTACTTTTATGGCGGCGCCCGGAACCTCTGGCACGTACCTAGGATACAACGGCAGCGGCTTTTACTGGTCATCTAGTACCGGAGCGTCCGGCACAAGTGGCTTTAGTGGCTACAGCGGATACAGTGGCGGGACAGGAACTAACGGAACGTCTGGTTACAGCGGCCTTTCTGGCTACTCAGGCTATAGTGGCTCTGGCGTGTCTGGTTACAGCGGCTCTGGCATCTCAGGTTACAGCGGCTTTTCTGGATACAGCGGTATTAATGGTTCTAGTGGTTCTTTAGGCATCTCGGGATACAGCGGCTTTTCTGGCTACAGCGGATCTGGAGCTTCTGGTTACAGTGGTATTAGTGGCTACTCTGGTCAAAATGGATCAGCGGGTGCGTCGGGTTTTAGTGGATACTCTGGTTCAACGTCTTACACCGCAACCAACTTATCCGGTGGTTATGTGAGTGCAACAAGCATTACATATTCCACTACTCTTACTGGCGGTACTGGTATTGTTAACTTGGGTTCTGGCCAGTTTTACAAAGATGCTAGTGGTAACGTATCCATTGGATCAACATCCACACCAGCAACATTGTACGTCAAAGGGGGTAACTCGAACAACCTTTCGATTGATAACGGTGGGCAACAATTTACCACATTATCATTATACAACAATGGCACTGAAAAAGCTCAAATGTATTGGGACCAAACAAACACATTGTTTGTGTTCGGTACTGATGCAGGTGCTCCTGTGGTATTTAAAGCTGCTACTGTTGAGCGCATGCGAATCTCTACCGCTGGTGGTGTATCCATAGGAACAAGTACAGACGCCGGCGTTGGCAATTTGCTGGTTAACGGTTCTGTTAGTTCTTCTACAGTCAGTGCAACTACGGTAACTGCAACAAATCACAGCACTACCAACTTCACAATTACAGAGTCTGGTGGCAAGTTGTTGATTAAATACGGCAGCACAACCATTGCGTCTATTGACGCTTCTGGCAACTTTATTACACTCGGCAGGGAAACTGCTGGCGGTACACCTTAATTTTTAGGAGTTAATTTATGTCAACATCAATGGGTAGTACAGGAGTTACATTTCCTGATTCAACAACACAAACAACAGCTTTTACTGGCGGATATGTATCTGGTATTGGTGGTCAAGCCTTTACAGCATCAGGAACATTTACTATTCCTGCTGGAGTTACTGCACTTAAAGTTACAGTAATTGGGGCTGGTGGAGGTGGTGGAAGTTGTGGAGGTGCTGGCGCACTTGGGGGGTCTGGCGGTGGAGGTGCAGTTTCTTATTTGACTGGTTTAACTTCAGGTGGTACATTATCTGTAACTATTGGCGGTGGTGGTAGTGCTGGTTCTGCAAATGGTAATGGAGGTACTGGCGGTACTTCTACAGTAGCATCTGGAACACAAACTATTTCAACAATTTCTGCTACTGGTGGTAGCGGTGGGTGGGGAAATGGGCATTCACCCACTTCACCAGTAAATGGCGGTATTGGTTCAGGAGGAACTATCAATATTTCTGGAAATATTGGAGCTTTTGTTGGTAATGTAGGTAATGGGGCTGGATCAGCTATTTTAGGAGGTGGTATTACTATTACTACAATAGCTGCTGGTGCAAATGGTAATAGTCCTGGTGTAGGTGGCTCATCTCCATGGGAAGATGGATGTTCAACAAGAAATGGCGGTACTGGTGCCGCAGGTATTGTTTTCTTTGAATGGTAATAGGATAAATAAAAATGACAACTCAAAACTATTTAATTATTGAATCAAATGTAGTAACCAATATTGTTGTATGGGATGGTAACACTCAAGATTGGACACCCCCAACAGATTCTATTCAACTTATTCAAACAGACACAAACGCAATGGTTTGGCAATTAGATGCAAAAACTAATACTTTTGTTTTAACAGAAGTTCTGGGACAAGTAGATATTGGTTTTACATGGGATGGTACTGTTTGTATAACTAATCAACCACAACCACCAGCACCAAAACAACCAGTAGCTACAGGCGTACAAACATTAGGGGCTTAATATGGTAGTTAAAATTGAACCAAAGCATGATTTTGTTTACGATAATGTAGCTGTAAAAGTTTATCATGCAAATAAAGGTGAAGGTTTGCCTATGCACAATCATCTTTATTCCCATGCTACAACTTGTATGAATGGTAAATGTAAATATACTTGTGATGGTGTTGAGCTTATTGCTGATAAGAATACTCAACCTATAAATCTTTTAGGTGGCACACATCACGAAATAGAAGCCCTAGAAGATGGCACAGTCTTTGTAAATGTATTTGCAGAAGGAAAGTATTAAACCATGGACTTACAAACCCTCATCAACACAGTGCTGCCTTTAATTTGTGTAGCCATTGGCTGGTTCTGCAAGGAACTCTGGAACGCTGTTCAGGATCTGAAAGACGACCTGACTGATATCCGGACACACCTAGCAGACAACTACGTCAAAAAAGAAGACTTTGCAAGCCGCTGGGATGAGGTGCTAAAAGCAGTTCACCGTATCGAGGATAAACTTGATGCCCTTCGAGCAAAATGAGAACATTTCTCAAGCAACTATTAACTGGCAAAGATAATCAGACGTATGATATCGGTAGAGTTACTTGGTTACTTGGTACCATCACTGTTATTGCTTTGGCTGCTTTCGAGGTGTCCACATCGCAGGTCAGCCTTCGAGAACTTGCAGAGGCTCTGGGAATTGTTTCGGCAACGGGTGGCGCGTCGACCATGATGAAATCCAAAACAGAACCTGGTGGTGAGTAATGTTTCCTTTAGGAGTACTTGACAGTGTCAAAATTGGACTTTTTGCTGCACTTTTATTTTTGGCTGGCTATACTGGCTTTAGCTTGGAAGCTGCGCGATTCGATCGCTACAAGGCGAGCCAACAAGCCCTTACCCAAACGCTCCAAGAAGAACACCAAGCCGCCGCAGACCAAATAAGGAAAGAAAAAGATGCTCAAATTGCTGCTATCAATAACAGCCTCGCTGATGCTCTTGTGCAGCTGCGCAGCCGTCCCAGTCGCACCCAAGGCGCCGCAAATGGACAAGGTGGAACTGGGGCAACCCTTTCTGCCGAGGATGCACAGTTTCTTACAAGGGAAGCTGCCAGAGCAGACATCATCCGCACAGGGCTCGACGCCTGCTACCAACAATACGACTCGCTAAGTAAGTAACCCTCAATTGCGCTATAATAGCGTAAAAAAGGAGAATACATGAATACAAAGCTATTTATAGCAATATGGTTATGTACGCTAATTATAATTCTACAGAGTTTCAAATTTGTACAAACAGTGGAAACAGATATTATGGCCATTACAGAATCAACATTTAACTTTATTACAAACTTTGAAGGTAAAAGAAACAAAGCCTACAAAGACTCAAAAGGACTTTGGACTATCGGGGTGGGTCATCTCATCAAACCGGATGAAGAATTCCTAAAGACCTTAACCCTAACAGACCACGATGTAGAAGAGCTATTTAAACGCGATTTAAAGTGGTGTGACGAGGCCGTAAGTAGTTCTGTAAGGGCACCCCTTAACCAGAACCAATACGACGCCCTATACAGCTTATGCTTCAATATAGGAGCAGACCATTTTAAACAGTCTGAAGTAGTTAAACACCTCAATCAAAATGACTATAACAATGCTGCAAACGCATTTATGAATTGGGTGACTCCAGTAGTGCTAAAACCGCGCCGTGAAAAAGAAAGAAAGCTGTTTTTAACCCCAATTTAGGGCGAAAACAGCTTGTTTTTTGCATTAGTAGATATAAGGGCTGATCACCTATTTAACCAATAACCTCGAGGAAATTATGGACGGATTCAAAAAGATTGTAAAGATGAAAACTGGTGGATTAGTTAAGACTCCAGTAACTGGCGATAAAAAAGCTGATGCTCCGTCTAAAGCTGCCGCAAAACCTGCGTTTGCTGGTAGTGATGTAGCTAAAGAAAAAAGCAAGCCATCCAGCCACAAAGATCCATATATTAAAAGCAAAGAATCTGGAAAAACTCCAGATGCGCCTAGCGCCGCTGTAAAAGGCCGTAAAGCTAAAGCTGAAGGCACTGTAGCAAAATTTAAATGCGGTGGTAATGTTAAAAAGATGCAAACTGGTGGTTCAAGCGGTGCATTAATTGGTGGTGCTTTAGGTGGTGGTTTGGCTGGTATGGCACAAGACCAAGAGCGCAAGAAGCGTATTGCTCAGTATTTAAGCCCAACACAACAAGCTCAATTGGCTCAACAACAAGCCACTGCAACAGCAGCACAACCACCAGCACCAAACCCAATGCCACAAGCCCCGGGTGGTGTAAGTCCAGCTGGCGCAATCCCAATGCAAAAGCGTGGCGGTAAAGTTAAAAAGATGAACACAGGTGGTACATGCCCATAAAGCAACAAGGCGCTATGTACGCTGCAGCTGCTGGCAAATCAACCCTTGGCATCCCCAAAAAGGTTGCTAAGGAATTTGTCAAGTCTGGCTTTGCATCAAATAAACTACCAAACAAAGTAACTAAAAGGGCCGCTGGCCGAGGGCGCTAAATGGCGTATTCAAACACCACGGGCAACACCACAATTAATGTTGACCAGCTAATTTCCTATGCGTACCGTGATGCAGGTAAAACTGCAGAAGAGGTCACGCCCGAATACGTAGAAGCAGCCAAACAGGCTCTTTTTTATAATTTACAAAACTTATCTAACCGCGGTGTCAACCTTTGGCTCTTAGAAAACCAACTATACGGTGTTCTAACCCAGCAACAACAGCTAGTTCTTCCAAAAACAGTTATTGACGTTCGTGAAGCTAACTGGGTGTATGTACAGAACATTCAGGCTTCTGAGTATTTACCCGCGGACAATCCAGAATCCCCAGCAGCATTTGATTTAAGTCCAACATTATCTACACCAGCTTCTACACTGGGATACGCAAACTATTTTGGTTCTACTTATCAGCAATCACAAAGCGTATATTATGTTGGTTGGAATGCTTATGCTCCAAATACAACTCAAACCTATAATTTAGCATTTGAATACAGTGATGATGGAGTTAACTGGTTCTTAAAAGAACAGTTCCCAGCAATCACAATGTCTGACTATGAATGGCAGTACTACAACATTTCAACCACTGAGCCACATCTTTACTGGCGCCTGCGTGAGACTGTAGCGTCTAGCTATTCTGTACGCCAAGTGGTATTCTCCACTAGCCAACAAGTTATTCCATTAGCCCGCTTAAACCGCGATGATTACTGGAACCTTCCAAATAAACAGTTTCCATCTGTTCGTTCCCTACAGTATTGGTTTGATCGTACTATTGAGCCCTCAATGTATCTTTGGCCGGTCCCAAACAACCCATACCAAATGTTCCAACTAATTGTTGAAGTTCAAATGCAAGACGTTGGTACATTGACAAATCAAATCTATGTGCCCGACCGTTGGATAAACTCAATTCAGAAGAGTTTATCTCACGCTATGTCGTTACAACTTCCAGGTGTAGATATGCCACGTATTCAATACTTAGAAGGTCAAGCTGACAAAGCATTCTTACAAGCTAGTGAAGAAGAGCGCGATAAGTCACCAATCTACTTCCAACCCAACATCGCGTATTATACGAGATGAGTGCTTCTTTGTATTGGATTCGTCATAAAAACCACACTCACATTAACTAATAGGATTTACAGAAATGCAGCTAAGTATGGATACGAGGTTTTAAAATGAGTGTGATAATGTCATATGACAGCCTTGTGCTAAACATCCAGCAATATATGGAGCGTAATGATCCAGATTTCATTGCGCAAATTCCTAACTTAATTGCTTTGGCAGAATCTTCAATTGCCGCTGAGTTAAAGACATTCTTACAATTAATTGTGGTGGAAACTAATCTTACGTCAAACGTAGCAGTTTTAAATAAACCTACTCGTTGGCGCAAAACTGTTTCAATGAAGATTAACGGACAGCCTGTGCTGTTGCGCAGTCAAGATTATATAGCGCAATACCAAGCAGAATCTCAACCAGGCACTCCACTTTATTACGCTGACTATGATTATAGCAATTGGAACTTTGCACCAGTGCCAAACCAAAGCTATCCTGTAGAAATTATCTACTACGCTGAAATTCAACCATTAGATACTTCTAACCAACAAAATTTGTGGACTTCGATTGCACCACAAGCTATGTTATACGGCGCTTTATTGCAAGCACAAGGCTATTTAAAAGCAATAGACAAATTGCCTGTTTGGAAAAGCTATTACACCGACGCACTTGCAGCACTCAAAAAAGAAGATAATTCACGTCGTATTGATCGCAATACAACGATTCAGGAACCATAATAGATGACCACACCAGTATACACTTCACCCTTTACAGGCACCGTTGTAACCCCAACGGATGTATCCTATCTTGCTCTCCCATTTAGTTCAAATCAAGCTCTCTTTTGGCCTTCAACTGTTAATGGTAGCCAAGTTGTTGCTGCCCGTATTATTGATTGCACCCCTTCTACTAGTGGTCTGTCTATCACTCTTCCTGAAGGTGATCAAGGAACACTAGGCGCTGATATTTTATTTCGCAATCTTGGCTCAAGTTCATTTGTAGTTGAAGATTTTTTAGGTGGCAATTCCGTAACTATTGGCGCTGGCGTATCTAAATACTTTTATCTCACCGATAATTCTACAACCGCAGGCACTTGGAACAATGTAACATTTGGAACTGGCACTTCTTCTGCAGATGCAGCCTCATTAGCTGGTGCTGGTTTAACTACTGTTAGTGGCCAACTAGCTACAACTCAAAACATTGCTGATGTTTCTACTGTTCCAGTAATAAATGACGCCAGTCGTGCCGTAACATATAACTGGACAGCTGGTGTTGCTACTTTTAATTTACCTAGCGTATCGACATTGTCGCGTGGGTGGTTTATTGGATTTAGAAATAGTGGGTCCGGCGCACTTACATTTGCACCAAGCTCCCCGCAACTAATTAACGGCAAAACAACTATTGTTACAAATCCGGGTGATTCAGGATTTATTTTTTATGATATTGGTGCTAGTGCATTTATTACAGTTGGTTGGGTAACCCCTAATAACGTAGTGTTTACTTCCGCTACTTATGACGTTGATGCTATTGTTGGAAATACACTTAATCTTGTTTCTAATGCACCAATTATTCAAACATACATAGCACAATCTGGTACTCGCACACAAACATTAGCTGTAACATTTCCAGCAATTACTCAGCTGTACATTTTAGTTAACAATACTAATCAGTCTGGATACAGTGTTACATTTCAAAATCAAGGAAGTAGTCAAGCACCATTGGCGTTAACCACTGGAAACACTTACACCATACTAAGTGATGGTGAGTTTTTATACATTTTAAATTCCTCGTCATCTAGTTCATTTAAAGCTATTAACGGAATTGCTGGAGCACCTTCATATTCATTCCTTAATGACAATTCAACAGGCATGTATTTAACAGGAACTGGTATTTTAGGATTAGCGGCAAACGGCGCCGAAATTATTGATATTAATGCGACCAATTTATCTGCCCCAATAGTGACAGTAAACGGAAGACTATACGCAACAACTCTTAGCGGCGGAACGTTCTAAATGGCGGCTGATAATCAGCAACAAGATACTTCACAATATACTTCAATTTACAGCCTAGCAATACCGGCTGGGATTAAGCGCGATGGTACGCAGTTTCAAAACGACCAATACACAGATGGTGTGTGGTGTCGTTTTCAACGTGGTGATCCCAAGAAAATGGGGGGCTATCGTACGCTGTTTACAAGTAACATAGGTATTTATCGTGGTATGGTTTCACAACCATACAACGGCGTAAACTATATTTTTGCTGGTACGTATCAAGAGCTTGATGTATTTACGTGTGGTATTAACTATGGTACAGGTGCCGGTCCGTTTACTGCAAATATTTTACCGGGCACGGTGCAGTTTACTCTTGTATCTAGTGTGACTACTACGTTTGTAGTTGCTGGTGATGTTAGATCTTTATTTCCAAGTGGCACAAAAGTAATATTTAGTCAAACTTCTCCAGTTAACTATACAACAACCGGAACGCCGGTATACACAGCACCAAACACAACCGTTACTGTAACCACAACAATTACTGGAAGCCCCACAAGTGTTTGGTTAAATAACACTCCCACGTTTGTTGAAGATCCACAGTCCGGGCCATATCGCATTACTTGGCAGTTTGACTCTCAGTTTAGTCCCCAAGGTGGCAATCTTTCATTGTTTGCGCACCCTGGTTTTAATCTTAATGATATTGATAGCGGTGTTACATCACAAGTATTAGTTGGTAATATCGCTCCGTCAACAGGAAATACTTGGAACTTTAGCGGTTTATCTGATAGTGCTGGGGCCAATCCAACATATCAGCCAATTAGCGTTGATGGTGGTGTTGCAGTACTGTATCCGTTTATATTTGTATATGGGTCACATGGCTATATTGCTAACAACAACGTAAGTAGCACGTATTTAAATCAAAACTTTTATGATTGGAATGGCCCATTAGCCAACCAAGCCAACGTATCTTCTTCCAAAATTGTTAAAGGTATGCCAATGCGTGGAGGTACTAACTCACCCGCTGGTTTGTTTTGGGCAACTGATAGTCTTATTCGTGTTTCCTTTAACTCTTCGGCTTCTGGTACCACTACCACAAATCAGTTTTGGAACTACGATATTATTTCTAGCCAAATCTCAATCATGTCATCTAATGCTGTGGTCGAGATGGATGGCGTGTATTGGTGGATGGGTGTTGATCGTTTTTATGCCTACAACGGTAGTGTACAAGTAGTACCTAACGATAAAAATGTAAACTGGCTATTTGACAACATTAACTATACGCAGCGCCAAAAAGTATGGGCAACTAAGGTTCCCCGTTACAATGAGATTTGGTTCTTTTATCCTAGAGGTACTGCTACAGAATGTACCGATGCTATTATCTATAATACCAAAGATAAACTCTGGTACGATTCGGGTTCTGCAGTCGGTTCACAAAGATCCTGTGGATACACCACTGAGATTTTTCCAACACCTATTTGGGCTGATTGGAACTACGCACCATCATTTAGTCAGCCATACACAGTAATAACACATCCAGCTAGTTTACCTGCACCTACTACAGATCAAATGTATCTTTCTGGTGATGTTACTCCTGTATTTAGTCCCGGCACTATTATCACATTTGATAAGACTGCGGACTATAACTCAACATATCAAGTAAGTTCTGCGGTATTTACTATTAACACCACTATTGGTGCCCCAGGTGTTACCTTAGTGACGTTTACAGAACAGTCACCAATTACAGTTGTACCCGGTGCTTTGGTGTACCAACAAATTGGTGGGTTTACTATCTGGCAGCATGAGTATGGTCAAAATCAAGTAAATTTAAACGATGAAACTGCCGTGTATTCTAGCATTACTACCAGTGATATTGGTTGGTTAACAGGTAACCCAAGCCAAGATGGTTTAGTGGGCGTTAACCGCCGTATGCACTTACGTCGTGTTGAGCCTAACTTTTTACAAACTGGTACCATGTCTATGACCATTTTAGGTCGTAAGTTTGCTTCTAGTGCCTTGGAAGAAGATTCTGGTCCATATTATTTTACACAAGATACTGGTAAAATTGACCTTCGTGTTGAGCATCGTTTAATTCGTTTGAAGTTTGAATCTAACGAAATTAACGGAAATTTTGAAATGGGCCGTAACTTGATTACTTGTGAGTTTGGGGACGAAAGACCCTAGAATGACAATTTATGTCAATAAGAATAACCAACAGTTCTTTCCGTTTGTACCAGAAATGTCAAGTTGGGAAGATTGGAACGGTAACTTTATTATTTACTATGGTCAGCTTAACGTACCGTACAACCCCGAAGAAAACTGGAAAGACACTGCTAGTGTAATTGCCAGTACGTTTACTTTTTCCGCTTTTCCTGTCCCCGCCCCAGATGACTTTGAAAACTGGCAAGATTGGGCTAAAGAAGTAACCTTGATTATTAACGGTAAATCCCATTAACTAGGGCGAAAACAGCCTATTTTTTGCATTAGTAGACGTAGACCACAATTCTATTTAATATGACACCATCCAAAATAATACAAGCAGACCACAAGCGCTTTGGCCATAATCAAAAGGATACTGCTCGTTTGGCAGAAACTATGCAAGCCATGATTAAAAAGAATATGGCGCACCTAATTCAACACGGGGATTCACTTTTATTTTTGGTTAATCTTGGAAATAAATCTGCTGAGATTAATTTTTTTACTGCAGATTCACCTCAAAAAATTAAATCTTCAATGGTGTATTTTATAAAACAAGTTAAACAAGCTGGTTTTAATAAAGTATATGGTGAAGACGGTGGCCCAATATTAAACAAAACACTGCAATTACTAGGAAAACTTGGACTTAAAATAGAAAAGTCTGATAACCCAAAATATTACTGGATGGCTAGTTTATGAGCGGTGAAAATCCTATAAGTGGTGTAACAGATTGGGTATCTCATCAGTTGGGTACAGATGGTAGCCAGGCAGGTTTATTGGGTGGTTTAGCAGATCTAGATAAATCTGTTCGTGCTGCTATTCCTGGTGGTTGGGCAATGATTGGTGCCGTAGCCATATCTGCGTTGTCTATGGGCTCTGTTGATTTGGAACCTGAGGCATTAGCTGCCGCTGGTGCTGAAGAAGCCGCCGCTGCTGGAGAAGCTACCGCAGCAGGGGCTACTGCAGCTGAAGGCACTGCTGCTGCAGCTGAAGGCACTGCTACTGCAGCTGAAGGTACTGCTGCTACAGATGCTGCTGCCAACTCAACTTTTGCTGCAACTCAAGCAGCTGAAGATATGGCTGGTGGTACACAAGCGATTGCCGATGCTAACAGCATTACTGGTAGTGCTGCATTAGATAATATGATTGCCACGGTCGGTAAAGGGGCATTAACTGGCGGTGCTTTAAGTGGTACCAAGGCAGCACTAACTGGGCAAGATGTTTTACAAGCAGCATTGCAGGGAGCAATACAGGGTGGTTTAACCGCTGGTGCTATAGGTGGTTTAACTTCCATTGGAATACCCTCTTCTATTGCAGCGGGGCTAGTAGCTGCTAGTAAATCTATTGCTTCTGGCGCAAATCCGACTACAGCTTTAGAAAATGCTGTGCTGGGTGGCGGACTAGCTGCTATTGGCGGCCAAGTTAATACTGCGTTAAATACTGCAGGAGTACCGTCTACAATAGGAAGTACTTTAATTGGTGCTGGAACTGGCGCTATAAGTTCTGCTGTTAAAGGTGGTAATATTGCTGCCGGAGCAGAAAGCGGTGCTATTGGTTCTGGAATTGGTAGTTTAACAGCCCCTTCTGCATCAATAGCCCCAGCTCCTGTAACAGACACTCCCCCTGATAACACCGTTTTTGAAGATCAACTAGCTGCTGAAGCACACCAGTTATCTGGAACTGCTTTAGACCAATTAAATCAAGTAAATGATGCGCAAACTGCTGTTACGGGCGGTCTTGCAGCAACAAATAGCGCACTTACTGACGCCCAAAATGCCCAAGCGGCTTTAGATAAAGCTAATACAAGTATTTTTCAGCCTGCTCAAGATAATGTAGTTAACTTACAACAAACTGCTAGTGGATTGTATACAACTGCTAAAGCTGCGGAAGATGCGTATAACGCAGCGCAAGCAACACTAACGGCCGACCCGACTCAAGAAAACTACAATGCTGCTCAAGCAGCCGGTACTGCGTATCAAAACGCTGTCAATGCTTTTATGCCAGCTAATGAGGCGTTTACTACAGCTAATACAAACTTACAAAGTTTATATGATAGCCAGATTCAACCTTTGGTTGATACCGCAACAACTGCAACAGCAACTTTAAATTCTAACTTAGCAACATACGGAACAGATAAAAGTACTTTAAGTAATTTGTCTAGTCAATTAGGTACTACGCTGGGCGGCCTGTCACAAATTGCTGGTGGTCAACTTACTTCTGGCATGAATATTCCAGAAGTTGCTTTGTCAGCACCATCTGCTCAAGTTGGGCCAAACCCATCAACGGACAATTTAGCATCAAATATTGCGACAAGCCCGATTGATGCCACAGCAACAGTTGCTGGGCCCCCTGTTGATACAACAGCTGCGTCTCCTATTGATGCCACATCACAACCCGCACCAGCAGCCACACCTGTACCAGCACCGGCAGCCACACCAACACCTACTGGTGTTGTTATTGGTATCGACCCGGCAACAAATACAGCTTCCGTGCTGGGTACAGACGGTAGTGTCACCACAATACCAGCAACAGGTGTAGCAAACGGTAGTACAGTAACATTGGATTCTAATGGCACAGTAATCGCTTCGGATTCTACTACCACACCAAACACAACGTATGCTCCAGTTGCAGCTACAAATACAACAAATTCAGTAACAGATGTTGGTGGCGGGGCATCTACACCGTTAATTAGCACCGTTGGGCAAACTTTATATCAAGATAAAGCAACAGGTCAATGGCTACCAGTTCCAGTAACTGGAACACCATCAGATACTAGCGGGCTTTCTCAAAACACAGATTCCGCTAAAGGCCCTGCGCTAACTGATGCACAAATTGCTGCTGGAAATGAATTACAGTCTAAATTAGATTCTGGTCAAATAACACAGGAACAATACGACGCACAAATGGCGTCTATTTTAAATAATGCTGCAACAACACCGGCAGACACTACTGCCAGTGATTTAGTTGCTAGTATTATCGCAAGTAACACCGGAACAGTAGGTTCTTCTGGCACTGGAACAAACACAGGAAATACGGGGGCCAGCGCAGTTTCAACACCAACCCCCAATGCAACTGGAACATCTGGCGGAACAGGCGGGACCGGAACAGGATCTGGAGCTATAACTGGAAATACAGGAACTGGCAGTGGAACTGGAACAGTTGCTGATAACTCAACACCTGTGCCAACTCCGGTACAACAGCCAGTAACAACTCCGGTAACTACTCCGGATATTCCGTCTCCTGTTGGCGGAACAAGTACAGCACAAACACCAGGAACAGCCCAATCAGGAACATCAGCTACAAATCCAACTGATGTAGTAACTGCAGCATCTACGGCAATCCCAACAGATACAACAACCCCTGTGACGGTTCCGGTGACAACTCCGGTAACCACACCGATTACAACACCGCCGACAGATTCTACTGTACCAGCAACTGCTTCTGTTACTACACCGGTAACGACCCCAGCAACTGTTCCGTCTGCAGGTGTAACTAATCAACCCACAGATACGCCAGTTACTACGCCAGTTACTACGCCAGTTACTACGCCAGTTACTACGCCAGTTACTACTAGCGGGTCTTCCACGACTGCTACAACAACACCAACAACATCAAGCGGTGGATCTAATACAGCAGCAGATGCTGGAGCAGCAGCTGTTGTAGCTTCTATCTTAGCTGGCACAGGTACAGGTACAGGTACAGGTACAGGTACAGGTACAGGTACAGGTACAGGTACAGGTACAGGTACAGGAAGCGGCACTGGCACAACAGGAACAACGACAACATCAGGAACACCTACTGTGGCAACTAAACCAACAGCACCAAAAGCTACCTTGTTAAAAGGTACTCAAATTGCATCCCTATTTGGCGCCCCTGCTGAGCAAGTATATAACTATGCTCCTCCAGCTCCAAACCCATTATCTTTGCAAGAAATTCAACAAGCTAAAAATGGTGGTATAATTCATAAAGAAGATGGTGGTAGTTTACCAATGTCCCCACAGCAATTACGTGGCAAACAAGCTACCCATGCTGATTTGTTTGGTATGCACGGGTCACCATTGTCTAATGTACCACATTTGCAAGCTGGTGGCCAATCTATGCAAGATAGAACCCTACCAGAAGGACATAACCCACAATTCTTTAGTGAAGGTGGGTTAAATTCATTGCACAATAAGTTTGTGCAAGGTCCTGGTGATGGCACTAGCGATAGCGTTCCAGCTATGTTGGCAAACGGCGAATTTGTTATACCTGCCGACGTAGTATCTAGTTTAGGTAACGGTAGTAACGAAAGTGGTGCGCATGTATTAGACGCATTTTTAAAGACAGTTAGAGAACATAAACAAAAGCACGACGCTAAGCATCTGCCCCCAGATTCTAAGGGTGCGTTAGCTTACTTATTAAAAGCAAAACAAAAAGCGAGAGCATAATGGCAGGAACAACAACTTCTTCTGGTTTGAATAACTTGTTGACTGATACTCAACAAGTACAGACAACGTTACCAACATGGATGGATACGGCGCAGCAAAATGTTATTTCCCAAGCTGGTACTGCTCAAGGTGCGGCCCCGGCATTTGGTCAAACTGCTGCTCAAGGTGCGGTTAATACTTTACAACCGGGCGCGGCCAACCCATTTACTCAAGCACAAGGCAGTTTAAATACTATTGCTTCTGGCGCTGCCAACCCTTGGATAACAGATCCAACAACTGGTGCTGTGACCCCAAACACCCAAACTGCTATGGGTGGCTTGTTCCAAGCACAGAACCAGCAATTAAACCAACTACTACCGTACCAGACTGCTGGTACTGAAGCTGGCGCAATTGGTTCCGGAAACTTTGGAAGCCTTCGTGGTCAAACTGCTGTAGATACATCAAGAGCAAATGCTTTTGATACACTAGCAGCACAACAAATGCAAGCCGCTTTACAAAACCAATCTACCGGCGCTACTGCTGCCGGTACTCTTGGTAATGTTGCTAACCAAGGTATTACAGCTGGTTTGACAACTGGTGCAGCACAAATGAATGCTCCGTATCAAGGGGCATTAAACTACGCAAACTTAGTAAACTCTGTAAATGCCCCAACTACAGTATCACAACAAAATCAAATGTCTCCGTTGTCTATGATCGGGTCATTGTCAAATGTTCCTAATATCGGAACTAATTTATTGGGCAGCATTTTTGGTACTTCTGCAAGCGGTAACCCAACACTAGCAAATGGTCAACCCAATCCAGCGTACAAAGCAGCTACTACCGGCTTGGTGGGTGCATGGAACAATGCTTTTGGATCTAATTCTTCAACACCAACAACCCCCATAGATTCTGGTACCCCAACATATACGCCTTCTCAAACACAAGCAGCTGTTGATGCAACAACCGCAGCAAATATGGCAGACCCAAATCCTAATCCGACTGCTCCAGACCCTTCAACTATTGTAACGGAATAAATTATGGCAGATCCAACTATAGTACCGTCTAGTAATCAAGACAATCAAGATATTGCACAACCTCAAGCGGGCCTATCTCAAATTTCTACACAGGTAAAAATGACACCTGGTGGTAAAGGACAGCTATCTACTTTATCGGCCCCTGCCGGTGTTTTAATGAGTGAGGAGTCCAATAAAGCTATTCTTGCTAACATGCAAAAAATGTTAGATGAATACAATAGTCCATACAAAAAATTTCAAGATTCTTTAAAAGAAGCTCATGCTTGGACTAAATACGACAAAACTCCAGCATTTCAGCAAATTCAAAGCGAGCAAGAACAAGACCGTGCCAATAAGTATAACATTGCACAAAGTATGACTTCGTTACAAGCTAACCAAGCCACTAACCAAAACTTAGCTAAATCATTGTTAAGCCCAGGTGCAGGTGGAATACCTAGCGCTGGTAGTGTTCCAACTACTGCCCAAGCAACCGCTGGCTTAAACGCACAAAGCCCTATTGATGACGCTACTCAAGCTGAAATTGATCGCCTTATTCTTAAAGAGGGCAATGTTGGAGCTGCTGGTGAGTTGCGTAAAAAAGCGTATGCCAATTATTTAGAGCAGTCTAATCGTAATAAATTTAACGTTGACTGGGATTCCCCAGTGCCGGGCGTTATGGTTAATGGTGTGCCTACAACTGTTACACGCCGCGCATTCACCAAAATGGCAGAATCAAATCCTGGCATAATAAAAGAAAACCCACAACTTGCTAAAGAGATTACTGGTGGTGGAAATACTGGTGGTGTGCCAGTATTTAATGATCCAAGTATTCGTATTACTAGTACCCAACGTAATGCACAACAAGGTAAAGATTTATATCAAACCAGTGTTGACGCTGGAACCCCAGGTGTGCAACCCAATGGCATACCTGTTGCAAAACCGGGCACAAGTCCACATGAAACTTTGCCTGCTGGTGATGTACTTGATATTGATCCTAGTAAACTTACGACTTCCGGTCGTACTGAATTAGCTCAAAAAGGATATTACCAACCCTACGGTAAAGATAGCCCGCATTGGCAAAAAATTCCACCTGTCGGATCTTCTAGCACTGTTATTTCAACGCCCGCAGCAGCGCTGGCAAAAAGTCCAGCCGAATACGAAGCTAATTTGAAGAAAAACGAAGCGTTTAACACATCTTTCTTAAAGTCTACATACGAGCCTTTGGCTGCTAAAGTTGCTTCACAAATAGAAGATACTAGATTAGCTAAACAAGTTTTAGGATCGTTAAATAGCAATACATTTGGCCCAGGAACTTCTATTGATCAAGCATTAAGTACTGGTCTTCAAACTATTGGCTTTGAAGGAGCACCTGAAGAAGCTGGAAAATACATAGACAACCTTAACATTGAAATGGCTCGCAAACTTTTAGCAACTTCTACTATGCGATCAGCACTTGGCCCTCAGTTTACTGCGGAAGAAAATAAAGCATACACTGAGTTGACTCCAGGTATTGATAAACCAAAAGAGTTGCTAAAACAATATTATCAATTTAGAATTGCTGACGCTGAAATCAATAAAGATCGTCTACGCTATATGATGAAACACAAAGATGATCCTATTCAAGCGGATATGGATTGGGAAGCAAGCGGAGCTAGAGAGCGTATTTTAAAAGAACACGCCCCTATCTATGCTAAGATTCAAAAACGTGCTGAAGAAATAATGAAAGAGAACGGTAGTCCTAAAGCTGCAGCTAAAACAGTAACTAGAACCGGCTTAATTACTAAACAAGGTCATCCGGATTACGGCAAAACAGTAACAGAATATAGCGATGGAACACGGGAAATCAAATAATGGCAGACGAACACATTACGTGGGACAAACCAAAAAATACCAAATCAAAAGATGCTGCCGAGTCCCACATTACTTGGGATAAGCCAGCTCCTGAAGCGTCTGTTTGGGAGGCAATGAAGAAAGGTGCTAAACAAGCCTTTTCTTCTGAAAACCTTCAAGACATAGCCAGACAAGCTGGTCCGCAAACTGCGGAAAGAATGGCTGCGCCCATTAAACTAGCTACAGGTATTGCTAAGTTACCAGCCAATATTGCAAACTTGGCGGGCTACAGTGATCCATTAAAAGCTGTAAACCAAGCAAACCAAACAGCCGAAGAGATTGCACACGCTGGCGGCAACAAACATAACTTGCTACCTGGCGCTGCTAATCTAATTGGTGAAATTGTATCCGGTGGTGGTGCTTTAAACTTATTGGGTAAAGCCGCTGCACCGATTCAAGCTGTATTGCCAAAAATAAATCCCGCCATTCAAGGAATCAAAAATAGCCCTTGGGCTCAATCTATTTTAGGTGGAAGTGTTTTAGGCGCGGCAGGTTCTGAAACAAACTCACCTATGGACATGGCTAAAGAAGGCTTAAAAGGGGCGGGTGCGGGTGCTATTGGTCACACCATAGCTAAGGGTTTAGGCCATTTAATGGACCCGGAACTATTAAGAATAGCTAAAATGAAAGCTGCCGGTATTTCGGATGATGTAATCAGCAAACTTTCTAGCGGTCAACTGTTGGGGGGCCACATGCAAAACCTGGAAAACTTTTTACAAGATTTACCATTGGGTGGCGCAAAAGGCTATATTAACCGTGGTAAAACTGCACTTAATGAATCGGCTTCTCAAAACGTATTAGCAAAAGACGCCGAACTTTACGCGGCAAAACAAGCTATTGGAGATACAAAAGCCGCTGGTGTTAATCGTGCTACACAAGCACAAAGTGAAGCTGAAAAAGCATTAGAATTGCAAAAGCGTGAACACGGAATAAATTTAGATACAGGCATTTCTGAAGCTAACACTGGCTTAAACTTAGCAAACAAAAAAGCATACGACGAACAAAGAGCTTTGCTTAACAAAGCTCACACTAAAGCCGATACTGACTTAGCTGCCCATCACGCAGAAAGAACTGCAGCTTTAAAAGAATCTGAATCTGGTTTCCATCGTCCGTTTGTAGATAGAGCGCTGTCCTCTTTACCTAAGGACTATCAACTTCCGTTAGACCTTAAAGGCCACGAACTTATAAACGCTGGCAGGCAATCTATTTCAAAAGCCTACGAAGATTCACTTAAAGACATTAGTAGCCTTAAACTTCCTGAGTCTGTAAAAACTGAACTAAGGGCTATTGTAAATCAAAATGCAGATCTTGTTGGCGGCCAAGGTTCAACTAACCATAAAATTCTTGAAAAGAAAGTTGAAGATTTAATCGACAGCGCAAAAAATGGTAACTGGTTAAATCCTAAAGATTGGCAGCAAAAGCTAAGCGATTTAAGCAAAGAATCATGGGCGTCACAAAACCCTACTAAACTTAATACCGACATAAACTATGGTAAAGCCCTTGGTGAATTAAAAGACAAGTGGATTGGTTTGATTGAAGACCAGGCTGGTAGCGACCTGTTTAAAGGCGCCAATAAAGCCTATTCAGAATTTAAAATTCCAGAAAAAGCAGCTTCTTATTTGTCAAGCCTTAAAAACTCTGGTGAAGCTAACCCTAACGATTTACTTAGAGCAGTTTCTTCTGAGCTATCAACATCAAACTTAGCTAGTGGTCAAGGTGAAGTTCAGCAAATGGCTGAAAAAGCCTACAAAGACATGATGGCAAAACGAGTAACACATGAGGCTTCCATAAAGGCGGATCTTGATAAAGTACAAGCCGCTAAAGACGCTGAAAAAGCTGCTTTAGATGCTAAATTTAGTCAAGCTGAATTAAACGTAAACAAACAACAAGCAACCAATACCAATTTGGCTAAAGAGCAAAAGCAAATTGAAGCTGACCGTGTAGCTTCAGAAAAAGAAATACTTGCTGCTAAAACTAAAGCTGAAGCGGATAGAATTGCTAAAGAAGCTGAAGAAATGGCTCACGCTAAACAATTGGCTATCACCAAAGATAAAACAGAATTCCAAAACGTAGTTAACGAAGCTAAAGACATGGCTGATCCGAACGAGTATTGGATGAAACGTGTTGGTTACAATTTGGGTTTATTCGGTGGTTTAGGAGGAGGCACAATAGAACGTGCCCTATCATCCACACCACTTAGTGCTCCTGCAGTGGCCGGTGGAGCTTATGGCTTATCAAGGGGTATTTACAACCCGCTTTCACAAGCACTTATCAGTAAAGGAGCTCAAGCAGAGCGTCCAGAAGCTGTAAAAGCAGTTGGTAAAGTACTTAAAGAAAACGCACCACTTGCTGGATTGTCCGCAGTTGAAAGCCAACAACAATATCGCCAAAATCCTTTATACAAAGGAGAAAACGTTCAAGTTGAAGGGGCCCCCACTCAAGAAGGTGGGTTACCAGTTCCCCAAAAAGCTGGCGGTAGAGTTGGAAACAAAAAGAAATAATTACTTTCTGTAACGTTTACTGACCCATCCCTCTGCAGCTAGAGGAAAGTCAGACGCCCATTTAGGTGATGTAGTCATAATCTTGATTACATCATCTAGCGCAGCATCACTACCATCCTCATCCACTAGAAGCAGCACCTCGTCATGGATCAAGTTAATGACCTCATATCCCGCCTTCACGATATTGAGTGTGGCATCTGCCAGGAAATCGCGAGCCGTGCCCTGCACTGCGGACTGAAAGATACTACTCCCGATCAGCTGGTTTCGTGTCCATTGGCGAGTGTATGTGTTCTGACTATGCACCGTAACACCATACTTAGTGGCACCCCAAGGAGTAGTGACCAGCTCGAGTTGTGGCCTTTGCCAGCAGATCAAACGGCCTGATGGTAACTTCATCCATAAAGCATCTTTTGCAACCTTCATTACAATATGCCGGTAAGCTCGAAATGGGCTTCCGGGATTGCTTACTGCTTCAATCGCGGTATTTTCACACGATGTCCACAAGTCCCGCACTCTCGAATACGAACTGCGGTAACCATCTACTGCGTTCTTAGCTTGCACCTCACTTAGTTTGACCCCCATTCCCTCAGCGTATTTAACCAGCCCTTTGGCTCCCTGACCAAACATCGCGCCGAGGACTGCTGATTTAGCAATCTGTCTTTGATCCTTCGTGACATCTTCATAAGGCACGTGATACAAAGACGTCGAAGCGAAAACTTTGTACTCATCTAGTCCTTTCCGGAACAATTCGACTTTGTCGTTTTGTCCTGCGAGCCAAACCCCAACTCGGTTTTCAATTGAGCTAAAATCCACGTCAACGAAGGTCTTGCCCCTCGGTGCAACGATAGCGGATCGCACCAATGAGCTAAGTTCTCGCATTGATCCCTTGGCGTCATTAAAGACTGACGGTATTGCAAGTTCAATTTCCTCATCGCTGATCGTGGGGCGAGCAATATTTTGCAAATTGAGCCCACCACGGCTCGCCCAGCGGCCAGTACTAGCGCCATGATATACCAGTGTATTCCTAATCCGTCCTTCATCTTGAATTTCTCCCATTTTTGAATATTTTGCAACGCTAGTTTGGCTTCCTTCTTGGCGCAGTTCTAATGCACGTTTAATATGCTGGGGTATGCTGCACTGCAGCATATTTGAAACGGTCTCGGCGGTCAAATCGGCCATCTTAGCTTGCCCGATTGTTACTAGACACTTGTTGATCCAGTCTAGTAACTTAGCCCTCTCAGACGGCTTAAAACCGGTCAAGGCGACGCATTCGTTGTCCAAGGCATCCTGCGCCCTAACCACAGCCAAAACGGCGTTGTGGAGCTCGTTAGGATCCACTGGGACACCTCTGAGGTTGATCCGTTGGGTAAGCTCCCAAATAGCCTGTTCAACGTTGCTAAGGGGCCTTAAAACGCTTCCTATGGCCATCTCTGTACGCACGTCCTGCTTGCAGTAATCAAACAATTCTTTAAGCAGTTCCGGGTCGTTCTCAAAGCCGCCCTTACGGGTGGGCTTGCACAGCTTTTGAATTAGGTACCTACCACGGGTATCTTTTTGCTGGTTTGCGTCCATAAAGATGGCTGCATCGCCAAGAGACTGTGGTACGTTATTGGCCGCTGCTATGGCCATGGTGTCAATGCACTGCTCTAACCTTAGTGGTGGCCAGCCGTACTTGGGCACACAGACGCAGTTCCAGATGGCGTACTCGAACATGGCATTCCATGCTTGGATTTTGCCACCTTGGCGGACGTGTTCTAAAAGGTGATTTAAACCAAAATTGGTTTTAGTAACTTGTGGTTTACTAACATCCACATCAGTTGGGTTGGTGCCGAACGCAATACACAACACTTCTGTTGTGGGGTCGTTGGCGTAGATATCCAGACCTCGGTCGGTTAGATCAATGTGGCTACGTGTCTCAAAGTCGCAGCTAAAAATTACTTCTTTCATAATGCCTCCTATGGGCGCTAGACGCATCTAGCTTTGATGTTTAATTAGATATTGTATCGCAGATTTTAAATTTTGTATAGAGTCTTTAAAATGTCCTAAACCACATTTTGTACAAACGTGCATAATGTCTCCTAGGACGTGTCGACGAATCGACGTTTTTTATACACGTTATGAAAACATGTATGTTAAATGGCTTTTTCTATACACATACTAATACGCAAAAAAGGCCCTCCGAAGAGGGCCAAATCACCACCATGTGAAATAGTTTTAAAAACGATTCTTAACCAAATATGCTGCTGCAAAAAATAGATTTTTTACTGAATCCCTAAAATGACCTAAACCAACGTTACAAGCATTACATAGTACTCCACGTATTTTACCTGTCTTGTGGCAATGGTCAACAGAGGTCAATTTTACAGTTTTTAAATCTATTTTGCAAACTGCGCAACATCCGTTTTGTTTTTTAACCATTGCAATTTTATCAGCTAAAGTAACTCCTAAAGTTTGTTTTAATTTAGAATTTTTTACTGAATCTGGGTTTTTGGTTCTGTAAGTTTTTGCTTTTTTATTGTGGCAGTCTTTACAGTGTTTTCTAAACCCCGTTTTGTAATTAACAAAGCCCGTTGCGGGCTTTGTTAATTTACACACACTACAAGTTAACGAATCGGACATGCACCACCTGCGCATTCAGAATCTGTGTCCATTTCTAAGAATTGTTTAATCTCAGTAATGAGCTCGGTGTTTTTAGTTAAATCCTCGTAACGATCTTTAGTAATTTCCTCAATTGGAGCTTGATGAAATCCATGCTCCGAATGTAACAAGAAACTTAAAGACTTATGGCCGTTCTTGTAGTTCTTTTTCAGATACTCCCGAATCTCAGGTAATTCCTCTTTGCGATAGTATACTGTACAAGATACAGAGTTATCAGACCACTCTTCTTGCATACGCTTGACCTCTTTCAATTGGTCGATTGCAGTCATGTTTTCTGCCAGTTTGGTTCCTTCGGGGTACGCAAATGGAAACTCAACCACCATAGTGCTGTGGTCATCTGTACCATCAAAATTACGTTGTGGCTCTACATGGTACCCATGCTGTTTGCATGTTTCGATCAGTGGGTGGCCTGCGGCAATTCGGACACGCCTAATCATGTACTGCGCGTAAGCTGGATGAATACCAGATGTAACACCTGGAAGCAAAGACAATGAACCGCTTGGCTTTACCGTGGTCAATTTAATTGACTTATTAAAACCATGCTTTTCACTATACTGTTCATCAAAAATACGAAGCTCTTTATAAGCGTCAGCCAACCAGCTACGTTGTTCTTCTGTTGCTTGTAGTACGCCAGTGACACCAATACCCATGCGCATGTTTTTATGTACAATAGCTTCGGTTTCTTTTTGATGGCAAGGGATAGCCAAAGAGTGCTTATTAATACGATACAACAACTGCGCAATATCAATAAATTCTTCTTTAGATTTTACGTTTGATAAAAAGATTTCAGCTAGGCAGCAAGTCTCATAGGATTCAAGGCTTTGCTCAGCGCAAGGGTTATATACCTGTACATTCGGATCGGGGTATTGTGTTTCACCGAGGCGCCCAACTTTACGAGATAACCGCAGGTTAATCAAACCATAGGGCTCGCCTTTGCCCTCATAGCCATCCCAAAAGTATTCATGTAAGTCAGAGATATCATTACAGATTACACTGTTATTTGACATTGCACGCCAAGATGGGATATTGCCCATGTCCCAACGTTTAGCTAACAAAAACTCCACATCATCTGCGTCACCGATGGCAATCTGTGCAGAGCGACGCACATTACCAGCGACAACAACCGAACCAATAATATTCATAATATCTAACGCATCAATTGGTCTTAGTTGTTTACCCAAACGCTTAGAAATAATTGTACTTATTTGCTCAATTCCACGAACTAAATCTTCTGGGCCACTAGCGACACCACCAAAGCCTTTGATCAGTGCACCTTTAGATCGAACCAATTGTGTGCTGTATGAAAACGTGGGATTTCCCTCTGCCAAAAATGCAGCCTTAAGAGTTTTACCCAACAGTTTAACCCAACCTTCGCGTGTGTCTGGCACAATGTAGTCTGCATCCGCGGTGAATACTCGAGTTGGTGCCGCAAAGTTTACGTTAACCGGTGGAAGTTTATCGACATTTTTACGTTGAATGTTATAACCAACACCAGAGCCAAGCATAAGCATATCAAATGCCCAAGTAAATGGTTTAACTGGATTATCTACAACAACTGCAGCGCAGTTTTGGAGCGAAGCCAACCCTAATTTATCTACGGTTTCAGTTCCAAGTTGCCACAAAAAACGACCGGCTATTGTCCCTTTTAATTCCAATAAATATTTACGAAGTCTTTTTTCTTCATCTTTGGTAAATCCACAATTAAGTTGATTTTCACATGCCTGCACAACGCGATCAACTGTTTGTTCAAACTCTTCTGTTGGGCTATTTGCATCAGCTTCGTTTAATCTACGCGCGTATGTTCTTTTGTAAACTAAATAACCGATTGTCGACCATGGGGTTTTTGTCATTGTTTTTCTTTTATTGTTATATGGTTTATAAGGGGCAAAAAGGCCCGACACAGTTTCTATGTCGGGCCAGCCCATCTACTGGGTACTACTATTGAATGTGTGTAAAACTAGGTGGAAGGTCCATACTAGCACCTACCCGGCCACTTCTCCATCGCATTAACTTTTTATCAAAAAAGATGGCCATTTCTTGCCACCATTTTGATTCACGTTTAACGCCTAATTCTAAAGCATCGTCCATGGCTCTTGAATATCCTTGAGTAAACCCTCTACGATACCCTTCTTCCATAGATTCAAACCTTGCGTGTGCTTCAGGAGAATCCCAATCTAAATCTACCATTTTGACTAACATGATTAGATTGCGAAGTCGGCGGCAGCAGAAGAACCACCACCTAATTTATCTGCATCTTCTAATTTCTGAAGATTGTTTAAACCACATGCAATACCTTTAGAACCAGCGGCATTGTATGGATAAAATGTTACTGAAGCACGGCCATAGCAACCGCTGTAGAACTCGCTTTGGTCAAACAATTCTTCACGATTTACATCTACAACTTGTGGCTTTTGCGCACTGTTAGCGTTAATAAAATAATGACCAGCGTAAGCGTCATCATCACGCTCTTCGTCGCCATCACGTAAACCACCTTTTAAACCTTTTGGTACTGAGCCACCAAAGAAAGCCGCGTTACTAGTTTTGCAATCTTCAAATGCTTTTTTGAGTTTTGCTACACCTTCAGTATCAGACTTAGGAATAAGAATGGACACTGAATACTTTGGTTCGCCGCCGTTCATGCCAGCTTTAGGCTGGAACACATTAGCGTATGAGAAACGAACTTTACCAGTTACGATTTTAACTTTATTGGATTGCATTTTAATTCCTTATTTACTTTAGAACTGGACTTAAATCGGGGCCAATTCGTCTACCCGTACTATCTATTATACACACTTTTACGAATCGTGCAACAATCCGTGAACTTCTAATGCTCTGTGTACTGCTAAAGCGTTAATGAAATCATTTCTATACTCAACTTCATGTAGCGCTTCTGGGTCTTCCGCTATGTAATCAATTACATCATACATTGTACCACGTAATTGTAACACAGCTTCTCTATTTCCACTACCAGGTAAACCATCAAATTGTTTAATGTATGTATCTATTAAATAATCTGGTACTTCAATATCATTGCCAAGACATGCTACTTTCATAGGTACTTTCTTATAGTTGTAATGTTACCATAACAAGACCTACATTGCCAAGGGCGTACCCTAGGAATGAGATCCCCATGCCTACTTGGCCTTTCATTATAAACTGTATTGCTACGATTGTGTAAATTATTCCGATAAATCCAATTAGCCATGAGTTCATGCGAAGTCCTCCTTAGCAGCTTGTTTAACTCGCACTAACTTAGGCTGCCCATCTGGTCGTAATACTAAATCGCCCAGCCACGCTGTTACTTGCGGGTTAATCTTTTCCAAATTGGGAATAGATTTAAGCGTTGGTTGATTCCAAATTTGTTCTACTGGCATTCCTTTTTCAACAAGTACAGCAGCAGCTAATTGGTTATCAGAAATCTTACGATGCGTCTTGGTTGTTGCTAATTTAAAACCCGCTGGAATAATGTTTTCTTTTACTGCTTTATTTAAAAGGTATTCTTCTACATCGCCCAAATAAGTTTTTATTTGTTCGCTTTTTTCCAAAACTAATGACACTTCGTCATCTGTTAGGAGCTGCGGTTCACGAAACTCTATTTTTGCAAGTTCTGTTAGCTGCTCTTGTCGGGTTTTGCACGTGGCTTTAGCTTTGCAGTATTTGCAGTGCTCACCAGCTTGGAAGTTGCCGCTACCGACCCACGCTTGTTTGGCTTTTTTACGGACAGTTGTGTCTGCCCAGAGGAGGAGTTTTTCTTTAGTGGTTTCTTCGGTGCTGATATTGTCGGCTCTTGGCTGGACAATGGTGTACTTAATGTTTTTGATTTTCGGGTATTTTTCTTCAAACTTGCTGACTGCGCCCGTGGCGTAGAGTCGCATTTGGCTGTTTGAGATAGCGCTGACTTGCACCATTCCGTGTTTGTAATCCAAAACGTGACATTCTGTGGGTCCGATGATAATACAATCGGCGCTACCCGTTCCTTCAGGTACGTAATCGGAATAATCCACACGGGTTTCAATATATACGTCATCGTTTTCCCCAACTTGCGAACGAACGAAGTTAACGTATGTATCGACATAATGCTCGAGCTCTTCGTCATAGTATAGGCCTTTTTTAATTTCTTCGTATTGTTCATTAAATTCTTCTTGGGTTATTTGTTTAAAAGCTAAGCGAAGTTTAGCTTCACCGAGTTCATGCGCTGCCGTACCTTGAGCTGCGTAGTCAAAAGATCCCGGAGCCCTAACAATATCAGGAAGGGTTTCTGAAAGGCGTACAGAGGGAGGGCAAGCCAGCCACCTAGCACTGGATGATGGTGATAATACTGAATGAAATGACATGTTAGCGGTTTTCCTTTTTAGCGTGTTTATTCAGGTATAGTATAGCAGATTGTAATACGTCTGTCGAATCTTTTGCATTCCCCAATAAATGATTGCAGTTTGTGCAAAGAATTCCTCTAACCTCATTATCTGTATGGCAATGATCTAAATGTGTATTTTTATCATTTTTCAATTTTGTTTTGCAGATAGCGCATTTACCTTCTTGCGAGGAAAATATTTTATCTCGCTGAACTGCAGTGACACCGTAGTTAGAAACAAAATAGTAGTTCCTTATATGCTCAGGATTCCTTTTACGCCACGATTTTTGACGCGCAAGCACTAGCTTTCGATTGGTATTTCGGTATTCTTCTTGCCGTATTTTACAACAAGATTTACAGCTAGATCGTGAGATATGTTTTTTGTTCGCTTCACCCCGAGTAAAAAATTCCGAAAGGGGTTTTTTAACGCCACATTTGCTGCATTGTTTCATTGATTTTATCCTTACTGATAAGTTTGGTGGGTAGCCAGTGAGTAAGCACTGGCAGGGCCGCTAAGCCTATTCCCCGTTGTGTATTATACTACTCTTTTAATGCTTTTAATAGCTCTCCTATTTCTTTTTGAAAGTCGACTTTGATTTCAACAGCCGCCGTTACTTTAGAGTCTCTGACGTCCTTGTACTCTTCCGGGTACTGTCCGCGTAAGCAAATTTCCGCAACTCTTGAATTAAAAGCTTTGTTTTCGATATTGGCAAGCATCATGTTTTCCCAATATGCTTGACCATAAGTAGTAGCCATGGACATAGTTTCCATAAAAACAGGGTCTTCTTTTTTCCATTTTGCCGCGGTATCTTTACTAATACCGATAGCAGCAAACATGGCTTTTTGAGACGCGCCTTGTTTACCGAGTTCAATAATAGTTTCGGCCATTTCTGGAGTAAATAATTTTTTTTGTTTTTTAGTTGCCATTATTCTGCGGGGGGAGTTGGTTCTGGGGGTATATCGTTTGCTGGTGCTTGTAGGTTTTCTAATGGTGGGGCTAGTTCAGCCATGATATTTCCTTGAGGAGGACCCCATTATGGGGCCCAGTTGTTTAGAATATTACTGTTGTACCAGTGATACGTTTGCCGAGTTTAGCAAATTCATGCTGGCTGGTTTCGCTAATAAATTTGTTTATTTCAATAGCTTTTTCCACAATTTCTTCAACTGTTGGAAATTTCGGGGAAACTTCTTCTACTTTTTTAGAGCTTTTATTAAGCAATTCCCACGCAGCCAAGTTGGCTTCATGCTGCTTAACTAAAATGTCTTTAGCTGTGTTGAAAATGGAAAAGCGTAGTTCAAATGGATTCATTTTGTTTCTTTCTATGTGTGTAATGTGAATGCCGTCTTTCCGGCTGTCAGGCTTCTTTACGCCAAACAGAGGCGTCTCACGACGAGCTCCTATATCTACTAATGCAAAAAACAGGGAAAAACCGCCCCTAATCTGGAGTAATAATGGTTCTTTTTTTAGCTACTGGGGGCTCTTTACTGCCGAACAATTCGCGGACAATATCCATGGTCATCTTTTGAGCTTTTAACTGTGCTTTAAGTTCCTCCTCCTCAGTTATCTTTTCTGTTTGCTTTTCAACTGCTTTAGCAATAGCTGTAGCAATATCGTTGCCCATTCCTTTACTGCGCAGGAGTTTCTTTAGATTCATCTTTAGCTTTCTGTGCTTCTAGTAAAACTTTAAACTGTGGCTCGCCTTGTGCTCTAAATATACCTATTAGCGGAGCCGATACTGCGTATGGTGCGTTTCCAAAAATCTGTAGTGCGTGGTTTGTTTGCTCCACTGTTAATTTAAAAATTAAAATTTCGTTATCTAGCGGGTCTTTTTGAATTTCTTCGGTCATTTCTTTTTGCCTTTCTTAGGGTTTGTTCCAAACATCTCATACCTTGCTGCTAACTTTTCTGGGTCTGTGCAGTACTGGTTTAATTCCATCTTTTCACAGTACTTTTCCATTAACGCCTCACAGCGCATGTCGTGTAGTGACTTAATGCCAAGTAAGGCGTTCAACACTTCGTCCTCTGTCATTGGCCTTGGTGCGTCGCCGTAGTGTTTAAATAACAAATCAATGTCTTCACTGGTCTGCCACGCTACCATAATGGCTGATTCTAGGTCTACTTTGGGGTTCATTTGTTCATCCTTTTCTTAGCTTTTTTAATATCTGCGTCAAAGTTAACGCTATACCAAGCACCGACAATCTTCATTGCTGGAAGTAATTCTTTCCAAGACGCAACATCATCTTCGTGCCATGCTGTTGGGTTCTTCATCATGTCTGCAATACCGACATAACTATTTGCCAAACACATTCTTGTAATATCATCGACAATATCGTCGTCAATTTCTATCATCATTTGCCGCACTCCTCTTCATGGTAATCACAATCATATAAACGTTTGGCAATTTCACGGTCAATGTACCAACGGGCTTTACGCAAATCTTCTACTGCGTTGTCATGTTTAAGATCACAACGCCAGATATATTTAAGCGCGTTACCTAAATTAAAACTCATGTGCTCAGTAATTTGAATACAATCAATACCAGAAGGGTGGCTCGTATAATGAGCTGGTTTATTTACTATATCTTGCATGCTTTCTCCTTAACTCTTCTTCTACGGCCATGACTTCTGCCTCGTTATCACAAACCCATAATGTTTTAATTGGCTCAAACATAGAAATATCAATGTCCTCTACACCACGTATGGTATCAAACAAAGATTGGCCTTTAACTTCATGTTCTACAATAAAAATACTCATAGTTTAAGTTCCTGTTTAATAAATTCAATCCCGGCGTTAAAGTGATAACGCCAAGTTTTTTCGGTCATTCTCATATCATTATAACTGAAACCTTGTAAGAAAGCATCTAAAACTTTACGTTGTTTTTCTGGCATTTTTGCTATTAGTCGTTTTATATCTGAGATGTCTTCAGCATCCCATGGTAGCCAACCTGATCCTTCTACAATACTAGAAGCTATGCCTTCCGTTTCGTCTTGTTCAATTGGATCTGGATCTTCATCCGATAAACGTGGTGCTACTGCTTGAATTTTTGTTGTCATAATTGAAGTGATTCTAGGATTGCCTCTTGTAAAGTTATTTTGCCTTCTAATACTGCTACTACTCTTTCATCCACGCTATTAGATACAATTAGGTGGTGTATGATAACCGGTTTTTCTTGCCCTTGGCGATAGATACGGGCATTTGCCTGGATATAGTTCTCAGATGACCAGGGGAGGTCGTACCACACTGTTTGTGCTGTATCACCAACGTTGCATTGTAAATTGAGCCCAATACCTCCTGATTGAGGGTGGGCCAAGAGCATACGAATCTCGCCACGACGCCACGCTTCAATGTTGTCATCGTCCAGCACCACAGCCTGCGGGAATGTAAGACGAAGTCTCTGGAGACTGTGTTTGAAGTGATAGAATACGAGCGTCGGGGAAGAAGATTCCTCCATGATCGACTCAAGATATTCCAGCTTACTGCGGTGTACTTCATGTGTATTACCTTGTTCGTCATACATCGCGCCTGATGTGAACTGCAAAAGTTTGTTCGCCAGTGCCGCTGCTGTTGGAGCTGTGATTTTTTCTTTCTTGATATCAACGACCATGTCTTTTCTAAGTGTGTCATATTTATTTCTTACTTGTGGGTCGAGTTCAATTTTGTGATGAAGGCTTGTAAGCGGAGGAAGTTGCAAATAATCCTCAGCTTTAAGCGAATAACAAATATCCGAAATCTTATCTTGAATAACTTTAGCGGCACCACTTTTTGGTTTCCATGAATACACCACGCGGGTGTGTCTGTTAAATTGATCTGGTTGTAAATACTTATCCCTGAACTTCGTCAGGCTTGTCTCCAGCCGTTGTCCTAAATCCAATATGCCCACCTGCGCCCATAGATCCGCCACCCCCTGTGGGGTTGGCGTACCAGTAAGGATAATACGACGATTGAAACCTTTTAGTTGCTTCTTCAATGCTTTGAATCGCTTGGTTGAGCTGTCTTTGAAACGACTGCTCTCGTCTATCACTAGGTTCTGAAATTGGTTTGGATGATTCTCGAATAACCATGCTACATTTTCCAAGTTAATAAGATAAATATCAGCATTTGCGTTAAGGCCAGATGTTCGGGTTTGGGGGTTTCCCATTATCTTTGATACTTTTAGGTGCTTCAGGTGTTCCCACTTCTTTACTTCTGCGTCCCAAACTGTCTCTGCCACTCTCTTGGGTGCTATGACCAACGTCTTGCCCTTGAATTGCTCCGCTATGATAGTCAGCGTGGTTGTAGTCTTGCCCAAACCTGGAGGGAGAAAGAATCCCATGTTGCTTATAGATTCGGCTTTTAAGATTAGTTCTTTTTGGTAAGGGTGGAGTTGCGTTTTCTTTAGCATATAAATGTGACCATAACCAATCTGCGATGTCGTAGTGATCTTGCATTGTACCATTATCTTTGAGTCTATTGGCCCGATGTGAAATAAATGCCACATTTCCTTCAATATACCCGAGCTGCGGTTCAATCCTATCTAGTTGCGGGCCGTTAGGTTTAAACTTACCCCACCCCAAACCCGAAGGCCCCCACTCGAAAGGTGTGTGAAATATAGGGCACTCATCGGTAGCAATAGATTTTAAATATTCTTGTGTTATAGAAAAGGGCGCAGAGTCTCGTTTAGCCCGTGATTTAGCCGAATGCCAAAACGAATTTAAATGTAGTTCTTTAATTGTTTTTCTTACACGCGCCATTTATAAAGTCCTCTACGTCTTCTTTGCTTCGTAAAATGTGAACCGGAAATCCCTGCTCACCCAGCTCGTCGAATACGAGCACTTGTCTTGGACTCAGCACCCCTGTCGCTGTTTTTAGTTCTACGAGGTACACTTTTTGGTTTAGAAATACTATCCGATCCGGCACTCCCGTTATGCTGCTCTGCCATTTGTAAGAGCGCCCCGATGACTTCACTATCTGTTTGACTAGATGTTTTTCTATTTCCTTTTCTAGCACACTCACGTTTTTCATCCTCCGTCGCATAGATTGCGAATATTTGTTTAAAAATATGCTCCCCTAAATAGGAGCGTGATTCGTCGCCAATGTTTGTTTCACCTACGTACTCAAACACATGGGTTGTTGTGTGAGAAACTTCATGGTAGATAATACCCATGCGCTCTAACGAGTCTAGCTTTGCCATATCTTCATAATTAAACACAATACCTAACATGGCGAACTGTGTGCCCTCTTGTTGTATAAAGTGTGATTCAGCTAGCCCAATGTCCAATGCGGTATGTTTGGCTGTTATTTTGGAGTCTTTGACTGCTTCCTGAAAAGCAGCATCAGAAAAGCATACCTTAATCTTAATGCCAAAGTGCCCTGTATCAGCTATATAATACGGCTTATCTACCAAAGGGGATTGTGGCAAGGATTTGGATGTTGTCATTGTCAGCCTCTTGGTCGTAGTCAATACATTTTTCGGGATTAAATATCTTGTTCCAGTTTTTATCAAACTGTTCTTTGTCTGCTGGGGAAATTTGTTTATCTCCCTTACCACCATCACGCGTCGTCATTTTGGTTCTTTCTTAATACCAAGGCTTTCACGTAGTTCGTGTGAATGTAGTTTTTTACCGGGCTTTTTAACTTCTCCGGCGGCTTTTGCTATTTTAGCAGCTTTTTCACGATTTGCAAACTCTCCGTTGGATAATAAGAACCCACGCTTATCTTGGTGTTTTTTACGGCCAGCTTTCTTTTCAATTTCGGTGTGACTGTAAGCTGGGGTGTCCTTGATGATCTTACCAGACTTTTCTTTTACTGCTGGTTCTACTACTTTAATCTTTGTTGCCATATTCTTTGTCCTCATTCCAATTAGATATAACGTCTGCTGCTTTGATCGGGATTATAAATGACCCCATTTGTTTAAATTCCCCTCGTTGATACAATGTTGCCACTTCGTATAGCTCGGGATGTTTTAATTCATGCCGGTGTTTTTCTGCTTGTTCGGGAGTTTCAAAGCCCCCCAGTAGAGCTATGTTAATTTTGTTTCCTTTCTACGTGCCATTTGCACAGGTTTTTGTAATATGTAATGTTTGTTTCGTACTCTTTTAATTTGGTGTCATAGACACGCTTTTGTTCAGCCAAGTCTTTATCTTGTGGGCGCATCACAAGGCCGATCAAAAAGCCAATGAAAAATGATAGGGCTATGTCAGTCATCATAATTTTTTACCGTTTCTTTTAGGGTTTCCCAGTCTGTTTTTCGTTCAAGATTGCCCTTATGCTCGGAGAACCAAAATCCTGTGAGAATCCTATGGGTGTCCTGCATACTTTGCCACTCACGCACTCGGTACTTATACAGCTTAGTCCAAGGCATGTGATTTGCTTGTAACTTAATCCACCACACGTATATTTTAGTTTTCATAGTTTCACCTGATTTTTATCTGCCCATAGTAATGCCTCGGCCAGTTCTTTGTACTGGTTGGGGTCTATCACCTCACACTTGCCGTCTGCTGTAAAGCGCAAGAAGCCTTGGCCGTAGATCAGTGCGTTGTGCATGACATGATTGTACATTTGGTTTGCATCTTGTTCCGTTGTCATTATGTGTTCCTATGGTACCTGTCGTTAGGGTTGGCCAGCATGCTGGTAATGAGGCTGTCTGTGGTCGGAAACCACTGGATGCACTTGAGCCCGTCTGCTTGGTAGATGGTGAAGCTCATTTGAAAAGAATATCTTTACCATGGATCCACATTGATGGTCTGTATGCAAGACCGCTGAGCACACATGCAAGTGCAAACCACCATCCTGAATTACCTAAACCAAACACAATATATGCGCCCCCACCAAGAATAAATGTTTCCCAAAATATGATGTAAATTAGGTATGTGATTTCTTTCATATTGATTTTCTCCAATAGAGATTACGTTTCTTTTTACGCAAACTAGCTGATCGTTTGATAGGCTGTTTGATTAAACCTAAAATATGTAATGCCTGTTTTAAATACTGAGGATAAACCCACAATGTTGTTGGTTTAATGTTGATTCTATTATCGCCAATTGAATCACGCATAGATTTAATTGCATCTTCTAAAGATTGCTCGCTGAGATTCACCCTATTCTCCTATTCCGTGGGCGCGTTTAAATACGCCCTATGTGCCTCTTCGGCAATGTTAAACATCCCAAGGTGTTTCTTTTTACCGCTGCGGGTAACTACGGCTCTAAACTTGTTACGCTCTTTTGTAACCCCAATTAAACCTATTTTATTGGTGCTCATTGGGTTTTTGCGGTTTTGCATATTCTCTGCTCTGGTGCATTCCCGTAAGTTTTCAATTCGGTTGTCGTCTCTGACGCAGTTAATATGGTCTATCTCTGTTGGCAAGTAGCCTTTGTGTAAAAACCATACAAGATGGTGTTCACGATACACCTTGTTGTTTATTTTAAGTTGCCTGTATCCGTCGGTCGTATAACTGCCTGCGCGTTTACCAATTTTTGCCATACTATTGTACTGGCTTTTAATATACAAACCTCCGTCACGGTATTCATATCGTTCGTCGATCAATTTACTTAATTCCATGAGCCTCCTCTATGGCGCGGGCGAATCTTAAATTTAAGTTGTCGTTGTTATCAAAATCAGTTAACACTCCACGCCAAATTGTTTGGATGTCCTCGTCAGTTAACGGAGCACGTTGCGCATCTTGCCGTTCTTGTGTGGTGAAGGTGGTCATTAATTTTTATCCTTTACTTGGTGCCATTTAACAAAATTTACTGCGTCCCAGAAGCCGTTCTCATAATCTTCTGAGTTAATACCTGTCATGGTAATGTCTTGATACCAGACAATCATTTTCTCTAGGTGTGCAAGTCGTTCCTGCATCTTCTTTAGCTCATCACACGGCATGGCGACTACGTTGTTAGGTCTTTTCAACGCCTCTATTTCAGCTTGTTGCTGGCGTAGCATGGTGGTTTCTTGTTCTAAAGCATTTTGTAATTGCCCCAACGCCTCTTTAGCTTGTTCCGACCAGTCATGTGGTTCTTCATGGGTGTTGTGTGTTTCTATTAATCTTTGTATGTTCATTTTTGTTCAACTCCTATTCCATGTGCCGCCTCTACTGCACGAATGATGTACATTAGGTTCGGCATACTACAATCTTCACCTTGCCAGCATTGACCATTACCCAATATGAATTTAATTT
>Ga0164297_10000726_pt1 | contig 38914 bp, 30 predicted proteins | sample GEODES058metaG_FD_113539 | JGI IMG/M metagenome (GOLD analysis project Ga0164297, IMG submission 113539) | Dystrophic lake water microbial communities from Trout Bog Lake, Wisconsin, USA - GEODES058 metaG | ecosystem: Environmental > Aquatic > Freshwater > Lake | place: USA: Trout Bog Lake... | reverse complement strand
TGTAATTTTAATAAGAACATTCTCAGCAGTTTTCTGCCGGTTGATATCAACAAGCGTTAATAGCACCCCTTCTATTGTGCTCTCTGAAGTCCGATAGGGTATAATTCGCATGTCGTACCAAACGCCAGTGGTTGAACTCACTTCTACTTCTTTTGGCACAAGTGTTTCAAAAACACTATTAACGTCTTCGGATAGCTTATTATAATTCAAATTTGATGTGAGCTGTGTTATAGGCCGGTCGATATCGGAGGATATCAGATTAAATATCTTTCCAGCTGCAGGCGTAAACCGTTTTACCTTCAAATCACCATCCAGAAAGACCGTTGCAACTTCAATACCCCTCAGCAGATTATTCAAATCATCATTTGCTTGCGATAATTGATTTATCTTATCGTTGAGATCAGCATTTACTGTCGTTAATTCTTCATTTACAGATTGTAATTCTTCTCTCGAGGTCTCAAGTTCTTCATTAGTACTTTGCATCTCTTCGTTAGCGCTCAGCAATTGCTCATTCGAAAATTTTAAATCAACCCTCGCCTCCCGTAAATTTTGGCGAGTCAACTTTAACTCGTCATTTATATTGCTTTTCTTGCTTATTTCGTCCTGGTCGTCGGTTAATGTTTGCTGACCCTCAAAATCTCCCATTCGAGGTAAATCAAAAATGATCATCAGCGTACCGGAATCATATTTTTTTGTGTGCAAGGGCCTAACGGTAATATTTACCTTTAATTTTTGTTGATTCTCCCGCAACTCCACTCCTTTCTGGAATACATTAGCTTTGATTCTTCGTGCTTTTTTAATTGATTTTAACAAATCTGATTTCAAATCATTCTTAACCAGTTTCAATATATTCCAATCAATTTCGCCAACAGGCAAATTCAGGAACAAATCTGTTTTCCCCGCCAGGTAAAGCGTCTGATTATGCGTATCTATTAATGCCGAAGCCTGCTCAAAGACTTCGGGTAATAACAGGGGGCGATCAATTATTTCAATATTTTTCAAAGTTACTGGTACGGTTATTTCTTGAAATTCATTACTGGTTGAAACGCTGGTTAAAAACGGCTTAGTCTCAAGCACTATTTTACCTGTATGATTGCCATTTTGCTTTTTATAAATTTTATTTTTAAGATCGATCGCAGAAAAAAAATCGCATTTATCTCCCTTGGTTTCAGATTTACCTAACAGTAATATTCCGTCATTTTTTAAGTTGAGATGGAACACTGTTATTAACTTTTTCTGGAAGGCTGGCTTTAGGTATATCAAAAAATTTCGGCAAGAAATAAAGTCGAGTTTCGAAAACGGAGGATCTTTAAGGAGGTTATGACAAGCAAATACGATCATAGCACGCAATTCTTTTACAACCTCAAACTTGTCATTCCGCTTTATAAAAAAGCGGGAAATACGCTCTTGAGAAACACCTTCTAAGGCACGTTCATCAAATACGCCAAGTCGAGCTAGTTTTATAGCATCCTCGTCTAAATCTGTAGCAAAAATTGTAATCTTTATATTTTGTTTATTTTGTTCTATAGCCTCTCTAAAAATCATCGCAAGCGAATAGGCTTCCTGGCCCGTTGAACATCCGCAAATCCAAATTCTAAGTACACTCCCTTCGCTACTTTTTTTTAAAAGTTGGGGTACCACATTCCTTTCTAAACTGTCAAATACTTCTTTGTCTCTGAAAAAAGCTGTAACACCTATCAGGAACCCATGATAAAGCTTTACCACTTCATTGTGGTTTTCTTTGAGGAATGACAGAAAATGATCAACCCGTACTATATTTTTCAGAAACATCATTTTCTCTATACGCCTCAGGATCATGTTTTCTTTGTAAGTCGAAAAATCATAACCTGTTTGCCCGAAAATGATCCCAAATATCTTTTCCAGCGAAGAATTGTTTACAACCATTTCGGAACTCTTCATTACCAAATTCCTTTTTGTTCCATTTTTATGATAATCAATCAGCAGGGCTCCCATGTTTTCAGGCGTCAATACAAAGTCTGCTAAATCTGCATTAATAACGCTTATAGGCATGGTATTAAACAATGCCGTATCAGGATCCTGAGCTATAATCATACCTCCTGATTCTTTTATTTTTGCACACCCTAATAATCCATCATTATTGGCTCCCGAAAGAACTATACCTATCGCATCTTCGTTTTTATCTTCTGCCAATGACGAAAAGAATGTATCAATTGTTTTTGATTTAAAGTTTGTCTCAGTTAAGTCAGATAACAAAAAACGGTTTTCCCGAATCTGTAATCCTTTCCCCGGCGGAATTACAAAAACACAGTTCTTTTGTATTAAACTATCAGCGATTATCTCTTGTACAGGTATCTTTGTGTGCCCCTTTAGTAATTCTGCTAATTGGCTTTTGTGCCGGGGATCCGGGTGTTGCACAATCACCAGTGCCATGCCCGAATCGGCTGGAAAATGATCAAAAAACAGCTCAAGTGCCTCCAAGCCACCAGCCGAAAGTCCGATAGCCACAACAAAAAAATTACGATTTCGACTTGAGGAGGGAGAAACAGGATTTAGCGTCTGTCGATTTTTCATGTCATTTTATTTGAAAACGCCTTTACCTCACAGAGGTAGTGTTTTAATTCTACAATAATGTACTTCTCATCATTTATTTATTGAATAATAATCATTTACAGCAACTCAAATAACCCAAAATCCAGAATCCCACCTGGCGCGAATATGCCGCCCAAAAGCCTTAAGCGCAGTGTACCCGTGCCTGAGTGCCGGGGTTTTTACTTAGACACGAGTACACAGCCCGCGGGCCAGGGCTGCATACTCGTGCCAGAAGGAGTGTCAGACTTACGAAGTTTAAAAAACTTCGTAAGTCTCATCGAGGTACGAACTTCGAAACAAATCTAAAGGCATGCCTTGCGATTGCCACGTCGCGGCCAATGCTGATACCCATCGGCTCCTCGCAAAGACAAAAAGGTGGCAGGTCAGACTTACGAAGTTTGGAATACTTCGCAAGTCTCATTCAGGTAATAACCATCATGTCATTTCGAACGAGCTGCTTTGGCACAGCGCAGCGCGAGGAGAAAACCTAAACGCCATGCCCGGTAGGGTATACAAGTTTTCTCCTCACCCCCAGCGGCACGTGCTTTGCCGGCTCGTCGAAATGACATATTTTTTTGGCTCCCCTATGTTGGTCCACATTCAAAATCTGGAACAACCTTACGGTAACGTAGTATCTACGCTACCCCGATCATCCGCTTCATTAAGGCAAACCAAGCGTCGCTATAATATAAAATTCCTTCGTAGCCGGTTACAAGCAAATAAAATACCAGGGCCCATACGTATTCTTTGTTCAATTTTTTACGGGTTACCAGGTCGTAAACACCGATGGATATAACAAGGACAAAGGTTGGTAAAACCTCAAATCCCCAGAATCGCCAATACCCCTCGCTTGCCGTTTTATAGGTCCAGAAGAAGTCGCCAAACAAGGGAGCAATTTTATTGGCGAACCATCTTGCAAATCCTGGCTCGGTGAAAACCACTGTTGAAAGCAGCATAAGCCGCTTATGCACCACATAGTTTTTGCGCATATAAATACCGATACCAGCGAAACAGCAAAACATGAGCAGATTGCCAAACTGTACACATATAAAATGAAGATCGCCGTCGGGTGTGCCGTATTGTTGTTTTTGAACGATAATGACGGTAAGGAGACCAACGATGAGCATAAAAGGTAGGAAACCTAAACTTAGCAAGCCTAACTTTTTATGCAAGGCAAGGTTCTTCGAGCGTACAAGCAGTATCTGTAGGGTAAACAATAACAGCCAGCCTACATAAACTACGGCGTGTATATGTACGATCAATGGAAAGTGCAGTTTGCCCTGACTGCTCATTTGAACCATATCATATCCAAAGCCTGAAGCGATAGCAACCCAACAGGCCAGGAGCAAGATTAAAAAGAAATTCCTGTCGGAAGGATAGTAAGCGACGAAGGTATTTGAACGGGTCATTGCGTGGTTGGTTGAAGATCAATTAAATATAGGAAGATTTTGATTACGCCGTATCTATTTGACCGATACCATTTTATACGCTATATACCTGTGATTTTACAATTTTATACTGTCGGCAAAACCAAATTGAACAATACCGCTATCCTAAACAGGTTAGCATCACCAGTGCTGCGGATAAATCTCCCTAACACCATCGGCGCCTGCCACTATAGCTCTATTGGCCATGCGATAGAAAAGCGAATGATCCACCACACCCGGCAGCATTTTAATAAAGTTATTGACGTAAGACAAATCAGGTAAAACCTGAAAAGTTACATTTAACAGGAAATTGCCCCGCTCATTAACGGCAGCTTCCGAACTCCCCGGGCTTTGGCGCAATTGCAAAACTACCGGCGGAAAAGCCATTTGTATCTGTGCTATTACAGCTTTTATAGCAGCGGGTATAATTTCAATCACTACCGGATACCGGGTAGTAAGTTTTTCGGAATATTTTTCAGCATCGCCCACAAGGATAAATTCGCTGGCCATGCAGGCAACTATTTTTTCCATGGTATGTATGCCGCCGCCACTTTTTAAGGCATTCAGCTCGCGGTCAAACTGGTCGCATCCGTCAAAATAGGTGTCAATTTTGCTAAATGCAGATGGCGACTGTACGGAAACTCCCAGCTCCTTCAACCGATCTATGGTTTTGGCCGATGATGAAGTAAAAGTAATGGATGCAGCCAGGCTTTGGTCGGCAACAATGAAGTTGGCAAGGTGCAGCATGGTAGTTCCATCACCAAGACCGATGATCTGCCCTTTTTGAACAAATTGAAAGGCCTTTTGGGCGGCTTGTTTTTTATAGTCGGGTTGGCTGGTTGCTATTGGCATAAACTAATGTAAATTACTAAAATAGCGTAAATGTTTATGAGGGTATTTAGCAGCACTATAAAAAAGTCCAATCAATGATCTATATCATTTATAAAATTTGATATAGTCCGTTAATTTGATAAAAGCAAAAATCTCATGCTAACGCAGCCTTCTTTTTCCGTTCTAAGGTGGACCGTATTTACAAGCATTGGGTTTATTGCCGGGGTGGCACTTTTAGTGTTTTTATCAGCTTTATTGGAACCCCTAAAACTAGATGATTATTCAATAATCGGTTTTTCGTTGGCGTTAACCGTCGGATTAATGCAATGGTTGTTGCTGCGGAAACACTTGAAAAACGCTTTAAATTGGGTTTGGCTTTATATTGCAGGAGTAGTAATTCCGTTATTACTTTTAGCAGAGCTATTAAAACTTATCAACTTTAAATCGGAGTTTATTTTTCTACCCATGATACTGGTAGGGGCATTGTTCACTGGTTATTTGCAATATCGGTTTTTGTTAAAAGGAAATTTTAACAACGCAAAGCGATGGACCTTTTACAGTTTCTTAGGTTGGGCTGCAGCTGTTGTAATCACTTTAACCATGTTGATTCCATTATTACTTGGTTTGCCAATTAATGGAATTTTTAAGATTCTCAACCTGATTGCCTTAATCCTCAGCGGCCCGGCAATAGGGATCATAACCGGCGTAGGAATGGCTTCGGTATTAAAGGGAAAAAATCCATAAATATTTTGAACCTTTTACCATATCATCACATTTCTGATGTTTATCAGTATGGCATATTTGGCCTGATTTGGATAATATTTTTTACCTGCCTTGTTTTTTGCCAAAATGGTATACCCTTAAACCTGATTTACCTTGATACCTACACGCACCGGTTTAATTTCGCTCGCGTATTTAAAGGCCTCCTCTGTCTCCTGCAGTATATATTCTTTTTCAACCAACTCTTCAAACGGGTATTTTAAGTAATTATGCTCGATGAAGGTAGTAGCATATTCAAAGTCCTGGTAGTTATAATTATGTAAACCTTTTATGGTCAATATTTTACGGACAATTTTTTGAGCGTCAACCGGTACAGGATTCGCCGGGTAGGCAGCGCCTATCCAAATGGCAGTACCGCCGAGGGCCAAAGAATCAATACCGGCTTTCATGGCATCGGGATGCCCGGTCATGTCAAAAACCAGGTCTGCTTCAGGCCAGGGCAGGGGAATAGCTGCATCAGCGCTATTAAAAATGCAGGTATCGTCGGCCCCGAATTTTGTGCCCCATTGTAACCTTGAAGCATCGGTATCGATCAGTATAATATTTGAGGCACCGGCTTCCCTGCACATGGTAAGGCACGATAAACCGAGAAGGCCCGCACCAAATACAATCACCTTTTGATCTTTAATCTTTCCTGCAATCCGAAGGGCCCCGGCAACAGTTGCGTGTGCGCAGTTGATGGTGGCGGCAACTTTAAGTGGTATTGCAGCTGATATTTTGATGAGCGCAGTATTGGCACGCAGAATGCAATATTCAGCCAGCCCGCCGTTAAATACATCATCTGGCTTTGCCAGCGTATGTCCATATTTGAAAAGCTGATCGCTTTTTTGCGGGATATCAGGCCTTGGTGCCGGAATATTTGCTGGTACAGCAAAGATCGACCAGGTGACACGGTCGCCCGGTGCCACTGGAATTCCACGTTGATCTGTCGCCGGGTGGGCAGGATCTATCCAAAGTATCTCGCCAACAATTTCATGACCCAGCACTACATTGGGCGGCTCCTGCCGACGCCCGCAAAAAGTATGAATATCGCTTCCGCAAATGGTGGTATAGAGCGTTTTTATCAGAATTTCGCCTTGGTTAAGCGCGGGTAATTCGGCCTCAATAAACTCAAAAGGCTGCCCCGGCCCATTAAATATTACTGCTTTGCCCAGCGGAAAAGCTGATGCTTGAATGTTCATTCCTTTTAAGTTTTATTTTAAAATACAAATAACAAAATATGATGATAGCCAGGCCCGATAGCCCAAGCAATAAGCAGGCTTTTAAAAAGCCTGAGAGTATGGTTTCGGCTGATGGCGTAAAATATTTTAATATCAGGAGACCGATATAACCCGTATAGCCAACGGAATCTACAACATACATCAAAAAGCCAACATTGGCCTTTTCGCGGGTAATAGCGATCAGTCTTTCGAAAATGATGGCATGCACTGCAACATAAGGGATGTAAACGCCCATACCGATCAGTACCATAAAAAGGAAACTGTTGAGGCCATTATTTAATCCTATTACGCTGCTAATGATCAAAGCAAAGCCAAGGAAACTTGTAAAAAGTGAAAATTGAAATGCTTTGTGATGCTGTCGGATCAGAACCGCCATACCTGTTATCAACAATACCACCAACATCACAATGAGTTCTGAATTGGTGAACAGGGCAGGTGTTTTTTTATAACCCAGACCCGTCCATAGTTCTACTGCAAAATCGGCTCTTAAACTGCGCAGCAATGTGGTAAATAAATAGATTAAAATTATTCCTGACAGGCCCGGGGCGTATTTGTAAAAGAAAGCCCATCGGTCGCTTCGGGTCATCGGTTGTCGTGCCGATCTTGATTCAACATCAGCTAAACTGGGTGGCGAAGCTGCTGAAAGCATGGAGATGAACAATAATATCGGTATAAGGAATACCAGACCAGCAAAAAATGGCATCCAATTTTCCGGTACACCAAAGTTTAATAACATGGCACCCACAGATTTTGAAACGCCGTCGGACACAATGAAACTTGCGCATAGTCCGGCAATTAAAAATTCCGAGTTTTTTCTGCCTTCCAGAAATCCGAGAACAAGTCCGAAAATCACCCCTAGCGGCAAACCGTTCAATAATAAGAACAGCATATTCCATGGTCGGGGAGTAAAGCCAAATAGCAACAACATGGTTTCAGCAAAGGCAAGAAGAACCAATATTGCTTTTATCCGATTTTCACGACGTATCTCCGAGACAAATTTTATACCTACCCATTTTGCAGCCACATAGCCTATGGTTTGGGCAATAACCAATAGAAATTTATAATTAACTCCTAGAAAGTCCGAACCGTTATAAGTAGCAGCGGTATACGGTTTTCTGAAGCCATACATACAAAAGTAAGTACCAAATGCAGCCACCAGAACCCAGGCTGGATTTGAAGTGATCTTTTGTTTCCATGTCGGCCATTTCGCTTGCATCGGGTTGAAGTTTGGTTTAGGTAAACTCAACAAAGTTTATTACACATAAACCAATTTTCTGTTAAGATTTGATTAAATTATCGTTGGCCGGCGGAGCGTGTTCATTGAATGGCTTGCTCGCCCTGACGTTATTTAGTGTAAACTTTCAAACTGCTTTGACCAATTAAAAGCCATTAAATTTCTATCATTTCTATTTCAGATAATGCTCATCTTTGCAGTACCGCAATAACAACGGAATATATCCTATGAAAGCAACGATTAAGATAGCACTGATCAGTTTATTGTGTACAGCATTTGCCGCCATAAAAAGTCAGGCGCAAGAGGTGACAAAGCCTGTAGCTGTACCCGAATTGGGTGTGAGCTACCCATGGACAAATAGCCAGCTGCTGGAACCTGCTGATTTAGCCGGAATGATCAGATCTGGCAATAAAAAGACGGTGATCCTTAATATCGGGGCAGTAGAAGACATTCAGGGTGCCAGGCATATTGGTGCGGTGAGCAAATCTGAAAATATGGAGCAATTGCAAAAAGCGCTTGCCGACCTGCCTAAAAATACCACCATTGTTATTTACTGTGGCTGCTGCCCTTTTACAAAATGCCCCAATATACGACCGGCTTTTCAACTGCTGAGCAAACAGGGCTTTACCCATATCAAAGTGCTTAACCTGCCGGTCAACCTGCAAACTAACTGGATCAGCAAAGGATACCCGATAGTAAATCATTAAGGTCATGACCTTCTTCCGGATGGCGCAATAGAGCTTTTTCAACGAATTAGTGGAGGGATGAAGAACGTAAAAAAGGAAAATTTGCCGGTTAAAATTTGCGTGGTCTGCAACAGGCCCTTTAGCTGGCGTAAAAAATGGGCCAAAGTTTGGGATGAAGTAAAGTATTGCAGCGACAGGTGCCGAAACCATAAGTGAAGCTGATAATGCGCTTCTACTGCAATTAAAAATTCCCAAACCTGACGGGCATCATTTGTTAAGCTTATTGCAGTATTATTTTTGTCATTCGCGATAAATTAAAAATGGCCGTAATGGAAGAGCCTGAAAGTAAAGATCCACAATATTGGAAATGGTCGGTTTTTTATTATAACCCCAACGATAATAACCGCTTCGTACAACGCCCCGACGGGCTGGGGCTTTCTCCCAATTATGCGCATAAAGGCATCTACCTTATTTTAGCCCTTGTATTGTTAGTGATCCTGGTTTTCCTTTTATATTTCTGGCTGGTCTAAAGCTCTTTTTTCAGCACAATATCAGTTTAAAAAATCAGGCTAAAATACTGTTCACGAGCCTATTGCATAAATAAAAGTTTGTGTTTAAATTCAAGGTATTATTCCAAATATTATCAAAATAATCGAGCCAATAGCCTGGAAAGCAATTAATTGAATTTTTAACCAATAAACCCTTCATCATGAAAAAATTATTTCTAATTGTTTTGATCGTTTTCGGCATTTCCTTTTTTAACCGGGCCTGCGCACAGGACCTGGCTAAAACCAATCCAAAGTATTGCAAAGTTTTGAGCGATACCGGAGGAGTAAAGATGATACTGGTAACACTGCCGCCAGGTGCAAAAGTTGGAACCCATACCCACCCGCTAAATTTAGGTTACGTACTTAAAGGTGGGCTGTACAAATGGACCTACACCAACGGTAAGACTGAAAGTTATGATATGAAACCCGGTGAAAGTTTCCATGGAGGTGCCGAAACGGCGCATTTTTCATGGAATGCAGGTAAAACCACTATTCAGTTTATCCTGGTCGAGAAATATAAATAAGCCTGGCCCGTTGAAGCGTACGCGCTTCAGCGGGCCAATAATTTTCTGCTAAAGCGTTTGGGTCCAGGCAAAGCTTTCGGCTATAACATCGTTTTTCGACCGCCTTACAAATTCAAGATAGGCAGTTGCTACCGGTGAAAGTTTTTTGCTTTTCAGCCAGATAAGACGCCATTGCGATGTTATGGGGAAGCCTTCTGTGGGTAGTATTTGTAATTCGCCCGATTTAATTTCATTACGTATCCCGATCAGCGGCATGATGGAATAACCTAGTCCTGCTATTACGGCTTGTTTTACCGCTTCGTTAGAGGTTAGCTCAATTTTCTTGCTGACAATAATTTTACTGCGTTCAAAAAAGCCTTCCATAATGTTGCGGGTTGCCGAGCCCGTTTCACGGTATATCATGGGTAACTCCGAAAACACTTGTTTCTTGTATTTTTCAGTGGATAAAATATGATCACTTGCTCCTACCAGGTAGAGTTTGTTTTCGAGCAGGATCTCCTGCTCCAGATTCATTTTTTCGGGTAATATTGATACAAGGCCAAAATCCACTTCGTTTTCTTCCATGCTTTTAATAACACCGGCCTTATTCGTAACATCCATGGTTAGTTCTATCTGGCTATGCTTTTTAAGGAAACCTGATATAAAATAGGGCATGATGTATTTGCCGGTTGATACTACGGCTATCTTCAGCCTGCCAGACAGGATACCTTTAAAAGCTTCGGTTTTATAATCAATGGCCTGTACCTGCTGCAGTATTTCTGAGGCTATCGCAGCTATCTCGTGCCCGAATTCGGTAATGTATAGTTGCCTGCCCACAACTTCGGTAAGCGGAATATCAAACTGATCCTGGAAATTTTTGAGTTGAATGGACACCCCCGGCTGGGTTAAAAATAGTTCAGCAGCTGCTTTGGTGATGCTTTTTGTTTGTACAACTTTTACAAATACCTGAAGCTGATGTAGGGTGTAATGCATAATAATAGTTTATGTATAGTATAACAAATATAAATAAAAATTTATAAACTCTAAGCTATAGGTTTGCAGCACTTGATAAAACTTAAAATTTAAACGGATGACCGCAAAACTACTACTAGACAACCTGACAAACCCGGCCCTACTGTTTTTCTTTCTCGGAATTTTATCCGTGCGGATGAAAAGCGACCTGGAGATCCCGGCCGACGCTTCGAAATTTATCTCGCTGTACTTATTATTCTCTATCGGTTTCAAAGGAGGTCAGGAACTGGCCAAAAATCACTTCTCTCCCGAGATCGGTTATTCTATCCTGCTTGGTTTCGCCATTGCTATCCTGATACCGTTTTATACGTTCTTTATTTTAAAGCGGCGTCTAAATATTGAAGACTCTGGCGCCATAGCCGCGGCTTACGGTTCGGTTAGCGCGGTAACTTTTGTTACGGCAGGCGTTTTCCTCGAAAATCAACACATAACTTACGGCGGCCACATGGTAGCTATCATGGCTTTTATGGAAGCACCGGCCATTATAGTTGGGGTACTGCTGATACGCTTTTTCAACAACCAGGAAAGCAAAACGCCTATTAAAAATATCGTTTACCATTCGTTCAGCAATGGCAGCGTATTGCTGATACTGGGTAGTTTGGTGATCGGATATTTTGCAACCGAAAAGCAGGCACTGGACATTAAGCCATTCACTACAGATATTTATAAAGGATTCCTGGCCATCTTCTTATTGGATATGGGCATTATTTCGGGTCGTAAACTTGATGGACTTTTAAAAGCTGGATGGTTCCCCATCCTTTTTGCGCTGATCATCCCATTGATCAATGGTTCGGCCGTGGCTGTAATAAGCGGGGCCATTACCCACGATATCGGCAACCGCTTCATACTTTCAATTCTGGCAGCCAGTGCATCCTATATTGCCGTGCCGGCAGCAATGAAGATAGCCGTCCCGAAAGCAAACCCCGGTTTGTTCCTGCCAATGGCGCTCGCAATTACATTTCCTCTGAATATAACGCTGGGTATGCCGGTATATATGGCCATCATACAGCATGTTTAAATAGTCCCTCATCAGTTATTAATTAAAAGATATGGAAGAGAAAAAAACGTTTAGATTGATCGAGGGGATATTTAATTCCCCGGATGCCCAATTTTTGGTGCTGAGCTTTTTTAATGATAAGATCATGTACCACAACCGGGAACTTCATGCAATGAAAATAAAGCATGACGAACGTGCGGCGCATGTAGAAGCAAAGATCGAATCGTTACAACTCGAGCGGGACCGGTTTGTTGAATATTTAAAATCATTTACCGGAGATGAGATTTTGTTTGATGTAAAAGGTTCGATCGAGATCGGCCCTATAGAAGATAAATTATAGGCTCAAAAAGCACAATAGCTACTGCTTCAGTCAGCCTTTTTCACCCCGGTTAATTTCAACCGGGGTTTTTTATTGTTCGGATGGGCCTTTATAGGTTAAAGCAATAAGGGTAACAAAAGGAGCCCGGCTCAACATCTAAAATGTTACAAAAGCCGGTAGGACAAAATTTGATGAACAAGGAGTCGATTTATATGTCAATTTATTGCATTATCAATGAAAAAATGCATTTTTGATTGAATCAGCGCGTTTTTATCTATCCATGAGTTCTTGGTTCCCGGGGCTAAGGTGTGATCATACACTTTTCCCGAAGTTTTAGCTGACTTTATTAATTAGAAAAAAATCATAATTTCACGTCAGTGTGAAACTTGAACCTTTTACCATGAAGTTTTTAAGAATAATTTTTATTGCATTGCTAATTTCTCCGGCTGTAGCAATTGCGCAGAAGTCGGGGCTGATCAATTCCGGTGAGGTTATCAAACAAGCAAACCAGCTTTATGATTCGGCCCAATATAAAAAAGCCAATATCCTTTTAAGCACTGTAAGCAGGAGCGATACCAATTATGTTTGGTCATTGTATGTAAAGGCTATTTCCTGCGAGGCTGATAGCCAGTACAACAAAGCCATTGATTATTGTCGCGAAGGCTTATCACTGAAAGTACAGCGCGAGTATGAGCCCGATCTGTACAACACTTATGGCAATACGCTGAATGACCTTGGCCGGCGCGACGAAGCGCTCAAGGTTTTCGATGAAGCTATAGCCAAATATCCTTCCTATTCATTACTTTTTTATAACAAAGGGATCGTGTTGCAAGCCCAGGAAAAATATGCCGAAGCCGAATTACTCTTTCAAAAATCCCTGCTGATCAACCCATACATGTATAGTGCCCATTTCCAACTGGCAGTGGCTACTTATCATCAGGGAAAGATATTGCCTTGTTTTTTGAGTGTGATCGGTTACCTGTCAGTCAACCCACAGGGAAAATATTGGTCAAATTGTGTCAGTATACTCAATTCCATTTCGCGGTCGACCGACGAGATCATAGCGCAAAGAGCCAAGTTCAATTGGAATGGCGACGAAAATTACCGATCAGTACAGGAGATACTCGAATCGAAAGCAGCGCTCGATCCCGGCTATAAACCTCTCATCACACTCGACGACCCCATTAGCAGGCAAATTCAGGCTGTATTTGAAAAACTGGAATATACTGACGGTAATGCCGATTTTTGGATACAGTATTACCTGCCCTATTATAAATCGGTCTTCAATAAAGAAAAGTTTGAGCCCTTCATCAACTGGATATTTTCCAACGTAAAAATTAAGTCCATACAGGATTATAATAAAAGCAATGCAAAGCAGATCTCGGCAATGGAAACCTTTACCGCCGATTATTATAACCAGATACGTGCAACCCGCGAATTAAATTTTGGCAAACGCAGCGCTATAAAGCAGCGCTATCATTTTGATGGAGGCGAGCTTTTTGGCAAGGGCGTAATAACCCCTAACGGTAAGGCCATTAATGGTTATTGGGAGGCCTACTACCCGCATGGTAATATAAAAGGTACCGGTAATTATGATGATGCAGGTTTACAGCAAGGCGAATGGAAATACTATTATCCATCGGGCAGCTTAAAAACCGTAGAGCTTATAAAGGATGGTAAACTGGAAGGACTGCAGCATTTTTATTATGATAATGGGAACCTTTCATCGGTAGAAAATTATGTTAATGGGAAGGCCGAGGGTTCGGTTGTTGCCTATTATTATTCGGGTGCAAAAAGGTCCGAATCAACCTATAAAAATGATAAGCTGGATGGCGAGCGCAAAGAGTACTATGCAAACGGTTTGCTTTCCTACGTTAAGAATTATGCCAATGGCGTGCTTAACGGCGAAGAAAAGGGCTATTATAAAAACTCCAGACTAAAATTCGTCCAGCAATTTGTAAATGGTAAACTGGACGGTCCGTACAAATCATACGATGAAACCGGAGCGCTGACCTCAGAAGGCCAATATGTGAAAGATAATACCGAGGGAGAGTGGAAGTCATACTATGCCAGCGGGAAGTTAAAAGAGCGACGCAATTACCTGGGCGATAAAGAAGAAGGCCTGCATCAGGAATACTATGAGAACGGGCAGTTGATCGTTTCTTATACAGTGCATAAAGGCAAGATCACCAGTGAAGCAGATTATTTTGATAAAGATGGCAAGGCTTATGCTAAACTATTGTACGATAATGGAGTCTTAAAACTTGCGCAGTATTTCGACAAAACCGGTAAGCAAATGAGTTCGGCTGCTCTGAAAGAAAAAAGAATAGATATCATCAGTTATGCTCCTGAAGGGTATAAACGCGAGCACTTTGTTTCAAACGAAATTGGCGATTATGAAGGGCCTGATACTAACTTCTATGCAACCGGAAGCATTAGTTCAACCGGCAACTATATCAAAGGACAAACAGACGGACCAGCCATTACTTACTATGAGAACGGCAATAAGAAAACCGAAGTGAATATGTCCGGCGGAAAGCAAAACGGTTATTACACGGCATATTATGCTAATGGCCAGGTTGAGAGTGAAGGCTGGATGGTTGATGATGAGGATGAAGGCGAGTGGAATTATTACGACGAACTCGGTAGGTTGAGCGCCCGCGCTTATTTCCAGGACGGCGAGCTTTCCGGCTATAGGGAAGAGTTTGATCAGGGCGGTAACAAAACATTGGAAGAATTGTACAAGGGGGGCTGGTTGTTAGCCTTGACCCAATATGATAAGGGTAAAGTTATAGGTACAATCGCCCTGCCTAAGACATCCGGTATTTACAGGCTTTATTTTCCGAACGGTAAACTAAAGGCAGAAGGTAATTATATCAATGGCGAGTTGGAAGGCAAATACACCTCTTATTATTTTGATGGTAGTACAGAGTTTGTGTACAGCTACCATCATGGATTACGCGATAGTGCTTATGTAGATTACTATTATGGCGGTATCAAAAGCGCAGAAGGAACATTTAAACTCGGCGAAAAAGTTGGGGTCTGGAAGTCGTACGACGAACAAGGCAAAATAGATTACATTAGCCATTATGCCAACGATCAGGAGAATGGCGAAAAAATTTCATACCTGCCCGATGGTTCAAAATATGTGATCAGAACCTATAAAGACGACCAGTTGCACGGCCCGCTGCAAGAGTTTGATCCGGGAGGCAGCATGGCTTACCAGGTTAATTTTGAGTACGGTAGCGCTAAATCATTTACCTATATCGGGAAAGATGGCAAACCCGTTCCTGATGTGCCGATTGGTTATAAGAATGGGCAGCTGAAAGCGTTTTATGGTAATGGCAATCCTTCAAGGACTTGTTTTTACAGCAATGGTACTAAAGACGGACCAGATATTATCTATTATGCCAATGGGCAGACCCGCTCCTTAGACACAGTTTCTTATGGTAATTATGAGGGAATTTCGAGGGAATTTTATCCCAATGGAAAACCTAAATCAGTTTATCATTATAAAACAGGAAACGCCCATGGCCTTTGTCTGGAATATTATCCTGATGGTACATTAAAGAAAGAAATTAGTTTTGATAATGGTGAGATCAATGGTCCGGCAAAGTATTATAATGAAAAAGGAAAACTCATCAGGACGATGACGTATCAATATGGTGTATTATTGGCAGTGAAGAATGAATAATAGAATATTAATACTGGTGGTAGCTTTATGCGGACCACTTTGTTTAAGCAACAACGTACAAGCTCAAAATCTGGACGAATTACAGCGAACTTTTCCTGGTGAAAAGGCAGTAATGCTGAATAAGTCGCTCGAATATACTATTCAATTAAAAGATGGGCTACCGCATGTGGAAAGCCAGGAAATCCGGCAAACAGAATTTCTTTCAGCCGATGCAAATTCCTTTTTAAATGGTTCGGGTTTTTCGCACAGCGACTTTCAAAAGCTGGGTCCCTATGAAGCTTATACCACCACACCACGCGGCGAAAAGCTGAAGGTGAAAGAATTTAAAACGGTAACGGATAAAGAAAGCTTTGTTTTTTACGACGATGTAAAAGAAACAACCTTTAATTTTCCATCAGTGGAAGCCGGTGCAATAGGTTACCTGAAAGTAGCCTGGAACAATACCGATCCCTACCTGCTATCGCCGTTTTATTTTTCCAGTTATCTGCCGGTCATTAACTCCGAATTAAAGTTAACGGTAGCCAAAGAGGTTACTGTAAAGTACCTGCTTGCAGGCCTTGATACTTCGCGGATATCGGTTAACATCGAGAATAAACATCGCAATACGGTATATACTTTCACCATTAAAAATTGTACAGCCGATAAACGCTATGGTAATGCACCGGGATATGCCTGGTATTCGCCACATGTTATATTTTATATTGCCAGTTATAAAGACCAAAACGGAACCACTATCCCCTTTCTGTCCAACTGCGACGACCTGTATAAACTAAGCCGGGGCTATCTTGATACCGTTAACAGAAAAATAAGCCCTGCGCTATCGCAGGTGGTAGATTCACTGGTACGAAACCAAACTACCAACGAAGGTAAGGCGCGTAACATTTACAGTTGGGTACAACACAATATTAAATATGTTGCTTTTGAGGATGGAATGGGCGGCTTTGTACCCCGCGATGCATCTTTGGTGTATAACAGGCGGTTTGGCGATTGTAAAGACATGGCCAGTATACTAACAGCCATGTTAACCCGGGCCAACGTTCCCGCTTATTTTACCTGGATAGGCACGCGCGAACTTCCATACGAATTTGATCATGTGCCATTGCCTATTACAAGCGACCACATGATCTGTACGATAAACCTCGATGGCAAATATATTTTTCTGGATGGTACCGATCCTACCTGCGTTTTCGGCCGGCCTTCGGCAGGAACCCAGGATAAGCAGGCCATGATTGCTATTAATGATAAGGAATATAAAATTTTACGGGTGCCAACGGTTGAAAAAAACAGCAATGTATTGGTTGATACTACCCTGCTCGAACTTACGCCCAACGGCCTGCAGGGGAAAGTTGTACGTAATTACAAGGGCTACTTTGCCACCACCATGCATGCTAAACTGATGTATTGGGAAAAGAAGGATTTTAACGAATATATGCGCGCTGAATTTGCCCGTGGCTCCAATAAATTACACCTTGATTCCTTTAAAATTGGCAATCAGTCGAATCCCGACGAGGTGAAAGTTTCAGCAACCTTCAGCTTACCTGATTATGGTAAAAAAATAGGTAACGAATTTTACCTCAACCTTAACCTGCTCAAGGAATTTCAGAATGATGATTTCGATTATCCAAACCGAAAAGTCCCGGTAGCCTATGAATATAAATCGGTAAGAAAGTTTGTCACCCTGTTTAAAATACCCGAAGGTTATAAGCTTACGTATTTGCCCGAAGGTAAAACTTACCAGGATGCTCATAGCGGCTTCACAGTTAAATACGAGCAAAAAAATGGCTGGGTTTCGCTAACGCAGGAGTTTGATAATGACAGACTGGTATTAAACAGTAACGAATTTGAGTCATGGCATAAATTGCTTTCAAACTTGTTCCCTTTGTATAAAGAATCTTTAAGTATCGCTAAAAATTAGGTACATGAAAAAAACCTCCTTATTGCTAACAGCGCTGTTTGCCTCAGCCGGCCTGCTGCATGCCCAAACACCTGGTATCGTTATTGAAAAGTGGAACGATAAACCAGTACTAACTACTCTTGATGCCCGCTATAGCAAGGAATCGGCGGTGATCTTGCTTGATACCCGCCGGATTGAATTTGTTGATGGTAAAAACAATTCGCTCGACGAATATTATACATTGCATAAAGCTGTGCATTTAAATGACGACAGGGGAATTGAAGAGTTTAATAAGATCTACCTCGATTTTACCGACAATGCCGACCTTGTTGACGTTAAAGCGCGCACTATTTTGCCCGGCGGCAAGATCATTGACCTGGATAAAAGCAATATTAAAGATATAACCGAGGGCAATGGCAATACCTACAAAATATTTGCGCTTGAAGGGCTGCAAAAAGGCTGTGAAGTTGAATATTCGTATACCTATAAACGCTCTCCATCGTATTTCGGGCGGGATGTAATTCAAAGTATATTTCCGGTATTGAACGGTAAGCTGGAAATAGTTTCGCCGCCTCGGTTAAGATTCTCGCTCAAAGCTTATAACGCACCACAGCAGGTAACCGATACGGTGCTGAACGACAAGCGCCATACTGACTATGAGCTGAACAATGTGCCGGGTTTGGAAGAGGAAAAGTATGCATCCTATGAAGACAACCTGCAGCGTGTTGAGTTTAAATTGAGTTATAATGATGTGACCAGGAAAGGCGAACGCTTGTTTACCTGGAATGAGCTTGCAAAACGTGTATTTGCAGTTTATACCTATGTTGATGAAAAAGAAAACAAACAAATTGCGCAGCTGATCAATGAAAATGGTTGGGCCTCTTTACCTGATGAAGCATCGAAAATAGCAGCGGTTGAGAATTATGTGAAGAAGAAGTTTGGATATGATGAGCACCTCGACAGCGATGAAGGTAATCGCCTTTCGACGGTGTTGAAAAATAAGATAGGTGGAACTATTGGTACGCTAAGGTTATATAGTACCATATTCCAAAACCTGGGTGTTAATTACCAGTTTGTGCTTGCCAGTGACAGAACCAAAACCCGCATTGACCGCGATTTTGAAAACTGGAACAACTGCGATTATACCCTTTTTTATTTTCCGGCCGAAAACGAGTTTATGGCCCCGAGCCGGCCTGATTACCGTGCTCCATGGATATTGTCATCATGGGCCGGAGGCAATGGTTTGTTTTGCAAACGTACTTCGCTGGGAAGCCTTTCGACAGCTATAGCTGAAATAAAACCGATAGCTTTTGAAGATTATACAAAATCAATTCAAAACCTGCATACAAGGCTTGAGTTTACACCCGCTCTGGATTCTTTGACCGTAGATGCCACCCACCAGTTTGCCGGCTACCCCAGTGTAAATTACCGGGATGCCTTTACTTTTTCAAATGAGGAAGAAAAAAAGAAACTGATCAAAGAGATTTCGAAGCTGGTTTCCGATTCAGAGGATGTGCTTAGTTCTGATATCGCTAATGCAGATTTCGATAACGAATCGAAAAATGTGCCGCTCATACTGCATGTGAAAACCCGCTCTGCCGAGATTGTTGAACGTGCCGGTAATAAATTGCTGGTGAAGATTGGACTTGCTATCGGGCCACAGGTTGAGATGTACCAGGAAAAGCAACGTCAGTTGCCTATTGATATGGGTTTTGCCCATGTTGAAGAACGCGAAATAGAATTTGTTATTCCTGATGGCTATACGATCAACAACCTGAACGACCTTAAAATATCAGAGACCTACAAAGAAAACGGCGAATTGACCATGGGCTTTGTTTCTGATTATAAAATTAACGGTAAAGTTCTGTCGATCCATATCATGGAAGAATACCGCAAATTCAGCTATCCGCTCAGTCAGTTCGAACAGTTTAAAAAAGTGATCAATGCTTCTTCCGATTTTAATAAGGTAGTGTTGGTTTTGCAAAAGAAAGCTTAAAGATAGGATCAGCATATAGGCCTGATATGGATGCATGTTCGGGTAGGATGAATCAGATATAAACTTGCCGGCTTTTTTAACGTAGACAGTAAACCGATCATTTTTATTTATTGACGTGTTATTTTCAATGGGCAAGCAATTATCATCAAACCCGATCAAAAGCATAATACTTTGTGTATTGCTGCTGGCTCTTTTTTCCTGCAAGCGTAATCCTGGCCCGGGGCCAACTGTAAACAATTCGCCATATGCCGTTTCAGGCACCCGGATCTTATATCAATCAAAAGCTATCCAACTGATCGGTGCCAATGCTTTCCATGTCTTTAGCGCAGGTGGCTCGGATATGCAGAGCTGGCATATGGATGTTGCGCGTGAGTTTATTGGAAACGTTAAAGAAACTCCTTTGTCCGGTTCGGTCATTAAAGATTCAAACGGTTCGTATTTATATTCCCTGCAAACCATTGTAGATAGTAACCGTAAAGCTGGCCGTATTACCATAATCGGGGCCTTTGGATGGGACGGTACAGGCAATACAATGTTCACTGGTACCCGTCCAACCCAAACCTCGTGGTGGTCATCCTTCGAAAGTAAACTACAACAATGGGCCGTTCAGTTTAAAGACCAACCCGATGTTTGGCTTGAAGTTTGGAACGAACCGTACCGGTATGATGGCGCCGATGGCTATACTGATGATATATGGATGAGCGATATGAATGCCTTAGTGGCTATAGTCAGAAATGCGGGTAACAATAATATCGTGCTGGTACCCTGTGCAAAACAGGGTCAGGATGAGACGGTGCTGATCAATAAAGGGAAGTCGTTTTTAAATGGAAAGAGCAATATCATTTTTGATGTACATGCTTATGAACGATGGCTATTGGATGCGCCGGCAAATATTGGTACACGTTTAGGCCTTTTGCAGCAGCAGGGCTTAGCCCTGATATTTGGCGAAACTGCACCCATGAATGCCGGGACATTGATGAACCCCCAGCCTTTTCTGGATTCGGCTTACCATCGTGGTCTGTCCATTTGTGCCTGGACCTGGAAATATTCCAATACCGATCAGGATGCGCTGCTCGGCACCGACGGTTCGCCTAATAACAACAACAACAATAACTGGGGCTCGACCTATAAAGCATTTGCAGCACAAAGCCGGAATCCCTGAAATATTGCGATGCTGTTTTGAAGGTATTACACCGGATAAAAAGAAAGGTGAGCCAGCTCATCCATTCACCCCATCAAACCTTTATTATTATACGATTCGATTTGCTAATTTGCGAGCCAGATCAGCGATATGAACAGCAAGTTTGACCCATTCATAAAAGATAAAGGCTTCGTTATTCTCGACGGAGCGATGGCAACAGAATTGGAGGCGCGCGGCGCCGATTTAAACCACTCCTTATGGTCGGCCAGGTTATTGATGGAGGCTCCCGAACTGATCAAACAGGTACATTATGATTATTTACAGGCAGGTGCCGATGTGATAACCACAGCCAGCTATCAGGCGAGTTTTGCGGGTTTTGCAAGCCAGGGCTATTCAGAGGAACAGGCCATAGCATTGATGAAACTGAGCTCAAAACTGGCAATAGATGCGCGTACCGAAGCTTTGAATGCGAATCTTCATTCCATCAGGCCACTGGTGGCTGCTTCCATTGGCCCCTTTGGAGCATCGCTTGCTGATGGCTCTGAATACCGGGGCGATTATGGGGTGAATATTGAATTTTTGAAATCCTTTCATCGTCGGCGCATGCAGGTTTTAATAGCTTCGGGCGTAGATATATTGGCCTGTGAAACTATCCCCTGTATCGAAGAAGCTATTGCCCTGAAAGAATTACTTGAAGAGTTCCCTGAAACACAAGCCTGGATCAGTTTCAGTTGTAAAGATGAAAGCCATATCAGCAGCGGTGAGCTATTTGCGGATGCTGTTCAATTAATGGATAGATCAAGCCAAATTGTGGCCATTGGTGTAAATTGTACTGCGCCTCAGTATATCGAATCATTGGTAAAAATTGGTAAAGGCAATACAAGCAAACCCATATTGGTTTATCCAAATAAGGGTGAAACCTATAACCCGGTTGAAAAGATCTGGATACCCTCGGCAACCGGGCATTCGCATTTTATTGATGATGCAAAGGTTTGGTTCTCGGCTGGTTCAACAATTATCGGCGGCTGCTGCCGTACTACACCTGCTGATATCAGTGAACTTAAACAATTAAGCTAAAACAACTGGCAAAGTAGCTAACGCATCAAAACTGAAGGGCAGTTATATCCACATATTTTATTTCAGCCCGTATACCACAACCATTTTTGATAGCGTCGGAACAAAAACATGGCCATTTGCGATGGTTACTGTAGAAAACTTTGCAAAATTCCCCGGATTGTCATTACTGTTCTGTGCGCTGTTCCAAAGCTCTTTGGTGATATTGCTGGCGTCAAATGCAGCCAGGATGGTTTGGTTGCCTGCTGCCGCAGAAATATAGTAAGCCCAAACAATACCGGTTCCGGCTGTTGTGCCATTAGATGATACAGACAGGAAGGCGCCCAGTTCATTAACCGGTCCGGCACCGGAATTCAGCACTTGCGAGGGCGTCAGTTTGCCGCTACCGGGATTGAATTGCAGCGAACGCAATTCATCATTTTCAGACCAAACATATACATATTCGCCTGTTGGACCTTTATAATATGCAGGCTGACAATGCAGGCTTACATTTAGCGGAATGATCTGTTGTACCTGATTGCCCTGGGTTGAATAGCCACCCATATTATCTTTATTCAGCAGGTATAAATTCCCGTCTTTTGCTCCGGTTAAAAAATAATTGGAATTTGGGATCAGGAAGGCACCCATAACACCATAATCAAGGTCATTTAGATCCATGTTATAATAATCATAGGGTGTAAAATAACTGCTTACCTGTAAGCTGTTGCCCGAAGGGCTTAATTTAAGCGCACTCTCTCCACGGTTAAGCATATTGGTTGGGTCGCTGTTAACCGTGCCTGGCAGGGTGCCGTTGATAGTAGCTGCAAACGGATCGTTACCAACAGTACCATTACCCGTAACTACGTAAAGATTCCCCTGAGCATCGGCTGCCGGACCCTGGCCGCTTTCCCATATACCGCCAGCTTCACCCGAAGGCGTATCATTGTATAAATTTTTTAATTGCAGGGTATGCGCATCATAGCCAAATATCCAACCATGGTAGGGGTTCCAATCGCAATGAGAAGCATAGGTAATATATACTGTACCATTGGTAAGTGTCAATGCCTGCCGTTGGTTTTCGCGCAGGGGGTCGAAACTAACTACACCGTTCACACTTCCATCACCATTACCCGGTACACTTCCAGTTATAAGTACGGGGCTCCCCGGCTTTTCGCTGCCGTTTGAAAGGTTAACCGCATGGAGGTATTGATAGAATTTATTACCCTGATAGCTTTTTGCCACAAAATAAATAGTTTGTGTAGCCGAATCTATCACTGGCGTGCCTGTTATACCTACATGATTATTAAAGCCCCAATAAGGATTGCACCATGACGAGGTCATTTGTGTAGTATTGGGTGGGTTCATACCGGGCTGGGTATAGTTTACTTTCCAGTAAAAGCTGCCATTGTCGGCATCATATGCATAAACAGTATTGTTGGTAGTTGAAATCAGTACCACGTTATGCAAACCGCCAGCGATATTCAAGTTAGCGTAAATGAGTGGTTGGGTAAATACATCATCATCAACCAAAAGGTCAAAAACCCGCCCGAATTGGCTTGGATTTACATTGCTGGTTGTGAGTGCCGCTTCGCGGTTATTAAGTCCGGCCCGGGTATTATCATTATGCTGCGTAAGTACTGATACGTGCTGCCAGTTATTATAGCCTGAAATGCCGTTGCTGCCATTATTACCGGCATCCTTTTTTTTACAGGCCAGCATCACTATAGGAAACAATAGTAGTATGAGTTTGCCGTTTCTTAAATTGATCATTAATGAAAATTTGGTTCAGTTGGCTTTAAGGCGACCCGCTCAAGCCGCAATTGCGATTTTAGCCGGGCGACAAAAATTAAAGATAGAAAAATAAAGCGTTTTGTGCTGTAGTTAAGCTTCGGGGCCCGAACAAAAAAAGGCATACAACTGTTTTGGTGAGGAAAACAGCTTTGTATGCCTTTTAAATAATATTGAGATTAAGACTTAGCTACTTAAAGCCAAGGCTAACCGATACAACATCTGAAACCAGATCGGTAGTTTGCGAGTAGTGCCCGTATCGTAGTTCAAGTTCGTGTAAACCTTGTATGCCAAAAACTCCTTTAGGTGGTGCCATACGGATACCTACACCATAAAAATTGGTATGCAGGTTAGCATATTCATAGTTGCTGGTATAGAATTGTTCTGAAGCGGTATGCGCTTCGTAAGGCGCAAAATAGCGCGCTGCGGTTTGGTCGTAATAACGGAAAAATGGCGAAACCGAGAAAAATGGCGTGATCTTATAAGCTACTTCTATACTGGCAGTGTTTGACCTGGTTCCCCAGTTATCCAGATAATAACGATAGTAGCCTCTGAAGATCAGATTATCGCCCAGGAAATAATTTGCCCTGATACCAATAGGCAATTTATAACGCGATGAGGGCAAGTTTTCGATGGTATCCTTACCTGATTTAAAATATACCCGGTGAAACGGCAAACCCAGGTAACCTTGTTGTGCCACAACATCACCTAAAAACATGATCTGCAATCTCGAATTGATCATTTGTGCGTACGACAGTGATAAAGTACCGGTATTACGTGCACTGGTAGGAAGCGTGCTTTTACTGTTTGAAATTACACCGCCACCTATATTTACTACTTCAACATTACCGCTGGCAGTAGTAATGGTAACGGTGCCGGGTTGCGTGGTAACAGTTGTAGGTTTTGGAACAAACTCCGATGGTAGAATCATGGTCACTTTGTCAAAATACCCCTGAAGTTTAACACCAAACTCGCCGTTTTTGTCAGCGGTTTTTGTCGACCAATGGAAGTCGAGGCCCTTTGACTTGTAATTATATTCGCCCGAATAATAAGCACCGATTCCAAAAGTACTACCGGTTTTAGGGTTTTCAAGTGTCCAGTCCAGCGAAGGGTAAATACGGGTACCCGATGGGTTTGAACCCCCGTTCAATGCCACATAAGCCGCTGATGCTGAGGTATGATGGTCGAAACCTAAGCCTATAGCCAGGGTATTGTTATTGTGATATCCACCAGACCAGGCCAGGTTAAGCGTCAAACCGTTTGACATATCAGTCACATTTTCTGTGCCTATACCGCCGGTTATCGGGCTATGGTTACCCGTTTGTGAATAATAGCTTGATACAAAATTCACTTCGTCTATATGCAATTCCCTGGGGTTATAAGTTGATCTGTCATCCGATTGGTCAACAGGGGTATATAGCGAAAAAGGAGGTTTTTTTTGCAGGGTGTCTTGTTGAACCTGGGCATTAGCGCTCATTCTGCATACCAGCGCGAAACCTAAAATTGATAGATAAACTTTTTTCATTGTTGTATAAACACTCCCGCAATATTAATTACATCCGCAACCACCGCCTGTTTTGCCTGCATTTGCGCCGGCAGCAGCTTCACGATAAGATTGAAAGTTCATTTCATTTTTTTCAACCTTGCGGTTTGAAAGAGCCATTTCCGAGTCGTTCAATCTGTTTTTCTGGTATTCTTTTAAGTGAACGCAGGAGCTTAAACCCAACATAAGCATAAAGGCAACTGAAGCAATGAGCAATCGTTTTTTCATAATTAGCAATGGAAATCTTTTTAAAAAGGCCTTTGTCATAATTCCTTGTTAACAAGTATAAGGTTGTATTCTGAATTGAAAATGAAATTTCAGGTCTATAAGTGTTAAAACATATAATTTTAACTTTAATTAACACTTTGGTCACCACAATCCGGAAAACTGCTTAAAAAACAAAGGCGGACCTAAGTCCGCCTTTGCTGAAATTTAATTTATCCGAATCAGCAACAAAGAAAATTGCTGCTGAGTTGAATATTATTTTAGTATCCACATAATACCATTGATGTCATCGTTACCACCAAACTGGCTGGCAAGTGCGGCAGTATAATTGGCCGTGTTTGCAGACCGTTCTGATGATGGATATTGAAAACGTAGTGCGATACGCTGACCGTTACCAGTACCTGGTCCGGTAGTAAATGTTGGCACTCCGGTACGACGGAATTGGAAGTAAGCTTCCAGGCCCGAATGACGGAACAATGCCAGGTATTTCTGCTGCAGGATCTGGGTTAAGCCTGTTGCTCCCGGGGTATATTTAACTGCCGGTTGTGCATAATAGGTATTCCAGTTTACGTTGATGTTAAAGGTATCGTAGTTGCCAAGGTTGGCTACACCGCTTGCACCCGGACGGTAAAAATAAGCAGTATAAGTACCGTTTAAAGGGATACCATAAGATGCCTGAGATGCTTGAATACCGGCGATATAATAGTTTTCGGCATTACCAGCAACCCAACCGCGGTTGATACCTTCGGCAATATTAAATTCCTGTTCAGGAAAGCCGATCTGTATGCTTGGTTCACCGGTGAAGGTTGAATAATAGCGGTGACGGTTAAGGAATGAATAATCCTGGGCATTGGCATTGGCGTACATGATACCCAGATCGAGTCCAGGATCAGCACCAACAAATGATGAGAAATCAGTTGGATTTTGGTGCAGATCATCAACCAGGTGACGTGCAGGTTCGGCTACAGCATAAACGCGCGGATCCTGGATTGAAGTTAACAAACTGATATAGGTTTGTGATGAATTTTGCCTTGAACCATTCTGACCAAAATTATCAGGTGTTTGTGGATAATAGTTGGTTGGTGCCACAAATGCAAACTGCAGGTTATCGGCAGAGCTGGTCATTAACGGATATTTAGCCGGATTGCCAACGATAGCAGCAAATTGACTTGCTACTGCAAGATCGCTGTCGCCTGTTTTCTTGCTCAATTCAATCAGCAACCTGAGGTGGAAAGCATTGATAACTTTTTGCCATTTGTTCAGATCCCCATTAAAGAAGAAGTCACCCGAAACGCTGTTTCCGCCGGCTGCGATCAGCGCAGTAAGATCGGCGTTGGCACTTTCTAACCAGGCAAGGCTTTGCAGAAACACCGCTTTTTGCGAATCATAAGCAGGAGTAAGTTTGCCTATGCCTTGTAAAGCCTGGGTCATTGGGATATCACCTTCTTCAAGGCTCATTTTGCTGAAGAAGTACGCGCGAAAGAATTTACCCAAAGCGCTGTAAGGGTTAACTGCAGGTGAACCAGCTTTGGTAGCCTGTTGTTCCATCAATACCACGTTTTTAAGGGTAGTATAATAGTTATCGCCCGATCCAAAATCGTATTGATTATTACCGTAATAGTTGTAGTTATAAATATAGTACTGGTCATATATCTCAGCCGAATTGTCCGGAAAGTCAACCAGGTTATATAAAATGCCGTTAAGTAACAGCGAAGCCGGAACACTGGTAGGTACGTTATTATTTACCGAGTCGGCGAGGAAGGTTTTTTTACAACCGTTTGCCGTAAATAACAACAGCACCGCCGGAAGTAAATATATTTTCAAAATCTTTTTCATGATCATTTCTCCTGTTTGTGTTAGAATGATAATTTAATGTTTAGGCCGTAGCTACGAACTGAAGGTGATTGCAATGCAGTACTTGACGACGAAGAGTTAGCGTACTGGTCAAGATCTACGTCCTTAAATTCAGGATTCTTGTAGAAATACAGCAAGTTGCGGCCATAAAGCGATGCAGATGCTTTTTTAATGAAAGAGTGTTGTAACCATGATTGTGGGAAATCATAGCCAATAGTTACTTCCCTTAATTTTGCATAGGTTTCACTCATCAGGTTGGCTTCAGTAACACCATAGTATTCGCTCGCAAATTCCTGAACGAAAACCGGTGTAGTGTTAGCACCATACTGTAGCTGGCTATAGTTAAGCACTTTACCTGTACTTGAATCAAAGTTAGGAGCAACGCCGTTTGAAATAACTACACCCGGAGCTACATAACTACCTGTATAAGCCGGATTTGGTGTGATACCATTAAGCGGGAAGTTTTTCCAGTCCTGGTAACGTGCAGCACCTAAAGCTCCTTCAGCAGTCAGCGCATTTGCACCACCTTGCATCGTCTTTTTATGCATGTAGTCGGAAATTACACCACCTACGGCACCGTCAAACTGGAAGCTGATGCTTAAATTGTTGTAGTGAAACTTGTTATAGAATGACCAGTTAAAATCAGGTGTGGTATGACCTAAATTTTGTGCAACCGGGTTTCTTAATGCTTCGCCGTTAGATCCGTAGATAATGGTACCGGTTGGTGTTCTAACAAAAGCTGATCCGTATAAAATATCGGTACGATCGCCCTGACGGAAGAAAGTATTGTAGGTTGATTGTCCCGGAGGCAATTGATCATAAACCTGTTTGTAAGTAGCAATATTTGCTAATACATCCCATCCAAAACCGCTAAGGTCTTTGATCGGAACACCAGATACTGAAAACTCATAACCGGTAGTTTTGGTCTTCAACGCGTTGATATACTCGGTAGTGTAACCGGTTGAAGTTGAAATAGAGTTTGCAAGGATCTGCGGACCGTCGATATATTGGAAGGTAGTTGCAGATAAGCTTAAACGGTTATGCAGGAATTTGATATCCAAACCTTCTTCGTAGTTAACACGGGTTGAAGTTTTGATACCGCTTGCGTACAGGTTATTTGGTCCGTAACCTGCAGTTTGGCTGTTATATGGTTTAGCGGTTGAATATGAACTATTCAAAGCATAAGTTGGACCATTATACGGTGAGGTATAGATGGAACCATAACCAAGCGGGTTATTAAATAAAGATGGTCCTGTGCTGCCACCAAAAGCAGTGATCGAGCTGTAAGGCGCAGGTCCGATGGATGGACTGGTTGCGTCGCTACGGATATTTGCATAAGAGACCCTGGCTTTCAGGAAGGAGATAAAATCAGGCAGTTTAATGTAATCAGAGATCACTGTTGCTGCTGAAAGACTTGGGTACAGATAAGTAGTTGGCTGCTGGAAGGCTGATGAATACTCATTACGGATAGTTGCCGATAATGTGGCGTATTTACCGAATGAAGCGTCCAATGATGCAAATTCACTCAACTGTAACTGTGCTGAATTGAAGCTGGTAGCTTGCAAAGCATTTTGTGAGTTACTGAATGAATATACGCCCGGTACGTTCAAATAGTCGGTTGAAACCCAGCTCGAGTTGTATTTGAAACTGCGCAGGTTACTTCCGATCAAACCAGAAAAGTTAAAGAAATTAGCTACAGTATAATTGTAGTTCAAAGTCAACAAGGTATTGTTGTCGAACAGGTCGCGACGATCTTCGCGGTAATCACCTCTGTTTCCTTCACGTCCGTAAGGGTGAGCCGAGTAAGGCATATCTTCCGTACGCAAAACACTATAAGTGCTTACTTCCGATTTCAGGCTCAGGTTCAGGTTTTTGTTAAAAGTGTAAGTTCCGGCTAAATAACCATATAAATCATTTTTATGGTGACCGCGGGTCCAGATTTCAGTTAACAGGTAAGGATTATGGTAACGGGTGTACTCCTCAAAATTTGATTGTACATTGGTTTTGCCCGGCTGCCAGATGGCTTTGATATCCGGTGCGTTAACGCTCCAGTCAGCACCTGTCCAGATGGCCATGTTATAGATGATCGAGTTAGGGCCGTATTGTACATCCGGAAAATCATCTGTGCTCTGACGGTTGAAATCGACACTGGCTTCAAATTTTAATTTAGGCGTAGCATTGAATGAACCATAAAAGTTAACGTTCGCAATATCCAGGTACTGGAAAGGAATATAACTGTTCTGGTGTTGCTGTGATGCCGAAAAGCGTGTGGTGTAGTTTTCGCCTACGTCGGTTACCGCTACGTCGTTATTGGTTTGATAGCCGGTACGCAGGAAATTTGCCAGGTTATTGGCGCCACGGGCTGTCCATGGTGTTCCCTGACGTACTCCGTTAACTACCGGACTGTCATACTGTGGTATCAACTGTCCGTTGAAATAAGGACCCCAGATATCGTAATCGCTATCCACACCGCCTGGTGCACCACCTTTACCATCAACGAATTGATAGTAAGTGTTTTCGCCCGGACCGAATGAGTGTTGTACACGTGGGAAAGCAATAAAGCCCGAGTTTACTACGGTACTGCTGTTGATCTCTACCGAAACTCCTTTTTTGTTTTTATCACCTTTTTTTGTGGTGATCAAAATTGCGCCGAATTGCGCACGGCTACCATAAAGTGCTGCTGCAGCAGGGCCTTTCAATACGGTATAAGATTCGATATCATCCGGACTCAAATCGAAAGTATCTGAATCAAATGGCAAACCGTCGATAACATATAACGAAACGGTATTACCCCGAATGGTAACGTTTGGCGTTCCCAAAATTTCGGATGTTGCACCTACCTGTAAGCCGGCTACTTTACCGATCAGGCCGTTAACCGGGTTAGGGTCGCGTGCGGTTGTCAGCTGGTCGCCATTTACAGTTTGGGTAGCATAACCTAAACGTCTGGTTTCCTTTTTAACACCGAGTGCTGTTACGGTTACTTCGCTTAGCGCTCTGGTATCCGGTGCCAGCGTAATGATGTAATTGCTTTGATCGCCAACGGTGATCTGTTGTTGCAGGTAACCGATAAAGGTGAAAGAGATCACCTGTCCTTTTTCGGCTGCAATACTAAAATGTCCGCTAACATCGGTAACAGAACCTTTGTTTGTTCCTTTGAGTGTCACGCTGACACCTGGAAGCGGTTGTTTGTTTTCGTCGGTAACTGTACCACCGATCTTGTTTTGCCCGAACAGAGTTGCCGGGATCAGGCACCATAACAATACCGTTATGAGTGGCCGAAAGTGAATGTAAAGCTGCTTCATTTGTTTCAATTAATTGATGAGAATGGATGGAAATTTCATGAAACAATACTAGCTTTAGTTTATAAATAGTAAACTAAGTTTATATTAAGTAAACCTTAAGCTTGTGTCGAGAAAATGTAAAGGGAGGGAAATTCTGTAACGCAGATATCACAATCTGCTTACACGGCGTTAATATTCAGGAAATTTAGACTACTAATTATTCTTGTGCAAATGGCTTAATGCCAGCAGTTTCAGGTGGTTGATATCCCCTAAAGGCACATTAGTTTCTTTGGCTTTATCGTCCCAATAACGCAGACGGATAAACAACTCAGCATCGGCATTTGATTCAAATTCTTTTGCTTCGACTTCGGTCATAGGGCCACCCTGGAAACCGAGTGTCGCCCGGCTGGCTTCTGACAATTGGTTATAATATTCGGGGTATTTGTAAGTAAGGTATCTTTTGGCGATCACATGGCTTTGAACCAGGGCGGCAAGCCGTTCAGAAAAACCGTGCTCGCGCAAATAATTGGCGCCCAGCTTCTCGTGCTCCATATTGCCGAAGCCATCCATGCTCACAGCTTCTCCGGCACTTGCACAAAGGTGGCCTATATCATGAAAGAATGCAGCCAGAATAACTTCATCTTCAAACCCCTCTTCTTCGGCAAGGGCAGCAGCCTGCATCATGTGCTCCAATTGCGAAACAGGTTCGCCAATATAATCTTCATCGCCATGCTTCTCGTAAAGGGCAAATACTTCACCTACAATGGTCTCTGGTTCAAAAGCGGCGTTACTCATTTTTATGGCTGTTTAATCAAATAAACAAAAGTGATGTTATTAAATTATTAAATCAACGTGATAAAATTTATATAGCATACCAAGGCTTTAAAATTACAGTTGATATCTCTGAAAATTCATAATTTTTTAATTAGGCCGATTGAAAGTATAAATTTATTTTGCGCTGCCAATTAGAAAAATTTACCCCCATATTAAAACAACAAGTCATTGAAACCATTATTGGAAGACAATATATTGTTACAGATCAGTAACAGCATAAAAGTACGCCGACGCGAAAAAAATATAACAGTTCAGGAATTGGCAACTCTGGCCAATGTGAGCAAGGGTTTGATATCACAAATTGAAAATAGCCGTACTATACCTTCACTCCTTGTATTGATCGATATTATCAAGGCCCTGGATATAGACCTGAATGAATTTTTTAAAAATATTAAAACCAATAGCAAAAACGAGCCGATCCTGGTTTTACGGAGGGGTGAATACGATCATTTTGAAAAAGAAAATGCCACCGGTTTCAGCTATCAGAGGATACTTTCGCGCTATATCGATCATTCGACCATTGATATTGTGCTGCTCGAACTTGAGCCTAATGCTACACGCCCGCTGGTAGAAACTGATGCCTACGAATATAAGTACCTGCTATGCGGTGAGGTCGACTACCATTTTGATGAGGAAACAGTAATTAAGCTTCAGGCCGGCGATTCAATTCTTTTCGACGGGCATATACCGCACACCCCGGTTAACAGAAGTAACCAGAAAGCTGTATTGCTTATTATTTATTTTTTTGGTGAGAAGAAGTAGGGGGGAATTAGTTAACCTGTGATTAGTCGACGCTTGTTAGTTAACTAATCACAAAACCTTAACATTAAATTCGTTCGGTATTAATAAACAAAGTTTAGCATTGCTCAACATAATTTGTGATGCAAAAACTTAGGGAACGGGTTGCCAAATTGCCTTATGGTGTAATATCAGTTTTGGCTGCTATATCGGCATTTGGCGCTTATACCTCCATGTATGCTTTCCGTAAGGCCTTCGCAGCAGGTACTTTCAGCGGACTTCAATACTGGCATATCGACTATAAAGTTTGGCTGGTTGTTGCTCAGGTCATCGGGTATACACTTAGTAAATTTTACGGTATCAAATTTATAGCCGAACTTAAACCCGGGGAGCGTGCAAAAAATATCCTGCTTTTAATAGGTATTGCCTGGATAGCTTTGTTATTATTTGCTATAGTTCCGGCACCCTATAATATCGTTTTCCTGCTGATCAATGGCTTTCCGCTGGGTTTGATATGGGGCCTTGTTTTTGGATACCTTGAAGGAAGAAAATCAACCGAATTTATGGCAGCTGTTTTATCCATCAGCCTCATTTTTGCCTCTGGATTCGTAAAAACCATTGCCAAGGCCCTGATGCATAATTTTGGCGTCAGCGAATTTAATATGCCTGTAATAACCGGTGCCTTGTTTGTACTGCCACTGCTACTCTTTGTTTTTATTCTGGAACTTATTCCACCACCAACCGAAGAAGATATGCGTTTGCGTACCAAACGCCAGCCCATGAACGCAGAAGAGCGCCGGAATTTTTTGCAGCGCTTTTTACCAGGCATCATACTAACACTTATTATATATGTGCTGCTGACCATCATGCGCGACGTGCGGGACAATTTCGAGGTAGAGATCTGGGGTAGTTTTGGTATCAGGGACACTACCATTTATGCAAAAACTGATACCATCATTTCTGTGATCGTTCTTGCAGCTATGAGCTTATTGATCCTCATCAGGCACAACCTCAAAGCCTTCCGGGTGATACACCTGATGATCATCGGCGGCTGTGTTCTGATTGGCGCTGGTACCGCATTATTTGTAGCCGGTTTAATAGAAGTGAAAGTTTGGATGACGCTTGCCGGGCTTGGTTTATACATGGGCTATGTGCCCTATAATGCTGTCTTTTTTGAACGCTTGCTGGCATCGTTCCATTATAAAGGCAATGTTGGTTTCCTGATTTACGTGGCAGATTCTATGGGTTATCTGGGTAGCGTAAGTGTGCTACTGGTAAAAGAACTCGGTCAGCCTGATATTAGCTGGGGAATTTTTTTTAAAACCAGTATATTAACCGTTGCAGTGGTAGGCGGTATTTGCGCCAGCCTTTCGCTACTTTATTTCTTACGGGAAGCGCGTAAGCAAAAAGACGATATTAAAGAAGATCAACTGAATATAATACCTGTATGAAAAATTCATCGGCCATAGTTATTGGCGCCGGCATCGTGGGGCTGGCTACTGCCAGGGCACTGGCGCTGCGTGGTTATCGTGTAAGCGTTTTTGAACGAAACGAAAGAGCAGTAGGTGCCTCCATCCGTAATTTTGGTATGGTATGGCCTATTGGGCAGGAAACCGGACCGCTTTTTGAAAGGGCAATGCTTTCGCGCAGCATCTGGAAAGAAATATGTAACGAAGCAGGCGTATGGCACGATGAGGTTGGATCACTACACCTGGCGTATCAGGATGACGAATTACTGGCAATCAGCGAATATGTTGATGTTAACCATGCTCATCGTGATTGTGCCTTACTGACACCGCAGCAAGCTTTGGAAAAATCACCGGCTGTAAATCCGAATGGTTTAAAAGGGGCACTTTGGAGCGGTGAAGAAATGATCGTTGAATCAAGAGTAGCCGTTGGGCAAGTTGCAGCTTATCTCGCCGAAAAATATGGTGTCGAATTTCATTGGAATACCGCTATCAGCCAGATCAGCCATCCGGAAGTATTTTCCGGGAAAAGAAGTTGGAAGGCCGATGAGATTTTTGTTTGCAGCGGGGCCGATTTTGAAACGCTTTACCCCGAATTGTTTTTAGCTACCGATATCACCAAATGCAAACTGCAAATGATGCGCCTTGTAGCGCAGCCGGATAACTGGCGCATTGGTCCGGCATTGTGCGGAGGTTTGTCAATGATCCACTATCCCGGTTTTAAAGCAGCTGCGTCTCTGCCTCAGCTTAGGAAAAGATATGAAGAACAATTTGCCGATTACCTGCAATGGGGTATCCATGTAATGGTATCGCAGAATGGTGGCGGTGAGTTAACGATCGGTGATTCCCACGAATATGCCCTGGTTCACGATCCTTTTGACAAGGAATTCATCAACAAAATGATCACCGAATACCTGCAAACCTTTGCCAATTTCAAAGACTGGAAACTGCTGCAATCATGGCATGGCATCTACCCCAAAATGACCGACGGCCGCACGGAACTCATACTTGAAATTGAAAATGGTGTTACCGTCATCAACGGCGTTGGCGGAAACGGTATGACGCTATCTTTTGGCCTGTGTGAAGAGTATATTGGGTCGCGGTGATTGGTAACAGGTATCGGGTATTAGGTATTAGGTATCGGGTAACAGGTATCGGGTATTAGGTAACGGGGTAATAGGTATCAAGTAACTATTACAACCTATACAACTACTACAACCAATCCAACTACAGCAACCAACACAACTATCCCGATAGCTATCGGCACAACCAATTTGTCAGCCAACTTTAAAATTGCACAGTTAAATTTCCATAGTATTTCAAACTTGTGTTAAATTTACGCCGGTGTTAAAATAAGATTAAGTTTAATCCCATTTAACAGCAAAGCCAAACGTCATTTGTACATTTGACTTCATCAGAACCTAACACAAATTAAACCCGCTATGGTTCAATTGAAGAAAAAGATATTATTTATTACCGGTTCCATCAATCAAACCACGCAGATGCACCAGATAGCGGAACAGCTGCCGGAATACGATTGTTGGTTCAGCCAGATCTTCACCGATTCAAAGTTTCTTAAAACTATAATAAAGTATACTTCGATTGCCGACAGCACCGTCCTGGCGGGGCAGTTTAAACGTCGCTCGGAAGAGTATTTAGCAAATCATAATCTGCAGACCGATTACGGCGCAAAGCTTAATAAGTACGACCTGGTTGTTTACTGTTCGGACCTCATCATTGCAGATAGCCTGCGTCAATACAAAACCATCTGGGTGCAGGAGGGGATGATAGATAAACTTACACCCTGGAGTAAGGTGATCAAACGTTTGCGTTTACCTTCTTATCTGGCTGGCAATACTTCCCTAAACGGTTCAGGAAACAACTGTGATATTTATTGTGCTGCTTCCGAAGGTTATAAAAATTACTTTAAGCTGCATGGCACTGATGCCGATAAGATTTTTGTGACAGGTATGCCTAATTACGACCATTGCAGTCAGTACCTCGACAATAATTTCCCCCATCGCGATTATGTGATGGTGGCTACCACCGATATGCGTGAGACTTACCGTAAGGAAGATCGCCCGGCATTTATAAAGCAAACTGTCGAAATAGCCAATGGCAGGCCGATGCTGTTTAAACTGCATCCCAATGAAAATTTCGAGCGCGCCAATGCCGAGATAAAGGAATATGCCCCTGCCGGGACACTGGTTTTTCAAAATGGTAATACCAACGAGATGATCGCAAACTGTTGCGAGTTGATCACACAATATTCAACGGTAGTATATACCGGTCTGGCACTGGGTAAAAAGGTGCATTCTTATTTTGAGCTCGATGAGTTAAAACGCCTGGCACCTTTGCAAAATGGCGGAACATCGGCTAAAAACATAGCCAATATATGTCGCGCTTATGTTGAATTTAATGGCGAGCGCAGTCACTTCCTGAAGCAATATGTGTACAAGGCCGAAGAGGAAAATGTGTTGGAGGAGTTGTACGCCTGACAAGCGCAATGCAAATTTATGCCAGCTAAGATAGTTATAGTTGTACAAGCCCGGATGACCTCGAGTCGCTTGCCCGGTAAAGTAATGCTTCCCATACTTGGTGAAAGCTTGCTATACCGGATGGTGGAGCGCCTGCAGATGATCAAACACAGGGCACAACTGGTTATTGCGATACCTGAGGAAGAAAAAGGCGGGCTTATTGAACGTGAAGCCGATCGTATTGGCATCCCTTGTTTTTGTGGCGATTTGAATAACCTGCTCGACCGTCATTATCAGGTAGCTAAACTTTACAATGCTGATATCGTACTGAAAATTCCTTCAGACTGCCCATTGATAGATCCACGTATCGTTGATCAGGTGCTTGACTTTTATGAGGCACATGAAGGCGAATACGATTTTGTAAGCAACCTGCACCCTGCTACTTTCCCCGATGGCAATGATGTGGAGATCATGACAATGGATTGCATCAGCAAAGTTTGGCGGGAAGCAACACGTAAATTGGAACTGGAACATACCACACCCTATATCTGGGAAAATCCGGAAAAATTCAGGATCGCTAACGTGGTTTGGGAAACCGGGAAGGATTATTCGATGTCGCACAGGTTTACGATCGACTACCCGGCTGATTACGAATTTATTAAAACCGTATACGAGCATCTTTATCCGATAAAGCCTGATTTTTCTTGCGGGGATATCTTGCAATTGCTGGAAGAAAGACCCGATATTTATGAAATAAATGCCGGATATTCTGGCGTTAACTGGTACCGCAACCACCTCGACGAACTTAAAACCATATCAGCCGATCAAACTAAAACGATCACTGGCTGAAAACGATAAAAAAATGAGTACCCAAACAACCGCTATAGATAAACAGCACTTACAGGCAACTGCATTAAAAGTGCGTGAACATATCATCCGCATGGCTACTGACGGTGGCTGCTTTGTTGGCGCATCACTCTCTGCAGCCGACCTTATACTTTACCTTTATTCGGAATGGCTCAATGTCAATATCGATAATCTTGACGACCCAAACCGCGATTATCTTTTTCTTTCCAAAGGCCATGATGTGCCAGCACTTTACGGAACATTTGTAGAGCTTGGCTTAATGGATAGCGAACGTTTGAAAAATCATTTATCTATCGATGATCATATTTACTGGCACCCTAACACCAAAATTCCGGGTATCGAATTTCATTCGGGTTCTCTGGGCCATTTGCCTTCGGTAGCCATAGGTGTAGCGCTTGATATTAAGATTCGCGGGGGTAAAAATCGTGTTGTATGTATTTTGGGCGATGGTGAGTTAAACGAAGGAACCTGTTGGGAAGCCATGCTGGTAGCCAATGCCTATAAATTGGATAACCTGATCTTTGTGGTCGATCGCAACCAGTTTCAGGCCAATATGCCTACCGAGGATCTGATCCCACTCGAACCACTTCACGATAAATTTGCAGCATTTGGTGCAGCTGTAAAACGTATCGATGGTCACGATTTTGATGCATTGCATGAAGCTTTTTCGGCTTACCCTTTTCAGCCGGGCAAGGTAAACGTGGTAATTGCCGATACCGTTCGTGGCAGAGGCTTACCAAGCATAGAACGTCGTGCCGACCGTTGGTTCTGTAATTTTACAGCTACCGAAATTGATAGCCTGCTGAAAGAATTACACGGCGAGCACCAGACACAATTAACATCCGAAACTTTAGTAGTAAGATAAAATGACCTACGAAGAATTATTGACCCAACAAGCATTAGCCGACGACCGCTTTGTGGTAATGACCGCCGAGAACCGTGCGCTTGTACGTAATATATACGCCCACCTGGGCAACCGCTTTATTGATACCGGCATCACCGAGCAAACTATGATAGGTGCCGCCGCCGGCCTGGCTTTAAGGGGCAGAATACCTGTTGTACATGCGCTGGCATCCTTCCTTACGATGCGTGCTTTCGAATTTGTGCGTACCGATGCCGGGATACCAAACCTGCCTGTTAAACTCAGCAGTTTTATACCCGGATTTCTGTCTGATGGCAACGGGCCTACGCACCAGGCAATTGAGGATATTTCCTTGATGCGTGGTATACCGAATATGACTGTTTTTGCGCCGGCTGATGAAGATGATCTGTTGAAAATGCTGCCGCAGATCTGGAATTACCCTTCCCCATCATACGTTCGCATCAATACCCGGAAAACTGAATACGAACATTCGCCCTTTGAATTCGGCAAAGCCGAGGTAATATCTGAAGGTAACGATGTTACGATACTCACCTATGGCTTACTTTTCGAGCAGGTTCTGGAAGCGGTTAAGATATTGCAGGCCGAAGGTTTGTCGGTAGGCTTTGTCAATATGCGCAGCCTGAAACCAGTTGATGAGCAAGCCATTCTGAATGCGGCTAAAAGCAATTTGGTGGTTTCTGTCGAAGATCATTTTTTAACTGGCGGACTGTACAGTATTATTGCTGAAGTTTTGCTTAAACACCAGGCCAGCGCCAAAGTATTGCCCCTGGCACTGAATGAAAAATGGTTCAAACCTTCACTGCTGCCAAAAGTATTGGAACATGAAGGTTTCACCGGCAAACAGATCGCCGAAAAGATATTAGGTTATAACACCAAAGCTGTACAAGCTACTATAGCTGCACAGGAATTTTCTGAATAATTATTGATTAAAATGCCAAACACCGTAAAATTTAACGATAACTACCCTGATATCACCATATCAGACGAGTGGTACGCCCGCGCACTTAAAGTGCAGAAACCGGTTACCCAAAC
>Ga0164297_10000725_pt1 | contig 38969 bp, 33 predicted proteins | sample GEODES058metaG_FD_113539 | JGI IMG/M metagenome (GOLD analysis project Ga0164297, IMG submission 113539) | Dystrophic lake water microbial communities from Trout Bog Lake, Wisconsin, USA - GEODES058 metaG | ecosystem: Environmental > Aquatic > Freshwater > Lake | place: USA: Trout Bog Lake... | reverse complement strand
TCCAATAAACATGATATAGAGCCATCCTAATACAAACAGAAGCGCAATCACACCAAGAGCTTTTAATAGGAATGTGTTCGCATAGGCAGATGTAATGGTAAATAACGTTCTGGCACCGATACAACCAAAAAGAAACAAATAAAATCTCTTTTGTAAGTTATTCATCTACTTAACACGCTTCTAAAAGTGCTTAACGGAAATAATCCATATTCGATTTGGGCTGAACAACCGAATTCACGGGTTGAGTCACATTTTGTAAAAACGTACTTGGAGGAACATAGTCGGCAGCGGAAGGTGGCGGAGGCCCCGCAGTAGGATTAGATAAAGGGCGATTAAGAACGGTGGAAATGGCGGACGCGCGTGGACCCATCCCTTGAAATTGACCAGGTGACATCATACGAACTTTTTTCTGTGATTTCTTACCTTGAATTAAACGAGATGCCTCTCTCTCTTTTCGCTCCATTTCTGCTTGAGTTTTCTCCGCAGATTCCATCATCGCTTGCATAATGGGCGATTGTTCTACCAAATAGGATTTCTCATGATGTAACCAGGAAATGTATAACATATTAGGAGGGGTATAACGAACTTCGTATTTTGCGTGACGTAGCTGATAAATCAGGTAGATCACACAATCTTCAATATCGATTTTGGGTAATCCAAGAATAAAGGGCGGAACCGTATAGAGTAAATAACATTGTGAATTGGGAAGTTTGGAACTCACACGAATACGGTTATAGATTTGTTCTAGGATTTTGTTATAGGCTCGTAAACGAGAAGCATCTTTTGACTTGCGTTTATCGTAGAGATCCGTTGGATTTAATTGTGGCGTGGCCTGATCCATTACTGTTCTTATGAAACAAATGTAACACGGTGGTCTATTCACGCATTTTCTTTTGGGTTTTTCTCTTATTTCGTAAAGGCTGTGTTCGTCGCATGGTTCGTGCGGCTTGTTTAAAACGTTGGGTCGTACCTGGTTCGGCAAAAGCATGACCGCCATCAGGTGTAACCATCAGTGTAACATGAGGTAAAACTTCTTTGATCACAAAGGAAGCCGAAATAGGGCATACAAGATCGTAACGTCCATGAATGATCGTAATGGGAATATGCCGTAGTTTAGGAAGTCCTTTGAGCAACTGGTCTTTTTTCAACCAACATCCGTTTACAAAGTAGTGATTTTCTAGTAGGGCAAGAGCAAGAGCTTCTTTGGGTGTAGTATCATCCATCTTTGGAATCAAAAAGGAAACACTATTTTCCCATCCCCACCATGCGTTTGCGTATCGTTGAGCATCTGTGCCTTTGAGTTTTTGTTGATAATAACGGGTAATTTTCTTCCAATCGGCACGATGAAGTCGTTCAGGTAATACCGAGATAAAGTTCTTCCAAGTATCAGGAAAGATTTCAGACGCACCGCCTTTTTCATATAACCAACGAAAGGAATCATCATCACAAAGACATACACCACGTAGCAATAGACCGGTTACACGAGAGGGGTAGGTCTCGGCATAGGCCAGCGCAAGTGTAGTTCCCCATGATCCGCCTGTAACAAACCACTTATCCCACCCAAAGTGACAACGCAAAGATTCAATATCGTCTACTAAATCCCATGTCGTATTGTGTTCTAGGGAGCCAAACGGTGTTGATTTTCCGCATCCACGCTGATCATATAATACAACGCACCATTTCTTGAGATCAAATGAACGTAACATGATTCGATTCATTCCTCCACCAGGTCCGCCATGTAACACAACAACAGGTTGACCTGTTCCATGTTTTTCATAATAAATCTGATGCCCGCCTGACACCGATAAATGACCAGAAAGCATCCTATTCAACAAAGACATTATCCAACATAAACGGAAAAAGCATAATGGGATCAATAACGATGCTTCCCCATCGAATTTATTTATCAGGCGGTGGAATATGTGCGATGGCACATGTAGGAGCATTACAAGAATTATCAAAACATATACCGTTACATATTGTAAAAGAATGGATGGGAGTATCGGCAGGGTCCATTATGGCCATGTGCCTGTGTATTGGTTATACGTTAGAGGAACTAATGGATTTTTCCATTCGATTTGACTTTACAAACATTAAAGAAATGGATTCGATTCCGGGATGGGTTCTTCATTTTGGCCTAGATACAGGGGAACGATTACAGCGGTTAATTGATGCATGTCTTCATGTAAAGGGAGTATCCTCTGACCTTACTTTTCAAGAATGCTATGAACGATTTGGTAAATCATTGCGAATTATGGCATCGGATCTGAACGATGTAAAGGCGGTTACGTTTAGTACAACCACAACACCAAATTATCGAATCTCAGACGCAGTACGCGCATCCATGTCGGCTCCGTATTATTTTCAGCCGTTTCAGTGTCCTCAAACGGGGCATTATTTAGTGGACGGAGCAGTTATTAGTAATTATCCATTATTTGTACTACCAAAAGAGGAGCATGAACAAACACTAAGTATTTTAATACGAACATCTGTGGAAAAGGTGGAGGATTTAATGGAGATGGGGATCGATGAATTGATCACTCGACCGATGTATATCGCCTTACAGGAAAAAGCCAATATTGAGATCCAGTGTTATGATGCGCGATGTATTCCGATCATGTTAGGAGAGATCAATATTTTAGATTTTTCATTTGATGAGGAAACAAAACAAAAAATAATTGAGAAAGGGAAACATGCCGTGATTGATTTTTTTAAAACCCAACTTCAAGATCGATCCAAACGTCGACATTCGATCTAAAGTTTGGATCGAAATGCGGATTTAGTCAAAACCATATTAAATTGAATGGTAAGATCGGGTTTGGATCGGGTATAGATAACAATGGTGGTATTGGAATTTGTTTCGATCACTGTCTGTGGAGTGATCTGAATTTCTTTTAAGAATCCATTGATTGTTATATAATAAACCATTTTACAATCATAGTTATTAGTAAGATGTGTAATCATTTCGCATTCACGAGGAAAGGATAAAGTAAGAGTTTCATGTTCAGGACGATGAAGAATATAGGTAGAATAGGAGAGATCATTATATATATTTCGAATATCAATGTTTTGTTGAAAAGTGATCGAGGGGTCTGGAATGGAATACAATGTGCGAAGAGCGTGATTGAGAGTACAAATGGAAGTCATATGTGATTTCATTATATATTTATAATGAAATCAAATTTTAGATGGTTCATTTACACATAGGCAATATCTTTTAGAACATCCATTGCTTTTGAAAGATATTCATCTAAGATCAGTACCATATTATGCCCGTATGTATTAATGTAGAGAATGGGGATCTGTTTATCAACAAAGCGTTTAGAGATCCGATAAATGATCCCAATGTGATCGATTCCTGGCACATCTTCATGGATATCGATCACACGATAAGAGCGCTGATCCGTTATTCCGCAGATGGATTGGAAAACCGCATGGGTAGCGGCATTATCTTCTAGTATGTGAAGGTAAAAGGTAATTTCATCATCGAGCATAGTTTGACATAGAATATCTTTGGTAACATTATAAAACTTATGCTTTACAATATGTTTTAATTCATCACGGGTACATTTATATAATTTAACACGACCAGGGAGAAGAGTGACTGAAAATTTTTCCATGATACTTCCTCTCTGATCTACCTTAGGTGATTAAGGGAGAACATCAGACGCTATAAACTCATTCCACATTTTTTCCATTTGCCGAAGGTCATCTTCTGATTCTCGTATTGCTATCGCGTTAAAAATAGTTTCAATATCACATAAAAAGATATAATCGCCTAAGATCATAAAAAGATGTAGTCCCTCTATCTTTCGAAGATATGATTGAAAACGTGCTAGCTTTTTATAATCACTCATTATATAACATAATATAACATAATTTTAAGTCTCATGTGTGGACATCAAGTGTCATAGGTGGACATCAAGTGTCATAGGTGGACATCAAGTGTCATACAACGAACCGAACCGCCTGATGTTTCAAATTCTCTTGTATCAACTTGTTTAACCGTTCGATTGGTCAGTGTTTCAAGTTTTGATTGTAATGAAGGATCCGTAAGTTTATGTGTAATAAGGTTCGCACCATCGACAACTGCATTTAAACAAAATGAATCATCGGTATCCAATACAGTAACATTCTCTTTTCCCAAAAATCGCTCTAATTTGCGCACAGACGCAGGAGAAATGGCACGTCGATGAACAATACATTTTGTATCATCATATTCTAACATGGCTACATCCAAATGATAGTAATTTTCAGAAATTAATTGAATCACAAGAAGTTCAGGTTTATTTTTGCCATATAATCTTCCAAATAATCGATCCAATTCTTGAAACGTTTTTTTGGTAGAGCGATGTCCATATCCACACACGGCTTTTCGACCTTCATGAAACCATTTGAGTTCTGCCTGACCTTCAAAGGGTTCGGTACCTGGATAATCCATAGTAGGAAGCTTAATAGAAGCAAACATACGTTTAAGATAAGGAAGTTCATCTTGACGCTGTTTGTATTTCATATTGGGCAAAAGAAGCATATTTAATCCAGGAAGGGATAATCCTGCATTCGCACAAAATACAATATCAGGTAAAGGACAGGTAATTCGTGGTAGATGACATATTGTGGAAGGAGTCGCAGTAAATGCGTCGGTTACATGTTGATGTTGTGACATGATTTTTTCTTTTGAATGCGGATAGTGGACATCAATATAGGGATTTTGACCATCTTGAATAGGCAAAATCTCGAAGCTAGACGCATCAATAAAGACACGTATCATATTACATTTGATTCAGAAAATCAATTACACCCTGAGAGGTTCGTTCGCCCGGATACTCTGTGGTATCCGATCCTTTCACAATAAGAATACTGGGGTATCCACGAACATTATACTTCTTAATCTCAGCCTTATCTTGGTCGGCATCGAGAATCTTCACGGTGGCCTGGGTTCCATTGGAAAGCTTGATGGGGGAAGCGGAAGACAGTTTTTCGAATTCAGGAGCGGCCTTTTTACAGTGTCCGCACCATTCTGCCTTACAAATGACCACCATGGGCCCCGAACCCTCAAAACCTTCACTCACCTTATAGCGAATAACCAACAAGACAAACAATAATACAATAAATACAATTCCACGTTTCATCATTCTATTTATGGAGATTACTTTTTTGATGAATCTAAACCATGATAGCAATCTTATAGTAGACATGGACTGGGTGCCAAAAGGAGGATGGAACGCAATCTTTTCAGAACAACATAAGGCTCATGGTACGAGTCTCTTCTTTTTTTTAAAAAATAAGAAGGGATTCAAAGATAATGTAGCAGAAATGATTGTACAAATGATTCTATTTAAACAGGTATATCCAGGCCTTCAATATGGAAAAGATCAGGAGGCCATGTTAAAGCGAGCCATTCAACCTGTTCCATAGTATTATTCACTGGGTAATAGCATCAGACCTAACATGACAAGAAAGAATAGCACACTATGAAGAAAGAGACCATAAATGGTTAAGGCTCCGCCGGATGTCACTACATGAAATAACCCACCTACAATACGTTGAAGTACCAATGCGGTTTCAGGATTGGCTAAGAGGAAAAAGATAAGGGCACTATAAATTGCATATTTGGCCTTAAGAAGAACACGGTTCATACTGAATGTAGTAGCAGACGAAGTAGGCTTAGAGTCTTCAGGCATTCTATTATTGTAAGAGGTGTTCCGATTCCATGAACATACTCAACGCAAGCATACCTTGATTGAAAACAATCGTAGATTGAACATCCATAATTTGTTCAAGTGTAAGAATGGGTTCATGATGTGTATTAAAGTAATGATCATCAAGAGGTTGAATCACACATTCTTTGGTTGTAACATGTACCGAAGAATAATCAATCTCATACACTCTCATCGGAGTAGATTCAGATTGAAACTCAGTACATGTGATATATACTGCGTTTTCTTCGATAAAATTCGTAATTTCTTTATAAATATCCTCTTTTTGCTGATCGTTTTTAATATCTTCCAGACCAGTCATATCTTCCTTCTTTTCATATGGTTTCACATTAAGAGGACGAATAAGAAATTGAAGTTTGGGAATGGCATCGGGATCCGTATAGTGACCTGATTTTCCGAATTTATTAAAAAGAGAGGTAATGGATACCGCAGGAATCATTTTTACCGCATCCGCAAAGGTTTTCTTGTCCTCATCCGTTCGCTCCGCTACATTTAAGTAGGCCTGAACTGCTCCCAATTGGTTTGTAAGAAACTCAATAACGGTTGGATCTACATGAGTTAATTTGTAAATACCATGCGCAAGAGGTTTCTGTGCGGCAATATTTTGACAAATAAATAATAATTTGGCAAGAGATACAAGCGATAAATCCTCTACATGACTCGCACTAGATAAAACAGAAGTAATCGGTTCATATTTTTGTTTGAAGTATTCAAAGAAGGGTGTCATCATATTGGCTACAGAATTACTTGAGATTGCGATAGGTTTGATATCGTTATGATCGCCCCCTTTCATGGGTCTTGGTAACTTTGATTTTAATTCATTGATGGTATCATCATTCACAATGGGACCTTTTGAGTTGCGAGCCATTTTCTTTAAATATTTGCGTGTCATAAATAATTGCATAATGGCTTCAAGACGTTTTTTCAGTTCAGCTGTGTCATCATAAGGAGAAAGAGTAGTTTCATCGAGAACGGTTGCTTTTTCTACACGGTCTACATTAATACTCATGGTATGTTGATTGGTATCATGAAGAGATTTTACAATCGCACCGAGATTCAATGTTTCAACTGAATCCAATAATTTCATCCATTCATCCGCATTATTTTTGATCTGTTCAGGATGTAATAAATAATAGGCCAACTCCATTAAAACATAATAAATACGTTCTTTTGAAAAATTATCTTTAATGCGTTTATGTACATCGCTTAATGATGCGCCAGAGGATACGCTTCCGTCAGCTTCATCAATCTCTTTTAATAGTTTCTTCAAATTACGATAATATTGTTCAAACTGCATGTTTTTAACGGTATGATTGGAATGTTCACTGCTAGATTTGATGCTTGCCATTCGTGCTTCAATGATATCTTTTAATGGTTTTTTTTCATTTTCATGAATGCCCTCTAGTTGGGGTCGTTGATAGGGTAAATAGGACTGAATCAGACGAAGCCCATCAGGAAACTTGGCAAGGATAGGTCGAAAGGCTTTTTCAAATTCTGTTTTACTTTTACAAACAAAATCGTATGTTTTAGTTGTATTTTCACGAGGTATAACGGAAGGGGCATCCATTGTACCTGTTACATTAAAACATTCGCCACCGATATCTACGTAATCCGATAGCATTCCTATTGTTCTATGATACATAAAATTGACGAACATAGACTCGAGGAATATAAACCAGCATCGCGAACTATCAGTTAGCATGAATCCTGTCGAAAAAATCTTCAATCCATGGAATCCAAAGAATCGGGAGGTCACTCCATCGGATGTCATTCCGATTCTTAAACGTTATGGCTGGAAGGGCCGTTTTAATAATTTCAATCTATTTGCTCAAGCATGTTGTCATAAATCCTATGTTGACCGTCCTGAACTATGGCAGGAACAAGCTGAAAATGGGGAAGAGATCGTGATTGCTCCTCGTCCTGATGATTGTATTCCGTTGCGAAAGTGTGATAATGAAGAGCTGGAATATTTGGGAGACCGTGTATTGGGCCTTGTAATTGCCTCATATGTTACCAAGCGCTATCCAGGCCAGGGAGAGGGATTCTTGACCCGTATCCTTTCTCGCATTGTCAATAATAAACAGCTGGGTAAAATGGCAAAAGAAGTAGGTCTGGGTCAATGGATTATTCTGAGCCGTCATATGGAGGAAGTATGTGATGGCCGTAATAACCTGCGCATTCTGGGTTCGATGTTTGAGGCATGGTTTGGAGCATTATATTTACAAGAAGAGGATGTAGGCCGTGGTCTTCAGCAGTGTAACGACTTCTTAGTACGAATTATTGAAAAACATGTGGACTTTGTACAAATTATCATTGAAGACACGAATTATAAAGATCAGTTGCTTCGCAAGTTTCAATCGTTGTATCATGTTCCACCGAGATACAAGGAGATTGCGGTAGTAGGACCACCGCACGATCGAATCTTTACCATGGGTGTGGTAGATCCAAATGATAAGATTCTAACGACAGCCACAGCTAGAAATAAGAAGGTAGCCGAACAGGAGGCATCACGCGCAGCACTGGAACTACTGGAACCGTCTCAGGACTCGAAAAAATAAATCTTTCAAAAATATCATTATTTTTATAACCACAACATGTTTTTGGTTGCTTTTTCTAAAAGCGCATAGTAGAATGGACGCCAGTAAAATCACTGAACTGCTCCAAAAGCAGAACACGGTGTATCTTAATCGGAGCAACACGGTGGACTCCAGTACCATGACATGGAAAAACCAAATTCAGTCATCGAAGTATATTAAGGGAGTGGCAACCTGTACTGGTCTTCAAAATACAGATGTTCCGACGCAGGTGATATGCCCTAATGGCGACGGAACCTTTAACTTTGGTGGACGTGGAAAAGGAACCGCATTGGCTACGGGTTCTTCCCAACATTTTTTAAATGTGTATTCGGGTGCGGCAGGAAGTGCAGCAGAAGTGTATTCCTCTGATAAAATTCTATTACAAAAAGCGGGACGTCAATACTGTGCGGAGCTCATTACGGATCAAGATGCCTATACTATTTTTCCATCATGTACTACTGTAAATACAAATGGACCAACTGCTAGTAATCCCAATCCAAGCGTGAATAATCAGGATACCAATCCTTATTTGCCGGCATTTGATACCTATTATAAATTCAAGAATCCACCTGCCCCAACCATCGATCAGAATCAAAAGCATTTTGTTCAATCTTGTAATGGATGCGTGGTAGAGCCCGTTGTCACTCGTTATGGATGGCCATTACTTATGGTGGGTACATCTGGTTCTCTGATCCTTTCCAATTCAGTTACCTACAATGGTGACAGCGTATTTGTTGCGGGTACATTTAGTGGAACCATTAATGTGTTTGACGGTACACCGACACAACCGTCTGTAACAAACCTACCAACGATTACCATGACATCGGCTACTTCTAATTTGGATGCGTTTTTGATTAAGTATGATCAATATGGTAAAATTCAATGGTTTACAACCATTCAGACAATAAATGGTACTCAGACGACCGCATATAGTGTTGTGGTAGATGGATCTGGAGTCTATGTATCAGGTTATATGGATGGTACAATTAATTGCTATCATGGAATTTCACGCGACTTATATTTGATGTATGGTCCTGTAGTCTCTACACTTTCTTCGTCATCTCAGGCTCTATTTATACTGAAGTATACACTTAGTGGATATCTTCAATGGGCGAATATGGTGGATGGAATTCAGAATCAGAGTGGACCAAACGGTCCTGAAATTCAGCCAACCAACATGAGCCAGATGTGTTCGGATGGAACCAATCTATATGTATGTAATTCGATTGATTCTACAGTGGCAAATGTAACGGTATACGCATCAGATGGTTCTTCGATCACTATGTCGGATGGAGGAGCAAACAATACTCAGCAGGGATTTCTTGTACAATATAATGCGATGACAGGTATGATTAATTGGGGAACTCGAGTAACGGGTGATGTTTCTAGCACAAATGGATCAAGTAGCTCTGTTGGATTAGTATGTGATTCAACTCAAGTCTACATGACAGGTTATTTTAATACTACTGTTACGAGTTATGATGCGATCACTCCTGCGAATCAGACATTTGGAGCACCTCGTTACGTGTTTTCAAACGGAATTAATAATGGAATGTACATTATCGCATACAATAAATCAGGTGTGGTTCAATGGGCGAATCATGGAAGCATCTCTAATTTCACATTTAATCCCATGGGAATTCAATTAACAGCAGACGCATCAGGTATCTATGTGCTAGTCCCGTTTCCAGATGTCATTTCGTTGAATACTACACCTCAGCCACCAGGTAATGGCAATGGAACCTATAAACAATTAATTAACACAGGAGGCCCGAGTACGTATAATATTGGAATTGTGAAATATTCGCTATCAGGTTCATTATTATGGCTAAATAAAATTTTGAATGTAGACAATAATTCAGGTAATATTTATACCAATGGTTTTAGTTTATCATCGGATGGTTCTGCCTTATATGTAACTGGCGGATTTGGAGCAAATACGATTGGATTGTATAATTCTTCTACTTCAGGTGATCCCTCGCCACAAGTGGCAACATTGAATACGGCAGGCGGAACCAATATGAATACGTTTCTTGTTAAATATAATTTGTTAGGTGCGATTCAATGGTCTACGATTATTGGTCATGCTGCCAGCTTTGCGTATGGATATAGTGTAAATTCCAACACAAATGTGATATATGTTACTGGTGCGGCAAATGGTCCAGTGGACGTGTATAATACAAACGGATTATCACAGCCAACTGTAATTGGTACTTCACTGAATCCAGGAGCAGGTGCCTATTTTTACACCTATGTTGCTAAATATGACTATAACGGAAAAGTTCTGTTAGGATAAACATCTTGATTCAAACACATTCTACATGTGTTACGATGAAGATATCGTTTCTAAGGAGATAGTAGATGGCATCAGAAGCACCTGCTGTATTACCCACTGCAGCGACCGTACCTGCGGTAGCAAAGCCAAAAGGTGTCGTGCCAGGAAGAGCCACTGTGATTAAGATGGCGGATCCGGCCTTAGTTGCACAATGGAGAAAACCCGCTCCTGCGGGACAGGTGGAAGTATCCGCACAACAGCCATTTCAGGGATCCGTCCCTCCGACGGAGGTAAAAGCTGTACAATCGTTCAAGCCAAAAGGTGTTCAAACGAAAGGGGTAAAACCAAAGCCCGTTCAAGCTGTTCTTCCCATTGCGAAACCAGTAAGTAAGACACCAGATCTACGTGAGCGTTCACGTCCGCTTGATGTAGCCAGTCAGGAGCTTCTTCCTAACGAGTTGAAAGCCTATCAAGTGGAACAGGCTACCATCGAATCAAATAATCCCTATTTAACGGATACTACTATCTATACTCCGCAAACTCGTAAGAGCTTTTATAAGTTCATTACGGATAATTATTCAGAAGCATTTCGCCTGGCTCATTCCGAAAAGGGAAAAGCGATTGATGAATTTGCCTGTGCAAAACTGGAGCAAGCAGAAGGAAAACAAGTAGAATCCTTCTTGTATCAGAAGTTCATTCGAGAATACATTCGTAACGCGGGTCCCTATCGCGGCATTCTTGTGTATCACGGACTCGGTTCAGGTAAGACATGTTCTGCCATTGCCGCAGCAGAGGCATTGTATGGTACATCCAATAAGAAAATCATTGTAATGACACCGTTTTCCCTACGTGGTAACTTTATGTCAGAAGTGTCCTTTTGCGGTTTTCGCCATTTCAATGTATTTAATCATTGGGTCAAGATTCCGCTGACTCCGTTTGGAACTCCTGTGTTTACCTATGCTACTTCGGTTCTTTCGATGAAGCAAGAGTATTTATCAAAGAAGGTCTTATCACGACCGGATCCAGAACGACGCGTGATTTGGGTACCCGATTTCACGAAAGAACAGAATTATAATGATCTTACACCCGAAGAGCGCAACGATGTTCGTGAACAACTTACTCATATGATCGATTCTCGTATCAAGTTCATTAGTTATAACGGTATTACCGCAGCGGAATTAAAACGTTATGCGTGTTTGCCGGATCCAGATACAGGAAAACCAATGTTTGATGATGCGGTGATTGTGATCGATGAAGTTCATAACTTGTCACGTTTAATGCAAGGTCAGATTTTGCCCTATATCACGGAGCGTGAAGGATCAAAACGCAAGATCGAAGCGGAACCGATCGTTCCAGGACGTTGGGAACCAAAGTTATGTGGTAAGTCTGAGAATTACAAGCGTGCGTATCTCTTCTATCGATTGTTGACGGATGCTCGTAATTCCAAGATCATTGGATTGTCAGGAACACCGATCATTAACTTTCCAGAGGAGTTAGGTATTCTTGCGAATGTGCTGGGAGGATATATTGAATGCGCAGAGTTTACGTTACTTTCTACAAATAAGGCGATTATGGAGAAGGTGAAAGCAATTGCGGAAGAAGAACCACGTGTTGACATTGTGCGATTCCGTGAAGGAAATCAGAAGATGGGTGTGCTGATTTCGACATTTCAGGAAGGTTATGAGCGTGTGAATGATGGAGATGCGAAGTTCATTGGTGTGAAATATAACGAGGAGGCACAGGAGGGCATTCGTGAGATTTATCCGCGCATCAAGGCAAAATTGGCGGCGGCGAATATTAAGATAGAAGAGGATGCAAAGAAGGGTCCATTTGTGTCGTACCCACGTTTGCCCATCGATGATGAGACTTTTAAGCGCGAGTTTATCAATCCTGTAAACCTCAAGATTATCAATGAGGTTGTCTTGAAGAAACGTCTGTCAGGATTGATATCATACTATAAAGGTTCAAAGGAGGAGTATATGCCTCGTGTTACGAAGGATGAGATTGTTCGATGTGAAATGAGTGATTATGTGTTGTTGGAGAAGTACACGGAAGCACGTACTACTGAAATTCGCGGTGAGACCAAGAAGGAGAAGGGAACAGATGATGTGTTTGCGGCAGTAGAAATGTTTGCGAAGATGAAGAATCCGTCGAGTTATCGTTTTCGAAGTCGCGCACTTTGTAACTTTGCGTTTCCAAAGGGAATTGAACGTCCATTTCCAGGAACACGTGAGGAGGAGATTGAAGAAGAAGCACAAGTAGAAGTGATTGCGGAGAATGCGGAAGTTTCAGAGGAAGTGGGAGATGCGGAGGCGGATAAGGAGGCAGCTGCGATTGTAGAACAGGAAGAAGCACAAGCAGAAGTGGCATTAAATGGAGAACCAGAAGCGGTAGCGGAGGCCGTACCAGAAGTACCACAAACAGGAGGTGATAATGAAGAAGAATCATCAAGTGATGAGGAAGCTACTGCGGATGATATTGAAGATGTTGGTGAATTAGATAATGAGTCAAGTTCTTCTAGTTCATCAAGTGATTCTTCCAGTTCCGATGAAGAATCAGATGAGGAATCAGATGAGGAATCAGATGAAGAATCAGATGAAGAATCAGATGAAGAATCCAATACGTGGTTTGGCGGAGCAAGTGAAGAAATGACGGAACGGGCCATCCAGTTTTTGAAGGCGCCTGAAATGGAAGATAAACCCATTTCAAGGAAAGTTCTCTTTTTAATGAAACAAGGTTTTGTGTCTGATGAAATTAAGGACGTGTTTACTCGTGTTGGTCTGGATACAACGGAAGTGGATGCGATCATTGCTAATCCACCGAAACCACGTGGTCCGCGTATTGCTCCCAAGCCAAAACCGGTAGAAGTACCTGTGGAAGTACCCGCGGTTGCGGAAGTACCAGTCGTCGTTCCATCTGAACAAGTCGTTGTGAAGAAGCGTGGCCCGCGTATTGCTCCCAAACCAAAACCAGTAGAACCAATTGTAGAGGCTCCTGTAGAAGAAAAACCGGCCTTGCCTCATGTTTTAACCTATAAGGAACGTATTGAAAATGCCATGCGTACGCTGGATCAGCGACGTAACGAATTCATGAAACTGGAGAGCGAGGATCCAAAAGGACGTCTGGAGAATTATTCCACCAAGCTTGCCCGAATGTTGGAGAACATCGAGAAATCCAAAGGAAGCAATCTGGTCTATTCACAATTCAAGACGGTAGAAGGTCTAGGAGTTCTTGGAATTGCGTTGAAGGCGAATGGATATGACGAAATCAAGATTGTAGGAACAGAACAAAATCCTCGATTCAGTGATGAAACCTTGGCTTCGTTTGCGGTCGGTCTAGGTGATGTGGATGTTCCGAAACGAAAACGTTTTATCACGTTTACAGGTGAAGGATCCAAAGAGCAACGCGCACTAGTTCTGAATATCTTCAATGGTAATTTTGATAAGTTACCGCCGGCGCTTCAAGCACCATTGGAACCGTTTCGTGAAAAACGCAATACCATAGGAGACATTTGCTGGGTGATTGGAATTACAGGAGCAGGAGCAGAAGGTATTTCACTGAAGTGCTGTCGCTCGGTTCATATTATGGAGCCTTATTGGAACAATGTTCGTCTGGATCAAGTCAAAGGTCGTGCCATTCGTATTTGCTCTCACAAGGATTTGCCATTTAAGGATCGAGAAGTCGAGATTTATACGTACTACACGGTATTTGCGGAACAGCAAAAACGATCGGATAAGATCGATCAAACCATTCGTACCACGGATAATAATGAGACATCGGATGAGAAGGTGTTTTATGTCAGTATGAAGAAAGACAAGATCAATCAAGAGATCCTGAAGATCATGAAAGAATCGGCGGTGGATTGTGATCTGAATGCGGGTGAGAATGATGGTATCCAATGTTTTCGTATTGAGGGTCAGGCGACGCAATATTTGTTTGATCCAAATTTGGATGTAGATAAGATCATTACAAGCATTGAACTAAAAGAAGTACGCGGAGATGTTCAGAGTCGTGTAACACGTGCGCTGGATGTTAGTGCTCCGTCGGCACCTGCGATCGATCGGATCAAGGTCATTCGGATCAAAGGAACGGAATATCTGCTTCGTGTTAAGCCAGAGTCAAGTGGAACCGTGTTTCAGCTATTTGGACGAACAGACACGGACTTTCGTAAGGCATTAGGTGAAGTCGAATCGGATCCATTGTTGGGTAAGTATACTCATCTTCATTTTTATGCTTAAAGTGTTTACATCCTACTACGATAAGATGATCTGGTATCAAGAATGTATGGGATTAGCTCGAAATTTCCATATGTTATAAATCCTCTATTCAATGAATAATATTCATAACGATAGATGATTAACCAGATAAAACAACATAATTGTTATAGGAATCAGGAAATTGGGTGTAGACCCAATCCGCTTTACATTCATGAAGAACATCCTCCTTGGTCAACGTTTTATCAAAGAAGTGAACCCATGCCAAATCAAATGTAAAGGAGCTGGTACCATACATTCCTGCCCATGTTCCCTTAAAGTTACCCGCTCCTACCGCAATATTACATGCGGAACCAGGTTGTCCAGGAGCAGGATTCCATGTACCATTGACAACCCATATGGGCTGTTTGGAAGAAAGTGACGAAACGTTGGCCGATCCGCCACTGGAAATAAATCCATCTACCGAATTACAATAGACATCAAGACCAGTCTTTTGATTATTGACATAGAAGATATACCATGTATTCAATACGATTTGGTAGGTAGTAGAGATGGTTTGAATAGGACCATTAAAATTATGCTCAATGGTAATGGTAGAAATACTTCCATTAATAGGCGTAGCAATAATAGCCATGTAAACTTGTGCGGTATAGAAGTGAAATAGGGTTTCTTTTACAGGCATAGTCTGAAATCGAACAGCAAAGGATACTGATTTCCAGCTTTGAAAGGCGATATTTGGCATGTTAATTGCGGAATTGGCACAATTCATACGAATAAATGGCTTCTTTCCAGGAACACTCACACGTTCATCGGTTCGTGTATGATTTTCATATCCACTCGCGCCCAAGAACTGTGAAAATAGACCAGGGTTACGAAGTTCTTCCCATACACCAGATTTCGGGCCAAGTTCATAACACAAAAACGGGGCGCGTGCATCACATGTCAATGAATAATATTGAGGTTGAAAGTAATTCGGACCATTACAGGATTGAGGATTAACTTGTAATGCGTTCCAACCCCCACCTGCATCTTCATAGTACATTTTTACAATATTCGGTTTGGAACCATTGAGTGCACTACAGTTTTGAGATTGGTACTGCGTGGGACCTTGTAATCCTAGATTTTCAAATAAACCAGGTTGATCCGCACCAAATTGTGCCATGGCCGTTTTATCAATGTTAGCAGGTTGATTGACCGCAATCCAGAATCCATCATCCACGGTAACAGTAAACTTAACAGAGGAATCGGAGGCAGCGCGTACATCGGTCATTTGAACACAGCATCCAAAAGCACCGCCGCCAATTTGTGGAACATGGGAGGGGCCGGGCTGAAGTTGAACGAAATCACGCTCAATGGTTCGTTTTAAAAAACCAATCACGTGCTGAGGATCTCCAGGAACAGGAACAAACCATAAGACTTCCACACCTTGTGTATAGGGAGCACGAACAATCGCCGATTCAGGTACAATTCCAAGAAATTGGGTCATGGCATTGCGTTGAGTCGCATAATCCGTAAAGGAATCTGCCGATTTCATATTGGTTACCAACTGGTTCCAATATTGTTTAACCGCACCCAATGTACCCATCGCATTATAGGTTGTCATATTGGCAATGGTGGGATAGGCTGTTCCTTTTGGCTGACCTCCCATTTTAAGAAAGAGTTGTTGGAGACAGTTCATATCAAAGGGGGATTGGGTTCCATCAGGAAGATTGGAACAACTATCATAACCCGAAATCGCACCGCGCTGAAGACAGAGATCACGAGCGGATGCTCCAAGAGCAGTGCTGGAAGGCTGTCGGGCATTGGATGCCAATTGACGAATCTCTTGTAGCGCAGCATTTACCGTGGTTTGTCCCTGTGAAAATACATTAAGATTCAAAGGAGGATTGGCAGTGCGCTGATAGAGGGACATCGCATCGCTATTTTGAATGGACGCCATGTAATTGGATGGATCAGGGGAGTTATTAAGTGCTGCGGCTAAGGTACCATTATCCGTACATCCTCCCGATATAACCGTATTATATAAACAGGCTGCGCTCAAACGTCCATTGACAGGGTCGCATGTTTTATCACGAATGGGTTGTGGTCCAGCGGGAGGCGGAGGACATGATGCGCCTGAACGAACAATCGCTCCAGGGCTACAGGAACCATTTAGCTCATTTGGATAAAGAGGTTGACCTGTAGAATCGATGGGAATACCTTGACCAATATCCGTACAATACGCACATACACCTTGAAACACATCTTCATCCACATCGGTACATGCCTTGAGTGCTTTACATTTATCCATCAGTATTTGCTTTTTTGCGAGCTGAAGATCGAAGAACCATTTTTTATAAGCAGGAAGATCAAATCCAGGAAGAGGACCCTTTTGATTTCCGACCATACCTTGTGAAACCGTTGGATAAGGACTATTTTTATTGGGAGCAGTATACATCCAACCACATCCAACAGGAGCTCTGGGATTCTTGGAGGCAATTAAATCATCCAAAGAACCTGCCGCACATTGTGTGGCCATTTGAGTGAGGTTGGGACTGACACCTGTCATAAAGATGTCATTCGGATTTTTGACCGCATAATCCTGGATTCCATTACTAGTGGTATTGGTCGTTTGAATGGCCTGATCAAAACCAGGAAGACCGGGAGTTCCTGAAAGAATCATATTGGGTGCGGTGTTGTAATAGGTAGATTGTTGAGTAATATAATCTTGATGTGGATTGGAGGATATTGTCCCTGTATCAAATGCTTCTGCCAAACGACGAAACATCTCTATTGATGGATTCGGTAGTAATTTTGTTATCAATTACTCCCAAATACATATGGAATAAAAGTACAATTATGGATCTTGAGAGTTGGGAACACATGCGCAACTACAACCATAATCGGTTAAATACATACCTCCAGGACAACCCGCGCCACATGCCCACCAAGCATGGTCACCTTTTGTGCGATCATAATATCCAGAATTACAATCACCTTGTGAATATCCAGGAGGAGGCTGTGATTTGTCACGAGTAGGAGGTGCAGGTGGCGGAAGATCATCAGGCTGGTCCACACGAATCGATGGATCGGGTGGATACCATGCGTATGTCGTATTGGTACTAGAAACCGCATTGGAAATATAGACTGGTTCACTCTGATCGTCAAGGATTTGAAGTGTGGTACCGAGAACACGAGATTGACAACAATCGAATCGATTAACCACCACAATCTTATAAATGGTGGTCATGGCGCCCAAATCGACTTGAATCCATGGAACATCACCACAAGAGGTGTGAACAAAATTGTAAGGCCGACCAGACTGATTTCCATTCACGAAGTTCTGAACAGGAAATACGTCACCGTTAAATCCACTTGACTTTGTAACTTGGGGCCATATGTCAGGTGTAATGATATTTGGCCCGCCTTGTGTGGCATACACACGAATTTGTGCCAAGTTTAAGCATTCTACATGATTATAGACAAGTTTGATATATCGGCCTGTAATAACAGAATTGGCAGCAGAAACCGGAATTTTGACATAACCCATATAGGCTGGATTTCCATTGATTCCCGCATTGTGATTTCCTTTGTAGCAACCATTTCCTGAACCATCTTTGGAATAACTAAAACCAACACATTGGGAGCCAAGTGCGTTACATCCTTTTTGCGCTTGATCTAGAGATAGACCTGTAAAGCATTGTGGTTGAGGGCCCGTGGTTTCCAAATATCCTGATGGAATGGTTAAGTACGTTGGATCCGTTGGTTGATCCCACATTTGTTGATTAAAAGGTTTAATGGTTCCATTTTGAGAAGCGGGGTCGTCAATACCAGGTTTGGGGCCATAGCATGTCACACCCGCTTGTTGATTGTCAGGTGTCCATTCAATGACACCCGTTCGGCCACCACACCCACCAACAACAGATGTCGTAATCGGCCATTTACCGCCACCATCGGTAACCCACGCACTAAAGCACCAATCCGCGCCGTGAGCATAGGCATCGGCAAGCTGTGCAGTACTCGCTACTACGCCTCCATATTGCGCACAAACACCTTGTGCTTGATCTTTGGTATATTGGTATCCTGGTCCAACCGCATATACCTGTGTAGGACCTACCACTTTACTGGAAGAGGGCTGACCAAGTGAAATACCATAGGCTTGATTCAAGGCAGTCGCACGTTCCGCATTTTTTTTGCTATTATCATTGGCAAGACGATTGATCGCGTCATATTGCTGTTTCACACCAGCCACACCACCTTGATTCGCAGCAAACTGCATACCAGAATCAGTAACGGGATCAATCACTGTACCTGGATAGTTAAAGGTATTCGGCATGGTTCCATCGAAGCCTTCTACATTCTTAAAAGTCTCTTTACCTACAAATCCTTCTTTTGCGCTTGCTACTTGAGATGGAAGTTGTGTATAGGTTGGTCCAATATTAGAGGAAATACCCTTGTTGGAGTACAAATAGGATGCGCATGCTTTGGAGACAGGTCCTGTAGCATTTAATGGCCCGTCACATGGATTGGTAATAGGAACTCCTGTGGTATACATCGATACCGTGTTCCAATCAGGGATGGAGAGAGGATTACCATTTGGATCATTACCACTTTGTGCTTCTGCCATTTTGATCGCCAATCCATTCACAATGGTATCAATATCTAATGGACTTCCATTCGCATCTTGTTGAATGGCATTTGCTTTTGTCTGATCAGAAGGATAACCGGTTCCATCGGGAGTCCCACCAAGTTCCATCCAACGGCTTTGAAGGCATTCTAGCTTGTAATTACCAGGCTGATTGGCTTTGCCATAGCATGGATCCGATTCAAGAAACGTAGCCGAATCGGCGCGAGTAATAATGGGTCCATTTTCACAGGTAAGCGCATCACCGTCAAACATATTAACAAAGGTAAATGGCATGAAGCATGCTAATGTCATACTCGATTGACCGCTTCCAGGCATCAAGATAAAACACTTGAACCCATTAAAGCCATTTGAACCCGTGATACGTGGTTTTTTACCTGTAACGGTATCCGTCTGAACAAGAGACATGATGTCTAATTTGAATGTTCCCGTTGCGGTTTGGCCTTCAATATAGCCTGATAGATGAGGAGGACTTCCATTTTGATTGAGGGTAATCCAAAAGGTTGAACCTTCAAAGTTAGGAGGAAGTGTGATATCCGCTGGACTACCTGTATTGAGTGTTACATTCTGTAACAAGTAGGGACCATTTGTGATACCCGCATTTACAGTTCCTACACCATATAGGTGAATGGTAGAACTCAATTTACCTGCTTCAGGACCTACACGAGAGAACGTGCCCGATGTGTAACACTGGGTACAATTGGGTGAACCAAATGTCTGTTTGGCAGCGCAGTCTACTTTTTCTTTCACCACAACACACTGGTCTTTTGTAATACCAAAAGTACCCTGTTTCGCTTTACCGATGGTGGGTTGATACACTTTGAATGGGTCATAGGGGGCAGTACCATTGGTTTCTACGTCTTGTGCGATCGCAGTTTGTTCTGCGCGATCATAGGAACTAATATAGAGACCTCCAATTCCAGTTGTCTGCCCTGCCGAATTTACAGAAGTGGGATCAAAACTCATGCCACAATTCGCAGCAAAAGTAGAATCATCAAATGCGGCACACGATTTGGGGGCCGCTTCGCATTTCTGTGCGATTTCTAATGTACCAGGAAGTTGATCGGGGGTAGAATGAGAGATAGTAGATTTTAAGGAGTATCCAGTAGAAGATGGCTTGGCTTCAAGAGTAGAAACAGCTTGTTTTACATTTGTAGCATTAATAGGATCAATGCCGATAGAAGGACTTGTTAAATTAACAGTATTAGTAAGGGCATCGAATTTCACCTTAGAGTTGGCGATAAACTGTTGATGCTTTGCCATGGTATCATTAGCCGGAGCATCAAAGAACCCCTCTGTCCACGGTAAAAACCGTACAACAAAGATGGCTAGTATTAATACTAGTCCAAAAATAATGTAACGAGACATTATTATCTACTAGAGCTTTTTAGGAAAAAGCTCGCAAAAATCGTAATGTGTTTTAGGAAAAGATGTGTATAGAAACATATCAGCGATAAATAATGGTTATAGAGATATGTTATTATAAATTGTTAAAAAGAGCTTCCGTTATTTTTGTGAGCTTTTTCTCAAAAAGCTCTAATAGTTATTATCAGGTCTCAGTTGTGGCAAGGAATCCATTTCACGAGTAATAATACGAAACACAACCTGGAGTTGTTTATTCAAGTTAATGAGACGAACAGGAGACTGTAAGTTGGCGCCGAACGCGTGAAGGGTAGCACCAAAGTTCGGTTCAAATGGATTCAACAATACACTGCCTGTGGTCGGATCCTGATAGCGCGCCTGAATCACAATGAAATTCGCATAACCCACATCGTTAAATCCATCATGAAGTGTACTGGTTGAATTCGAATAGGCCGCATCGAGAACAATGTGACCTTCAGGACGATTGATCCAACTACAGAAATCACGAAGTGCGGCACCATGTACTGGGTCCGCAAGTACGGAATCCGTATAGGTATAACCGCTGATTTGAATGCGATCGCCCGCGGAAATCTCGAATTTACTGAAGTATTTTGAGGTGTTAATGTAAAAGTTCGCAGGATTTCCAGTAGAGGGGGGAATCAGAACGTTGTACGCATTATTACCTGAACCATAGGTGATGGGGATTGAAAACGGAAACGTAGTAGACACGATCGCACCCGTCTGTGGGCAGATAATACCACCAATGTCAAAGGTATCAGGCGAGGCACTGATCAATTCTCCATTGGGACGACGAAGATCGATCGTCATCTTTTGAAGAGTGGACAAAGGAGTTGGATAATACTCTTTCTGACACTTCATGAACTTCGGGATCATCGCTAAGAATCCACGAGTGGTATCACGCTGACGATCGTGATCGGATACCCATTGAGCATCATATTGAAGAACACCAAACGAACGATCCAAGAAGTTGTCGGTTCCATAGTTGTTATTCTCAAGTTCGGCAACACGGAGAGTAATGTAAGGGAGATTGAGAATGTTGTCTTGGTATCCTGTATCGGTTGTCTGTGCTTGACCGTTTTCACGATAGACGGTAACACTAAGACTTTCACCAGGAATAATAGCTTTCACAAGCTCGATGCGGACAATATTCTTGAATTTCTGTTGGGAAGCAAGTGAGGCACCAAACCCTTGTCCGTTGGCAGCCGGATCAAAGTTAACAGTAAAGCTATAACGATTTTCTTTGTTATTACGAAGCCAGTCACGATCCGCAGAGTAAATGAAAAGATTGTTTTCGACTTCACGATATCCAATGATTTTGTCTTCACGAATAATGTTGTTTTGGGGCAAGACCGATTTATCAATTGAAGAGAAAGTAGGTGGAACAATGGTTGGATTGCCATTCGCATAGTCACGTGGTTGTGCTAATGTGAGTTGATTCATGGTATCAAAAGAACCAATGGAACCTGATAGGAGCTCACGACGATCAGGAAGAACCACCAAGGTCTGGTCCATAACAGGACGAGCGGTAGAGGCCTGTGCCGTACGTTGAACCAGAGCAAGTTCGGTAGAACGATTCTGAGAATCTTGAAGGGAACGGAAAGTGGAATCGGCTTGAATACGTCCTTGGAGGCCGGCTTCGGCCTTAGCGAGATCTGAACTCTGTGCGACACGCAAAGCTTCGAGTTCGCGTTGTTTCTTGGCACGCTCAAACATTTCAGCGGCAGGCGGACCATCTTCCGTTAAGGAAATGCGGAAATCAGGAATGCCTGGTGGAAGCGCCTTGACTTCATTGCGCTCCTGAGTCACACGCTCAAATCGCTGAGAGGTTTCTTGAAAGAGGGAATCATCCATGACGGTTTTGACTACATTCGAATTTTTCGTAATTTCTTTGCGTTGGAGATATTGAGAAAAGTCTTTGGCACAGGTTCCGAGAACTTCTTTGTTAAGCACTTGGATGGGTTTTTCGCCCTGTTTTTCATAGACTTGATTCATGTAATGATCCAGTGTTTTGGAGAGACGTTGCAATTGAGCATCGTTCAGGGGAGTACCGGTTCGCTCTTGAAAGTCTTGAACCAGAACGGTCTGGAGCGTCCGATAATTTTTATCACTGAACAGGACGGTTCGCACCGATCCCCCAGAAGGCTGTTGTTGTGGTTGAACCGGACGGTACATTACTACCTTTACCGTATAAATCTTTTAGATGGGTTTTCATACAAAAGATCGATATGTCTTTCACACTTATACTTCTTTTGTGAGATCCGTGAACACATTATGTTGTGTCATCGTATAATGTTCAGGTGGTTTAGTAGGAACTAGCACGTGTGTTTTATAGAGTTCTGATGATGAGTTCATATGGACAATTAAACCTGACAGTTTTAATCGAGAAATGATTTCATTGGACGGTAATTCCATAGTGGGTGTTTTCTTTAATTCAGAAGATGAACTATTTACTGAAATCCGTGAATCAAACCGCTGAATAGTAGGAGAAGAATGGTTTGATCGTATAGATATAAAAGAAGCAGTTGATTCGATGGATGGAATCTTATCAATCTCGCGAAGAATATGGATGGGAGGTTCAGATGTTTGAATTGGTGGAGAGATAGTAGATGAACATATAAAACACATTACATCGGTCTACTATAGATGATGATTTCTCTTTACATCTTATTTTCGATTTTATCGAGAAAATAGAATTCTCCTTAGCTCTAGCATCATGGAGTCTTTCGTGATTTCTTTACAGAAATTGCTGAATGAAATGCCATAAATCATACATACCAGAAAGTACATACTATACATCCCGCATTCTGTATTACTATATTGAAATCGTCGTCCATTTGATTCCAATTGAGTCGCGGGAATTTGGAGTGTGAACGCACGCATGAATCGCGCAATCATCGGAGGAGTTTTATAGCCATAGGAATCAAAATACGCAATAATTGGTTTTTTAATGTTATGAATGTTAATATAGAGTCCAACCCAATGACTTCCACCCTTGTAATGAGGGTCCAAGTTAAAGACCATGCCAATTCCTCGTTTACCCTTATTGTATTCGTCTTGTAATTTTAGATTACAGAGATCCGCATGAAGGCATTTTTCAGCCCCTCGTTGTACATAAGGATCACGTACTGAAAAGTCGATAGGATATACTCCCATGAACTCAAACCAAGGAAATGCTTCCTCATATTGTTTCATGACGTGCATAATATTGTAGTTGTCGAGCCAGGTGTCGGGTTTCTTCTCCCATTCTTTGGGCATTTTTGGTCGAAGGTACTGTTTACGGAGTTCTTTTTCATCGGGTAGTCCTGTCTTATCCAATAGGCAATGCTCTTCTCCGTCATGACAACCAACCGTTTCAAATAAGGCTTTTCCTTTTTTTCCGACCCGTTTTTCGATTTCTCGATAGGTCTTATTAGGCAAACACCGTTTTTTGGTCTTGCCCAATCGAGGGTGGCACCGAGAGAATTCCTCGAGTGCCAATTTACGCTTTTGAGTGCTACGCATACTATACGGAGAGAACAAATTAAGTTATCTAAAATAGAAGATGGATTACGACTTTTCAAAATCCGATTTATTTATGATGGTGGGAGGACAAATCATGTTATTGGCACTTGTCATTATGGTGGTATGGTTTGGTGTAGGGCCGATTCAATTTGCTTACGCGGATCAAGTGCGAAATATGTTATCAAGCAACGTAAATACGGCCAGTAAGGCATCAAACGCAAAATAACATGGTAGGATAGAATGACAGAATCACTATCACCAACAGTACTAATTATTCTTGGAGTGATCATTGGCTCAGGTGCCATTGGATCATTTATTACGATTTCTCAGTTTGTGGGATCCAGTGACATGTGGAATGAAATCCAAGATCAAACCGCAAGCATTTGGATTACGAGTTTAATTGGTTCAATCGCTCTATTTGTCGCAGGATTTCTCTATTTTCGCATGAACAACAATAATCATGAAAAGATCATGTATTTCATTTTTGTGGTTACCTTTTTGGCCATGGGATTCGCAACGAGTGCCTTGGGAGTGGCATTGATTCATAAAAAATAACAGTAAGATAGAATGAGTACAACAAATGGTGCTCAGCCTATCACATCAGGCAGTACGGCAGTTATTAATTTTATTTTTTCGCTTCCTATGATTCTTATCTTGGGTGTCGTTGCGATTGTATGTTGGGGCCGTGTCTTTATTCAAACATCGAATGTGATCAGTGATGGTTCCAGTTGGCCAAGTATCAATGGTCAAGTGAAAAAAGTAATTGGGTCAACGATGACCGCGATGTTTGTGTTGTTGATTACCTCTCTTATTTATTTTCTACAGGATCAATCCAAATCCATCTATGTTATTTTTATACTTGTAGCGTTGACCGCAAGTTTATCATATAGTGCAATGGCGGCATCATCAACAAACTAAATTAAGAATAACAGATAGAATGGAAGACAATTCCTTGTTAATTTTATACGGAATCGTCTATATCCTGGCGGTTGTATTTTACATTGTCTTTTTCGTATGGGCAGGCAAGAATTCGCCTACGGGAGACTCCAATCATAACTGGAATGACATTAAATCCAATCTATTTATGTCATGGATCGCGCCTGTGATTGCGATATTATTTAGTTTCATTGCCATGTTTTATTTGGTTCGTTATCCTGATTATTCGGTGTATGTGATTATGGGCTTGGCATGTCTGGTACTGGGTCTTAGTGTCGCATCATTATCATTTGCTCTGGTATCACGCTAAAAGCTAATAGCTTTTAGCTCATAGATGCCCTTTAGGCATATATCGCGGTAAACGTAGTTTACCGCAACAGGGTTTCACGCTAAAAGCCTTACAATTTCCAGACGGCCGGCACCGAATGATGGAGACGCAAACGCAATTCATCATGATGAAACAATTGCGACACCCCTTGAAGACGGATGACACATCGAATCGTATCACCCGCTTTCAATTCAGATACACGGCACGGTGTACCCGTCTTGGTTTTTACAAATACAGTAGGATAAATAAATAATGACAAGGTGGTATTATCCAAAAGAAAATAGAACAAATGACGAATGAATTCATATGAATGATTGGTAATGTTTAAGAAGCTTTGCTGATGGGTATAGAAGGTACTAATAAGGTATTCATGAAGAGTATGAATCTTATTTTGAAAGAGCGGATGTTCTGATAAGTCCACACGAAGACGAGAAGTATCCGGATTGTAATCGATAATTCGCAAACAGGGGGACAGAATGCTAACATCGTGAAAATCGATGGAGTTGTCTTTGTAGCATAAACGAGCGATGGGTTTTCCAAAACGGTCGATTTGAAAGGGTGTGACATGAATGTTTCCGATTTCAATGGCTTGGTGTGGGATGGAGAGTATCATTTGGATAGAATAAGAGCGTGCTATTTAGATCCCGTGCGCGGACCATATCTAAAGAAAAAAGATAATAACCTTCATAGAATGCCTGATACAGAAAGCGTCGAAATGATTAGTGATTCGCTTGCCCGAACGGCCAGTAACGTGAGTGATACGACCGCGCCCATAGTAGAACAAGTTAAAGCGGTTGCGGAGCCCTTTATCTGCCGTTGTACCAATTGTATTCGTGAATATTCAAGTCGGGTTCAGAACAAGACAGAGTCCTTGTGTCAAAAGCTCTACACCTTGTTTACAAAGCATCCGCATCAGCACAATATGTCATACGTAACGCATGCGATGCGAGCCCTTCGCATGGCGTTTCGTTTAGGAAAGGGTGCGTTCGCTCTATGCGTCCACTCGTTGTTTCCGTTTTTATGCGAGAAAACCGGCACCAATACTGTAAATAGCCTGTATGAAGAGATTAATAAAAAGCAGGAGTAATTATTGGATCAATGTTTGAAATTCCATATTTGTATTATCATGTTCATCATAGAATAAATATAATACATTAGCAATAACTTGTGGCGGATGTTCCATCGCATATCGAATCCATTCTATTAATTTTTTTTCTCGTTGCTGACGATTCATTCTACGTTGTCCCTTTATTGGTTCGTATACATCAGGATTATAACGAATAAATGTAACGGGCATTCCTCGCACATGTACTAAATTAACCATACGCGTTTGTTCACATTCACATGCGTATGTACTATGTTGATGTTCATCTACTTCAATATACACATAATGACTTCCACAATCAATTTGAAAATCAGGTCGTTCTCTACCGCATGATGTAGATTCTAACATTCGATCATGAATAAATGAAATCTTAGTGGCAATAAGAAGATCTCGAACTCGATTCTCTTTCGCATGTTGATAAATATGAAGAGTAGAAGGATCACATGTTATACACTTACCATCTGTAAGAATATCATCTAATCCACATATCATACATGTCGCAGTTCCCAAATTAATCGCATCAATTGGCCGATGTTCTTCACAATATCGTTCTCCATGTAGTTCATATATTCCCAATTGACCACAACAACTTGTTGCACATTTACGCATAGGAGCAAGAATCATTCCTTTTTCTTTATGAGTAGCACATCTAGTTTTAATTTTTCCTAGAAAACCACATACTGCCATTGTTTCACAATTATCTACTTCACAATATCGTGAGTTTACAGCAATCATATTTGATTTCTTATGAGTAGCACAAAATCTTCCTTTTTTTTGATCAGGATAATTAAATGTAGCATATGTAATACATCCATCAATTTCACATAGTTTAGTGTGAACCAATATCATATTAGAATCTTTATGTTCTAAACAAAACAAAGTAGTGTGTTCTCCAATATAATTATATCGTGGTATTTTGTCACACCCATCATATTTACATTTTCTATCTTTCACATTAATCATGCCAAAATCTTTATGGGTAGCGCAAAATTTTGCCGATGATTGTTCAGGACTATTAAAAGTTGGTTGCTTTTCACAACCTGGGTGTTGACATGTTTTATTGGTTATCATGATCATCTCTGGTAATTTATGTTTCGCACAGAATAATCCCTTTCTTTCTCCACGATAATTATAATGGGGTACAGTAGTACATCCATCATATTGACATGGTTTATCTTTTACATTAATCATACCTGGTTCTTTGTGTTGAAAACAAAATTGGCCTCTTTTTTGTCCTCGTTCATTATACATGGGTTGTTTTTCACATTTATCATATTCACATTTACGATTCGCAACATCAACCATATTTGGCTCTTTATGTTTAATACAAAAACGTGCTTTTTCTCCTACAAAATTATAACCAGCATGAATATCACATCCAACAATTTCACACCGTTTTGATTTTACATCAACCATATTAGGTTCTTTATGTTTTACACAAAATCGAGCTTTGGTTTCTCCTTTAATATTAAATGCTGGAATTTTAGTACAACCGTCTTGTTCGCATGTTTTAATTTTTACATTAACCATGCCGACCTGTTTATGACTACAACAAAATCTACCCTGTTTTTCACCTAATATGTTATGCGACGGCTGTTTTGTACATCCATTATATTCACACTTACGATTAATTACATCAATCATTGTAGGATCTTTATGATCTACGCAAAATCTACCTTTCTTTTGATTACTATGATTAAAAATAGGAAGTTTATCACATCCATCTGCCTCACATGGTTTATGTTTCATATTAACCATATTTATTTCTTTATGAAGTACACAAAATCGTGGTTTTTCACCTTTTATATTATAGATTGGCTGTCGTTCACATCCAACTGATTCACATGTTTTTGATTTTATATCAATCATATCTGCTTCTTTGTGTTCTGCGCAATATCTTCCTTTTGTTTCTCCACGTACGTTAAATACAGCATATTTTCCACAATGACACTTTCGAGGTGGCATTTTATTTCTGAAGGGAAGTACGATTTTATTTCAGCTTGATTATTCTACAGCGGAATACTTTATATTCTTCTGTATAACTGTACACTACTTTTAGTACTAGTATTCATTACTTAAAACGTGATTTTTATTAATATAATAATGGCAGAACCATGTAGTTTTGCGTGGAGAGGGCCTCCTGGATGTGGTAAAAAAACAGAATTGCTTGCTTTTCTTAAAAAACAAGCAGATGAATCGAATATTACGTTTGAAATTAAAAAGGATGTATGGTATCTTAATAAACAAGTAAATGGAGGAGATCCAGATGACGATGATGAATCGTCCACAGGTAAAAGTATTGTATATGAAAAGAGCCCTCTTCATCTTGGATTCGATGTTGCATTATCTTCCATGAGTGATAAGAGCTTCATTAACTCTTTTTTAACACATTGGACGGGACAACAGGACGTATGTTTGATGTCGACATCAATCCAGACACGCTATCTCGTTCTGTATCATGCGCATTTTTTGACGGACGAATCGGTACTACAATTACAAGAAACATTAGAACAATATCCGAATTTTGCGATTTTATTGACAACTGAATTTCCGCTATGTGGACGTATCCGAGATTTCTGTTTAGAGATTCCTGTCGCTGGACCGGATTATTTATTGGCAAACTATGTAAAAAAGGCCAATCTAATGGAAAAAGATGTCTGGTTGGAATCATTCAAGAAAACACTGAATGAATGGTCCATGAATGAGACACCTGTGCGGATCAGTGAAGTACGTACATGGATTTATATGTGTCTACAGCGAAATCTTCGATGGACTGATGTGATTATGTATTGGATTCGAACCATCTATCAAACCGAATGGATCACTCCGAGTATTCGTCAACAACTTTTGGAGACATTATGGCATGCAGAATCGGGTTCAGGATGGGTATTGGTAACATCGTATCGCATTCCGATTCTATGGGAACATGTTCATTTGAAACTCGCAAGACAATTGTATCGTTTGCGTAACACCGGTCAATCTATCACCACTCAGTAGAATGGCCCTCCTCGATGCGGTGTTGGATGTGGTCCGACATGAATATTCACAAAAGGAGCCAGTATGGAAACCGTCTTCTGTCTCATCAAATGATATAGAGTTTCTAGAAAAAGAGTTTGCGTCGCCGTCGGAGTTTGATCCGTATGGTTGGCGCAAAGAGATGTTTCAAAGGTATAAAAAAGGAAAAACAACAATTGATGTCCGTGAATGTGTGTATGGACGAGTCGTTGCGATCGGTGAAAACAAAGTGCTTCAAGGGATTCCGTGGGGACTCTGGGCGAGAATCCTCCGATTATATGGAAAGAAAGCAAAGGTCTACTTTCTTGCCAATCCGTATTTACGCACCACTCCCAAGAATCCGAAGACGCCCATTGGCCCGCCTCATATTAACGGCGGATACACCTATGCGTGTAACATGGAAACCATTGTGATTTATCGCGCAGAAGATGCAACACGGGTTCTACTCCATGAGCTTCAGCATGCGAGTTGTTTGGATCATGCGGAGAAGGGAACCGACATGGTGGAAGCCGAAACGGAAGCGTGGGCAGAACTGTTGTATGCGGGTCTACTCTCGCAGGGCCATAAAGAACTGTTTCATGAGTTGGTACAACATCAAGTGGATTGGATGGTGAGTCAGAATGAGCAGGTGAAGCGTCATCTTCGAACAGAGCGACAGTTTCCATGGAGGTATACGGTTGGAAAACAAGCAGTATGGGAACGATGGGGATTGATCCAGAGTTCACGTCCGATCCATGTGAAATCATTGCGTTTGACACCACCTCCATCGACTCCACTTCAACGAGCATTTGGTGTTCATTCAAATATCCTCTAATTGGGGACATTCTGTCCCCAAACCCCTCTTTCAATGTATCAACTATGAGACAGAATGTCCTCAAACCCCTCTTTGACGTATCACCTGTGGGGCAGAATGTCCTCAAACCTCTCTTTCGATGTATCAACTGTGGGACAGAATGTCCCCAAACCCCTCTTTCAATGTATCAACTATGAGACAGAATGTCCTCAAACCCCTCTTTGACGTATCACCTGTGGGGCAGAATGACCTCACACTCCTCTTAATATCCATGATTGGTAACGATTCTAATATTCTATCATACTAGAATGGCTACCAGAAAACGAAACATGAAACGCAACAAGCGTACCATGAAACGCACAAAAGGAGGTGTTCACCATCAATCACATCATCGCAGTACTGCGAAAATGAATCATGGTCTATCTGTCCGTCGATTAACAAATATGGGTGCGATTAAACATCACAAAGTCCCATTTGCTTCAAGTGCGGTTCCGGTACGTAATGTAGTGGGTGCGATCTCGTATGGACGGCTCAATCCAACGGGTACAAACATGTATATGCGCTCTGTGTCGGCACGTAGCGCACACAACCAACAAAAGCGTCTTCGTGAGAAAATGATCAAAGAAGACATTCGTCATGAACGAGAAGTCAAAAGATTGATGAAGGAAGCGATCAAACAGAATGAAAACGCAGAATTTGATGCGGAAATGGCACGGTTGATGAAGGAGCATGAGAACATGGAGAATGTGATGAATGGATTGGAACGATTATAATTGGCATCGATATCCCGCACGTTAGATATTTAAATACTCAATTACAGGATACTACAAGTACGAATGTATCTTACTCTCGGCCATGATTGTTCTCCTGCCGCAGCGTTACGTAATTTAGGTCTTCGCACCGCTGCTCTACCATTTGATTGGGCAGTTTCGTCTGTTCCTGCTTTGGAGAAATGCCTCACAGAGGATTTTGCTCGATTTCATACAGCGCTTCAATTCAATCATGATCGAACCCGTTTGATTGATGCATATGGATTTGAATTTCCACATGATTATCCGCTTGAGAATAAGATCGAACCATCAGAACGGATCGGAGAAGGAGCAATTGGTGAAGAATCAGGGAAGGCAATCAGCGATCAATGGATGGATCATTATGAAATTGTGATGGAAAAATATCGACGCAGGATCGATCGGTTTCGACAGATCATTCAATCCGCGGATTCGATCACCATTCTTTGTCGCTATTCCACATCGGAAGTTCTTTTGCTTCGAGAAGTGCTGACTCGATTTGTGAAAACGGATCGGATTCTGATTATTAATTCATGTTCGGATCCATTTTATAACGATTGGATTATTAATGTAAATACGGAGAGAGAGGGAGAATGGAATGATCCATCGATCTGGAAGGAGGCAATTGACTGTGGAGACGCAAGCACACTTCGTAAACCCATACCCCTCTCTCACGAATAGAATACATCTAAAAATTGATAGAATCTAACAATGAAAAAAGAATCAAAAATGGGAATCAAAGGGTTATTTTCGTTCTTAAAACAATGGGAACAACCGATCGCGATCGAAGAGGCAATTAAGAATCAATCAGTGGGTTTGGATATCTTCTGGTTTATTCATCAATCAAAGGGCGATATGACGCAATTTCAAGAATCACTAATGCCTTTCTTTCAGTACGCATCTGCCGTTCATGCGGTATTTGATGGGAGAGAAACAACAGAAGAACGAAAGGAGGTACTGGATGAACGCAGAGACAAACGTCATGGAACGATCGAGATCATTGAAGAGATCCGATCGGCACCGATCATGGATCAAAAAGATCAAAAGATTCTGGATCGGTATTTGGATCAGTTACGAAAACAGATTTGGAAACCGTCTGGAAAATACATTGATCAGATCAAAACATGGATGATCGATCAAGGGGCAACGATCCATGAACCGATCGGCGAAGCCGATCAAGCCCTCATTGATCTGGAACGGTCAGGGACAATTGAACGGATCGTGACGAATGATTCGGATCTAATTGCGTTAGGAGCGGAAACGGTGATCCTTTCAAGAGGATCGATGTTATCCAAATCCCATATGAGAAAACAGATGGGATTTACGAATGAATGTTGGGAAGAGTTTATGAGTCTCTGTCAAAAGAAAGTCGAACCGTTGGTGGCGTATTCATTGGTGAGAGTGTATCGAGAGCATGCGACAGAGAAGTGGATAAAATAATAAAAGATTAACATATTTTTGTAATACGATAAAATAAATATTGGGCTACATTCCACCCCCACCATGCGCCACCATTGCTAAATGTAATTGTAGCACCACTTGTGCTAGTAATCGTTCCATATTGTGACCCATTCGCAGTAAAAAGTAAAGTATATTGCGCATTGGTATAACCACCATCATAAAAGACCTGATAAACAGAAGATGGAAAATTTTGTGGAGGGTTTCCATAGTGGAAATAAACATAATACATTCCCGCACCCGATGGCAAGGTAAAAGAGCTATATGCGGTACCGGTCGCATTTTGTAATGATGTTTGGATTGGCGATCCAGATACAGTGAAACTATCTGTTGTTAATCCACTGTACACCACTGCTCCATTATTCATATGAATGTATCCTGAATTATTATCCACGTACCACGGACGTAATCCATTCCATGAACCATATTTATCATTCGCAGCAGTCAATAAGAAATAAGTCTGACTACCATCGTTACGAATCATGAATCCATAGGAACCAGCACAGGCTCGAAATTGTCCATATCCATTGATCGCAGGTACAATTATTTCACGACCATAGCTTGGATCCAATACCATGTCACCATTGTTACACAGGTACAATCGGTGATGATCATTTACGTCACTAAACAGAAAAGTAGCACCGTTCAAGTCTCCTGGCGTAACACCTGTATAACCAGTATACGCACGAATAATACATCCCCAACTACTATTGGAAAAGATGGCGCCAGATTGATAAGTTCCACCCGAACCAAAGATTAATGAACCAGACGCATAGGCGTCTCCACCTACATGTAATACGTAGGATGGGCTTGTATTATTAATGCCAACATAACCATTATATCCATGACATAAACTATTATAAGTGGTTCCATTATTGGTAACTTGGGTATTGTAAGCAACTTGAGAACTAGCTTGTACAAATGGATACATCATGAATTTATAATTGGAGGTACTTGAATTGGAATCTTGTGCATTAATACAGAATCCACCTGTGTTTCCATTAGTGTAATTGGAGTTAATTGTAAAAAGAGCCTGTGGAGCATAGCTTGCCGCAAAACCACCGTAACCCCCGCCGACCATCACAGTACCGCTTGAGGATATTAGAATTGCTAAATTACCATTTGCATTGAAATCCATTCCCCAGCCATTTTCAGAATGATAATCAAGACAATTGGAACCACCTAGTGTAGTCATGTATCCAATGTATCCATAACGGGTTCCAGCGATTTTGTATTCTGTATATCCACAATGAATTGTATCGCTGATTGGTTGTAATGTCACCCATCCATTGGTTGCGCTATTACTGGCAACATAGAATGCGGAACGAACCTGTGTGATTCCATTGACATCTAATACATAACTGGGACTAGCTGTACCAATACCGACATTTCCAGTAATCGGATCCACTACCATTTTAGAGTTCCATGTTCCAGTTGTAACATCACCTGTATAGTATCCAATATCTAACAAACGATGTGTAGTAGTGTCAGAGTTCAGCGCAATACGTAAGTTATTGCCAGCACCACCGATAGAATAACTTCCACCTGATGCATAGGTTTGATGAACGCCGATTGTATTTCCATAATTGACAGTGATATTACCACCATTAACATGTAATAATGCGGAAGGAGCATTTGTACCGATACCGACATTTCCACTAGAGTTCACCACGATATCGCCATATCCATTGCGACCCGCACGTAAATAATTCGCACCCGCATTGTCTACTTGCTGAATGGTGAAGATGGTAGAAGCAGCATTGCTATTATTAAATTGAATCTGATTGGTATTTGTCATTGCTTGATTTGTTAAATAGAGTGGCTGGTTGGTACCAATCGAACCGTTTACTGTTAGGGTTTGTACAGTTGTCGATGTACCGATACCCATATTTCCTGTAGTAAATAATGTACTTGTATACATGGTAGACGCAGTTTGAATGCTTGACACGGATACAAGGGAACTGACGGTCAAGGTTGAAAAGGCACTGATGCCAGCACCCGTACCAGGTACCGCATTATTAATACTTGATACCGTTAAGGTAGAAAGAGCAAGGGTAGTGCTATTAATACTTTTTCCAATTAGAGTAGAATACAACAAGGTTGATGTGGTAATGGTAGAAGTGACCGTAATAGAACTTCCAGTGAGTGCCGAATAGGCAGCAGTACTGGCCACAATGGTGGGCATCACCACATTGCGAATAGTTAAATAGTTGATGGTTGACATCTCTATGGATGCGTTCGAAGATTCGTTACTGCGAATCTTCCTCACAATCCTGTGTAATCGAAGACGACAATGTGGATTATAAACCTGCTGCGCTCAAACGAGAAAGGACAGAATCGAGTTGTGATTCTAATGATTTAATAGTTTGATGAAGTTCTTTTACGCCGGCGAGAGCCAACAGACCCATTTTGGATTTATCGAGAATATGGAAATCATCCACTTCTTTGCCATAAACAAAGATCTGATCGCCGATTGGATCGGGATTGGACCATGAGGTAACACGAAGGAGACGTTTGTCGTCGGACACAAAAAGAACGGTTTGTTCCACCTGGCGATCTTTCAAAATAAAACGAAGTTGATCGTTGACAGCTAGATCAATGGGTTGTTCAAATGTCATTTCAATGACATCACCTGATAATGTAACGCTTTGAGGGACACACATGACATTTGGAATGTAATTCTTGACAATGGAAACCGCATCAGGGATAACGGCGCTGACCTCTTGGGCAATGAGACCAAACGAAGAGGGCTGTGGATTTTCCACTTGATCGATATATCCATGACGAACCATGCGAAGTTGATCAATTGTCGCGAGCGCATTGGTAACGGGTTCAATATTATTTTTGATGCGCAGATCCGAAAAGGTACCGACCGCGCCACCACAAATTAAATCATGTTGGAACCATCCACATACCGCACCATAGGGACCTGTATTGTTATTTACAGAAATATTGGGAGATATGAGATATGGATTATTTCCTGTTGTACTATATGAAAGTCCCACTCCACCATATACAGTTAATGGAAAGCTAGGGTTGGTAATACCGATACCGACGTTACCACCCCAACTTTGCAAAATAAGCGCATTGTTTGCAACATTTGTTTGCGTTGCTTGAATCCAAGAGTATGAGGTAGTTACATTACCTCCATAGTATGTACCCATTAGCAATTTTTGAGCATTGTTGATTGGATCGATCAATCCCAATGCCATGTTAACTCCATTTACGGCGGTATTTGCTCCGACGTTTAATGTTGCATATGTATTTGACGTGCCAATATCGACATTACCACTTGAATTAATATACATCGATACAGTACCGTTTGAATACCACGCATGTGTTGCGGGTGAACTATAGTAAAGAGTACTGGATGCTACACCAATGGAATAGGGATACGCAGAGCTTGAACCAGGATACAAAATTAATTTGTCTCCTGCGCCTCCATATAATCCCTGTGCTGGCGCGGCATAATTGGAACCCAAGAAAATAGAACCGCCTCCACTGGTACCACCCCCATTATTGGAATTGACGGTTAACATCGAAATCGCCGATGCATTCGGATTGGTTCCCATCAATAAAGAAGGAGTCAAAGACGCGGTGGCATTGGAAGTAAGATACGACATGAATCCCGTATTACCATTGGATACACATACCACGGTACCTGTTGCGGATACGGCCATATGAATTGCGTATTGGAAGGCTCCATTTGGAGTTTGTTGGGTCCATGAACCAGCTCCATAATTGGAATTAGTATAGACATTCGCATAAAATCCAGCGGTTGCAGCAATGACATATTGACCTGAGGGAGAAATTGCCACACATGCCCACGATAGAGAGTTCGACATGGAACTGGCGGTCCAAGTGACACCATAATTCGAGGAGTAATAGACATAATTAGACGCACACGCAACTTGCCATTGAGCCGAGGCCGATACTTTGACCGATGTCCATCCACTGACTCCCGATAGGGATGTGGTAGGAAGAGAATAGGATGTGCCCCAGTTTGAAGAAATGTAAATATTATTCGCAGTGCCGTTACAGCAAGCCGTAATGTACTGACCGGAAGCGGACATGGATACACTTTGCCATGGATAATTGGTACCACTTACAAGTGTCCAGGAGACACCATAATTGGAAGAGACGTAGATTCCACCGGTGGTCGAAGAGGCAGAATACGCAAATACCGCATATTGACCGGATGCTGACATGGAAAGCGCACTGCGGGTACTGGTTACCGTAAGCACAGAGGTGTATCCTGAATAGGAATATAGCGCAGAAAGAGGCATAGGTAAATAATTGGAAGACAAATAAACATTGGTAAGATTGGAGATCAATACATATTGACCTGAGGCACTTATGGCGCATCCCCAAAAGTTACCAACGGAGGAAGCTGATGGAGAAACGGTAGAAAAGGTTTGACCTCCATTATTGGAATAAAACGGACCGTATCCTGCATTTCCAACCGTAATTATCACATACTGACCATTCCAGGAAATACAACCTCCTAGGGAACTGACCGTGGACATGGGATTATTGGCATAGCCTCCCACTCCACTAAGAGTTTGCCCAAACGTCGACCAATTGCCTGATGGGCCGGATCCAGCAATATTACCAAGCGTATAGTGATCACCATGAACGAGACAGCTGGAATCGTTGCCGACCGTGAAGGCATTCGCACCCGAGGAGGTTTGAAATGAGGAATTGCCATAGACCTGAAAGGATGCCAAAGAGGAAGCAGCCGTACCTATACCTACTGCGCCCGTGCTGATGTTACTTACTCGTAGGGTATCAGACATATCTGATATCCTATCAGTATTTTCTTTATATTACGCTTTTTATAAAGGCTTACAAACCGGCAGCGCTCAAACGTGTCATCATTTGATTTAATTGAGTTTGAAGTGTATCAATCGTGTTTTGCTGTCGTTGAATGACCTGATGAAGTTCTTTCACACCTTGAAGTGCCATCACGCCTAACTGTGGTTTATCGATGGATAAAAAATCATTTACCTGTGTGCCATATACAACAACAAGCGTACTATCCATATAGTCATTCCATGATGTAATTGTAATTGTATTGTCACTAAAGCTAACTGATAAAATAGGAGTAATGAATTCACGTTCCGTTTGTCCATCATTATCAGATAACATTAATTTTAGACTAGAACCAACTGTGATATCCTTAAGATTATCAGGATTAGATAATAAGGGGACAGATAATGTAATGATTCCATCATGATTAACATGTGTACATTTATTAAGAATATTAGGAATATAGTCAGTGTTTACATTAATCGCATTGGGAAATACATCATTAAGTTCTTGAGCAATCACCGAACATTCTTCTCGACCAAGACGTGGGTCAATGTAGTCGTATTTTACAACGTTTATTTGGTCAATAATGGATAACATACTGGAAACTGGCTGAATGTTCTTTTTGATACGACGATCAGATGTAACACCCCATGCGGCCGCAGTCATACCCCATCCAGTGATATAGAGACTTGTATTATTAGTAGCATTTGCTCCACCATAATTTACTTGTCCACCGCCACCATAGTAGTATGATATCGCATAGGTTAGACTTACAACAGATGTAACCTGTAATGGATAACTAGGGCTATTGGTACCAATACCTACATTTCCACCGGATGTGATACGCATTCGTTCAGAAGCAATCGTGGTAGCCGTTGTCGTTGCGCGTGTAGAAAATACCATATCACCATATTCACCTCCCGATGTACTTTGAACAAGAAATCCAATTTCAGCAGGATAATAACTAGTAGCATTGTTATTTGCAGTATATCCAAATCCGATACCATAATAATCACCTGAGGATACATTGGACCATGAATTCGCACCGATACCGATCAATGGTTTACCAATACCTCGTGGAACAGTTGTGGAATCGGTTCCTTGTCCTCCCGCATCAACAATGAAGATCGGTGTAGAATAAGTCGCAACGCGTACATGTAAATTAGTAATGGGTGCGTTTGTACCAATACCGACATTTCCACCACCTGGTTGTAATAGTATATTTTTTGAAGTAGTATAAGGATAAATCTCTAAATTACCAGATTGATCCGTAAAAAGATACGAAATATTTGTACCTGTTTTCAACTCTAACACCGAATTGTTAGCAGTTGTGGAATCAATACGTATACGAGCACCATCACCATATACATGTAGTATTTGTGCGGGACTGGCTGTACCAATACCGACATTTCCACCACTGTAATACGCTACACCACCACTT
>Ga0164297_10000723_pt1 | contig 39079 bp, 30 predicted proteins | sample GEODES058metaG_FD_113539 | JGI IMG/M metagenome (GOLD analysis project Ga0164297, IMG submission 113539) | Dystrophic lake water microbial communities from Trout Bog Lake, Wisconsin, USA - GEODES058 metaG | ecosystem: Environmental > Aquatic > Freshwater > Lake | place: USA: Trout Bog Lake... | reverse complement strand
GTCAGCCCTGGGTGACTGCAAGGAACCCAGGGTAAGGATGCCGATCAATCTCTGAGCCCTGTAAGTGGCGACATCAAGGTGACGTCATGTCACTGGGCATCTCGGATCAAAGATCCTCGCTGACCAGTGGCACACAACATCGGCGCTTGGACGAATGAAACGTGCATTCCCCAAAGAATAATCCCATTGCTTTCTGTTGGCCTGAGTCCGGCATCGAGCTTTGACCTGTCTGATCCGAGGCCACACTGTGTTCGAACGAAGTGAGTATTGGCCGAGGGACAGGTCGTGCGAGATTGTGTTAGGACTCGAGTCAACAGAAGGCAATGCGCGGTCCGCGGAGGACACCATTAAGAGAAAAGGGCAGAAAGGGGGAACGGCAGAAGGGCGGAAAGTTTGAGCGCCCATGGATGGGCGCTCAAGAGAAAAGCAAAACGAGCGGCATGATTCCGATCGTTTTGCCAACCAAATAAGTCCGCGAAACAGGATGTTTCGCAATCATGCACAGGATGTGCCTTTGGAATGGGCAGAACGGTCGCAAGGTAACCATGCAGCGTTCGGAGAATCGCCGAACCCCTACCCGCCCAGACTTCGTTTCACTCCGTCGGTCTGCCCTTCCCCACCAGACTTCGCCTAGGCTACGTCTGGCTTCGCGACTCGCAGACTCGAAATATCAAAGGGACGGGCTACCGGAAAATGAGAAGGCAATGTAGCGCTGAAGGCGCGACCTAAGTCAGCCCTGGGTGACTGTAAGGAACCCAGGGTAAGGATGCCGCCCAACCATTGAGCCCTGTAAGTGGCGACATCAACAAATCCCATTCTGTCACTGGGCATCTCGGATCGAAGATCCTCGATGACCAGTGGCACACAACGTAGATGCTTGGACCTGTCTGACCTGCTATCAGAGATGGCAGGACGTCATCCCGCGCTTGGCGAGGTACTGCTGGTGATACTCCTCAGCTCGATAGAAAGTCTGCGCGGGCACAATCTCAGTCGCAATCGGACGGCTGAACTTCCCAGACTCCGAAAGGCGCTTCTTGGAAGCTTCGGCCGCTACTTGCTGCTCAGGACTGTGGAAGAAGATCACCGTCCGATACTGCGTCCCGAAATCAGGGCCTTGGCGATTCACTTGGGTCGGATTGTGGTTAGCCCAAAAGACTTCCAGCAGCACATCGTAGGAAACGACTGAAGGATCGAATTCCACTTGAACGACCTCAGCATGACCAGTCCGATCGGTGCAAACTTCCTTATAGGTTGGATTCTCGGTGACGCCACCTTCGTAGCCGACTGCGGTGCTTAAAACACCAGCCGTCTGTCGAAAAGTCTCTTCAACACCCCAAAAACATCCCGCACCAAAAGTTGCCAACTCCGTTCGATTCTCACCTGACATGAATATCTCTACGTTTCAACTCGGGAGTTTGTCCTTCATTCCTTCCCAAGCTTATAGCGAAAGCTCCAACCAGCCTAACGTGTCGTCGGCGACTGAGGCAGCTGCTCTCCCAAGAAGAGGACCCACATGGCTCATGTCTTTGTAAACGCGTAGCTCTGCATGGAATGCTTTTGCCATCTGAACTCCAAGGGATGGAGCAACCTCCAAGTCTCGATTGCCGACAATAACCAAGGTCGGACAAGAAGGCTTTTGAGATGGAATCCCCGAATGAATCTCTCTCATAACCTGGCCTGATTCGTCACGCCATCGTTCAAAGGCAAATTGACCCGTCTCCTGATCACTGTCTGGCATCGCTTCGAGCGATTCTTGTAAGGTGCCTTTGGACCATTCCATAACATCGGGATATTCCGAGAAAACCTCCGAAACGAACCCTTTTGGACCAACGGAATTGATCAGAACCAATGCATCTACTGGATCGGATTCATTCGCTTTTATCGCTAGTAAGCCACCCATGCTTGCGCCGATCAACACAACCAATCCTTCAGTGATGGAGTGCCGATACTGGAGGACTTGATCCAAGTAATCCTGAAAATGGGTGGCAGATATTCCTTCTGGAACGGGAGCCAAATCGGGTACGACGCACGTCCAGCCGGATTCGGAAAATGCAGGAACCCAGGCTTTCCATTCCCATCCGCCTCCTCCAGCTCCGTGAACAAAGATCGCCGTTCGAACCATTTGATCTCAAAACCCTGTCGTCAGTATTGTGGTTTCTCTGAAGCCACTTTGTTTGGTTTTACACTTGCCGCTTGTCCTTGAGAATAGGATTTGTTGGATCTATAAGATTCTCCGTATCCAGACATGACTCGACTGAGTCTAAATCTGAAAAGAATCTTCCGGTAAGAAATCTTTATAGCTGTTGTTTTTAGATTGCCATGAGTCAACTGTGCGTGAAATTCAAGTCGATGTTTGCGGACCCTCTCATGCATGGGTGGGAGCGCCAAGGCACAGTCAAACTGATCTCTCTAGTTGCCTGTGCCTTTCTGGTAAATAACTTGGCCCTCGGGCAACTGGCTAAATCCTCATGGCCCAAGATTTATGGCGATCAGTACAACACTTCCAGCTTTGGGGCGACCTATCTGGATGGAACCATCCAATGGTCTACTCCAATTACCAATTTTGGTGGCGCCACACCTGGACTGCAGCAGGGCACGGCTACGGAGCTAGATGGAACGGTTATTGGAGTCGTTGGAGATAGTGTTGTGGCTGCTGACCCGGCAAACGGCAAGCTAAAGTGGCAGACAGTCATTGGAAATGGAACAGCGTTTTTAGCCGGACCAGCCATCGGTTTGGATGGAACCATATACGTATGCTGCTACGATCATCACCTCTACGCACTTGATACTTCAGGAAACATAAAGTGGACGTTTAATACGTTGAACAACGTAACTGCAGCGCCTACGATCGGATCCGACGGGACGATTTACTTCGGCGGTGTAGACAACTTCTTCTATGCTGTGAATCCTGACGGTTCGCAGAAATGGAGTTACCGAGCCCAGAATCCGTTCTATACAACGGCTGCTATTGGGACCGATGGTTTGATTTATGTATCGTGTGGTCCAGATATTTATGGCTTCGACCCTAAATCGGGCAACGCGTCTGTTGACCTCAAACTCAACCAACCCATAAAAACCTCTCCCGTTATTGGACCCGATGGAATCATTTATCTTTGTGGAGAGAACGGACTGGTATCGGCACTCGATAAGACGGGGGTAACGAAGTGGTCCAGTTGGGTAGGAGCTGAGGCGACTTCACCTCCAGCGTTGGGCAAGAATGGAATTCTATATGTAGCTTCCAACGACTTTTTTCTGTATGCGCTGGATACAAAGACGGGTGCTCAGCTTTGGAATTTCCAAGTCGGATTTGGGCTGAATGCGTCCCCCGTATACACAGACGATGGTTCCGTTTACTTACCAGAGAACTCGGTTGGTGGTGGGCGGGGTGACTTCGTATGCTTAGATGCTGCGACCGGAGTTTTGCGTTGGAGCATTACACCCACTGTCGGCGGTGCATTTAATTCTCCCGCTCTCGGACTACAAGGTGACATGTATGTCATGTTTGGTTCGACACTGGTCAAGCTTTCCAGCACGATTGTAACCAAGGTGACGCTCAATCCTACAACGGTCTTGGGAGGCAATTCATCGACGGGGACGGTCACCATCAGTAACCCCGCTCAGGCTGCGGGAATTGACGTCAAACTTTCAAGTAGTGATCCTTCTACAACGGTTCCCGCGACAGTCACGGTGCCAGCTGGCCAGACGACCGCTACATTTACCGTTGTGACAACTGGAGTCAACGTCCAGACATCTGTAGTCATCTCCGCGAAGTTGGGAGACGTCCAAACGGCCACCCTTACAATCAATCCGTTGACCGCGACGTCGGTATCGGTAAACCCCTCAACCGTGGTTGGTGGAAATTCAGTTACCGGAACAGTAACCATCAGCGGTGCCGCACCAACCGGTGGAACCCCGGTTGCATTGAAGAGCAATGATCCTTCTGTAACCGTTCCCGCAACAATTACTGTCCCTTCTGGCCAATCGTCTACGACTTTCCAAGCTTCAACAACAGGCGTTGCGGCAACTGTCAATGCAACGATAACGGCGACACTGAATGGCCAGTCTCCAACCACGAATCTCGCTGTAACTCCCGCCAACCTTTCTGGTTTGACGCTAAATCCCAATGCCGTGACAGGAGGGACATCTTCCATCGGGACAGTCACCCTGGACGGTCAAGCCGGAACAGGAGGAATCGTTGTTAGCCTGAGTTCCAGCAGTTCTCCAGCTTCGGTACCAGCAACGGTCACTGTAGCTGCTGGGCAAACTTCAGCCACATTTACAATCACCACGGTTGGAGTGAATGCCATATCCTCTCCGACAATTACTGCCACTCTGGGAAGCGTTAGTAAAACGGCAATCCTCACGGTCAATCCTGGTACTTTGTCGGGAATTTCGCTAGTGCCAAGTTCCGTCGTAGGGGGAACCAGTTCACTGGGAACGGTCACGCTGAGCGGACCAGCCGGAGTGGGTGGAGTAAGCATTGCCCTAACAAGTGGTAATCCAGCGGCAACTGTTCCTGCCTCTGTAACAGTGCCTGCCAATCAAACGAATGCAACATTCACTGTGACTACTACAGGCGTAAACAGTCAGATCACAGCGCTCATAACGGGAACACTTGGTTCATCAACTCAATCTGCGAACCTCACGATTACTGCACCCACAGTAGCGGCCATCTCACTTAACCCAACCAGTGTAAGTGGAGGAGCTAACTCAACAGGAACCATTACCCTTTCTGGACAGGCTGCTCCAGGCGGCACCGTAGTCACCGTGTCCAGCAGTGACCCTTCGGCGATCGTCCCGCCGACGGTTACGGTTGCGGCTGGACAAACCGGTGCAACCTTCACCGTAAAGACTAGCGTTGTTTCCAACATTGCAACCTCAGTAGTGACTGCAAGCCTCAATGGGTCGAATCAAACGGCAACTTTGACGATCAATCCTCTGACCGTATCAGCACTTACTTTGAATCCGTCAGCGGTCATTGGTGGTGCCAGTTCAGTTGCAACCGTGACGTTGAGTGGCAATACGGGACCCAATGGAGCGGTAATCAACCTTTCAAGCTCATCGTCATCGGCATCCGTGCCATTGACGGTAACGGTGCCCGCTGGACAGTCCGCCACAACCTTTACGGTGAATACAACGAGTGTTGGCGCCTCGACAACAGCGCAGATCACAGCCAATCTGAATGCTTCCAGCCAGTCGGCGAATCTAACGATCAACCCTGCCGCTATCAATTCGATTGGACTAAATCCAATCGATATTACAGGGGGATCAACATCAATCGGCACAGTGACCCTGAACGGACTTGCTGGGGCTGGAGGTGTTGTCGTGAACTTGGCGAGTGGAAACCCTGCAGCTACGGTGCCCGCGACCGTAACTGTAGCTGCCGGACAGAAGACCGCCACATTCACGGTTTCAACAACTTCTGTGAGTATTCAAACCGTTGCAGCGATCTCCGGTTCTCTCTATAGCCAAAGTATGTCAGTCAACCTGACCATAGAACCAGCGAACTTGGTGAGCGTAGCGCTGAATCCAACAACGGTTTCAGGAGGGGCGACTTCCACCGGAACCATAACTTTGGATGGACCAGCTGGCCCAACTGGTAATGTCGTGACTCTTACAAGCAACGCCGGAGCGGCTTCCGTTCCGCAAACTGTAACCGTGCCTTCTGGTCAGACTTCGACGACCTTCATGGTTTCTACGACGGGAGTCAATGCTCAGACCTCAGCAACGATTTCCGCGACGTTCAATGGAAAGACTCAGTCGGCAATATTGACCATTTCCGGTTCAGGACTGACTAGTTTGACACTTAATCCGAACAGTGTTGTCGGTGGTAATAGCTGTGTTGGAATCGTGAGCCTTACAGGGCCGGCTGGGCCCGGTGGAGTGGTTGTGACTTTGTCGTCCAATTCAAGTTCAGCCAGTGTGCCTGCATCGGTGACCGTTGCTTCTGGACAAAGCTCAGCTCAATTTGCTGTTAGTTCCAGTCAAGTCTCTACTCAAGCGAACGTTACGATCACAGCGTCCACCAGCAGCTCTACCCTCACCGCCAGCCTAACGGTAGTGCCACTTGCCCTATCATCTTTGGTGGTAGATCCAAGCTCTTTGGCCGGTGGTAACAATGCGACTGGCACGATCACTTTGAACGGTCCTGCACCCAGTGGTGGCGCAACAGTTACCCTTTCGAGTTCAAATATCGCGGCAACTTTACCAGCAAGTGTGAGCATTCCATCAGGGCAATCTTCTGGAACTTTTGTTGTGAAGACCGTTCCTGTTACCAATCAAATTGCTGTTACGTTGACTGGAACGTTGAACGGCAATTCTCAAACGACAGTCTTGACGATTCAACCTGCTGGGGTGAGTTCGCTGACCTTCAGTCCAAGTTCGATAACTGGGGGTAACTCCTCAGTAGGAACCGTAACCTTGACCGGGCCAGCCGTAAAGGGTGGCGTAATTGTTAAGCTCACAAGTTCTGATGCGACGGTTATCGTCCCTGCTTCCATTACTATTGCTGCAGGCCTAACTTCTGGAACCTTCAAGGCAATGTCGTTGGGGGTAGCTACCCAAAAGGATGTCACTGTTACGGCAAAGCTAAATTCGACATCGGTAGGTGGCACATTGACAATTGTCCCACCCTATCCAATGACCTTAACGATGACTCCATCATCTGTGGTTGGCGGCGTGGCTTCCACTGGCAAAGTGACTCTCAGCGGACCTGCTCCGACGGGTGGAATGACGGTGAAATTGAGCAGTAACCAATCCGCTGCGATTCCGCCTGCGACGGTCGTCGTTCCTGCAAAAGGCCTGAGTGTCACCTTCTCCGTGAAGACAATTTCAGTGGGTACCACGGTGACGGCAACTCTTACTGCATCCTGCGGAGGCGGTTCGGCATCTGGAAATCTGACCGTAACCGCCCCCAACCTGGTTTCAGTTAGTGTGAGTCCTTCTTCAATTATTGGAGGCAAAACAGCTGCGGGATCTGTGGTGATAAGTTCTCCGGCTCCTCCTTCGGGGCTTTCGATATCACTCATGAGTGACCAAACCAGCGCATCGGTCCCTGGAACGATCACCATTCCCGCCGGGAAGACTTCTGCCAATTTCTCTATTCCTACGACCAAGGTTCAAACGAAGACCAAGGCGACTATCCGAGCGACACTCAATGGAGTGACGAAGTCAGCTTCACTGACAATTTCTTGAGGGCTAAGATATGGAATCCAACGCAAACACTCCATTCCAAAAGCGAAGTAGCAGCCTCATGTTTTTGAGGTACTTGTGTTTTGTTATCCTTGGCCTGCAACTGATGAGCGCATCTGCGCAGTTGCCCAAAAACGGGTGGCCGACTATGCGGGGAAATGCGCCTGGGACCGGGTTAGCCCTTGGAGCGTATGCGACTTCAACTCCTTTGTGGACCTATCCAATGGGTAATTCAAGCGTCACCCAAAACCCAATCATCGGCCCAGATGGAACAGTCTACGTTAATGGCAGTGAACCATTAAACCAATATCAGGGTCTGTACTCCCTCGACCTCAAAACCGGATCACTCAAATTTTACAGCCCAGGCGCTTCTGTTCAAGCGATCGGTGTCAACAAGGTTCTTTATACAACTTTGCAGGTCTACTATGGATACACATACTTCTCCTACTTGGTAGCCTTCGATTCGAGTAATGGAGCATTTCGATGGATGTCCTATACCGGACCAACCACAAGTACACCTCTCACGATCGGAATTGATGGTGCCGTTTATACAGGAGCAGGGGCATTTGACGGCCAAACAGGAGCCCTTCTTTGGTACTTCGACCACAACCCGAATGGGCCGATCAATGCTCCCGCCATAGGTCCAGATGGAACGCTTTATGCAGGTAACCGTGCTGGAAACGGATTTGCCATTGATCATGTCACTGGAAAGTTGTTGTGGTTTTTCAGTGCGAACGCTGCTATTAGTTCGGCCCCTGCGGTCGCCAAGGATGGAAACGTCTATTTCACTTCCGAAGATGGCAACCTTTATGCCGTCAGCATGACAACTGGGTTGGTTGTTTGGAAATACTCCACCGCTGCACCGATCTATGGATCTCCCGCCATTGGGCCAAACGGCAACATCTCATTTTACGGCTCAAATAACGGTGTCTTTGGTGCCTTTAATATCAACCACGATAATGGGACCCTCAAATGGTTTTCACCTGGTTTGACCGGCACTTACTATCCAAGTCAAGACACTATTGTTGATGCCGCAGGCACCGTATATCAAAGTGGTGTAGCTTACGACGGTGAAACCGGAGTCATGAAATTTGCGGTTCCCGTGGGTCGAATGGCCATCGCAGACGATGGCACTTTAATTGTCGTGAACGGCACGGTCACTGCTTATCAAAGCATTCACGTTTTATCGATTTCCCTGAATCCAAGTTCAGTCCTGGGAGGGAATTCTGTAAGTGGCACAGTTACTCTGAACGCTCCAGCGCCTGCGGGAGGTCTAAATGTCTTCTTGAGCACCGATACGGTCTCGGCAAATCCACCTGGCCAAATTCAGATTCCGGCCGGCCAAACCGCGGCAACATTCACAGTGAAAACGTCGGTGGTAAATGCGCAAATATATGCCCACATCACAGTCACTCCTGGTGTGAACCAAGTTGCAACGCTTACCATTCTTCCTGCGTCCCCAGTTTCTTTGAGCTTCTCGCCGTCATCGGTTTTGTCTGGTGGAACATCGACGGGAACGGTGACTTTGTCTGGTCCGGCTGGTACGGGTGGCGCAACGGTTTCTTTGGGTTCAGATTCGCCTTCGGTTTCTGTTCCTTCGACATTTTCTATTCCTGCAGGTCAGACTTCTGGAACATTTACAGCGACTGCTAACGGTGTAGATAGCACGACTACTGCCAATGTCACTGCTACTCTTGCTGGTCAGTCAGCTAGTGGTGCTTTGACGGTGACACCATCTGGTTTGAGTAACTTAACACTCAATCCAACATCAGTCGTTGGAGGGAATAGCTCCACCGGAACGGTGAGTCTCTCGGGTCCGGCAGGACCATCTGGCTTAGTCGTCAATCTATCGAGTTCTCTGAATTCAGTCACGGTTCCTGCAACCGTAACGATTGGCTCTGGTAAGACTTCAGCGTCGTTTTCCATCACAACTACCGGTGTTTCGTCATCTACTAGTTCGACAATAACGGCTTCTTTATTGGGTGTTACAAAGACTGCGACTCTCACGGTAACGGCGGCTTCTCTCACGAATTTGGTGTTAAATCCAAGCTCAGTGGTCGGTGGAAACGGTTCGACTGGCACAGTCAATTTGAGCGGTCAAGCCGGTCCCGGTGGTGTCGTCATCAACTTACAGAGTGGGAATTCTGCGGCGATGGTTCCTGCCACGTTGACAATCCCCCAAGGTTCGAGTAGCGGAACATTCTCCATTACGACTCTTGGAGTTGCTAGCCAAACCAGCGCTACTATCACCGCCAGCTATGGCGGCTTGTCTCCGAATGCGGTTCTGACCATTACGCCGGCAACGATTCAGTCTTTAGTTTTGAATCCCACATCGGTTGTGGGAGGTAACCCTTCCACTGGCACGGTAACTTTGACTGGTCAAGCTCCATCTGGAGGTTTATCGGTATCTGTGACGAGTAGCAATCTGGCTGCAACGGTTCCTGGATCTTTGACATTCCCTCAAGGCACTTCAGTTGGGACGTTCACCATCTCAACTTCAAATGTCAGCCTTGCCACAACTTCGAGTATTACGGCTACCCTTGGTAGTAGTTCACAGAAGGCAACTCTGAATTTGAATCCAACCAAGCTTGCCTCTGTTTCCGTAAACCCCAGTACGGTTCCTGGTGGTTCAACTTCAACTGGCACGGTGACGTTGTCAGGTGCTGCTGGTGCAACTGGCTTTGTTGTGAGCCTATCGAGCAGTAACCCATCAGTAGCTTCTGTTCCTGGTTCCGTAACTGTTTCTTCCGGAAGCTTCAGCGCCAACTTCTCGGTGAAGACCTCTGGTGTCAATGCTGCTACGAATGTGACCATCACCGCGACGTTGAGTGGTGTAACTCAGACTTGTGTTCTGACAGTCAATCCCGCTGTCATTTCCTCAGTGAACATGAACCCAAGTTCGGTGGTAGGTGGAAGCAATTCAATTGGTACGGTGAATCTAACCGGACCGTGTGGTTCATCTGGACTCATTGTCAATCTTTCGAGTTCAACTGCCTATGCATCGGTGCCAGCCACGGTTGTAATTCCGGGTGGTCAGTCCAGTGCCACTTTTACGGCAAAGACTATCGCCGTAGATTCGGTTCAGACTTCCAGCATCTCAGCCACTGCAAGCGGAGTAACTCAGTCAGGGACGCTAACGATTAATCCTCCAGCGCTGCAAGGCGTAACTTTGAATCCGAATTCAGTTCAAGGCGGAAGTAGTGCCACCGCAACAGTTAGCCTAAGTGGTCCAGCGGGTCCGAGTGGATTGAGCTATTCGTTGACCAGTAGCTCGACTTCCGCGACGGTTCCTGCAACTGTAACGATAGCTGCGGGTCAGAGTACTGCGACATTTATTGTCTCTACTTCGGGAGTCAATACTCAGACGAACGCCTCCATTTCAGTGGGCTCACAAGTATCTGCATCTCTGACAATAACTCCCGCGAGTGTGTCGGGACTGAGTCTCAATCCAAGCTCCATGGCGGGTGGTCTAACAAGCACGGGAACAGTGAACCTGTCTGGTCCTGCTGGACCTGGAGGCACTTCAGTTTCCTTGTCCAGTAACTCAACCAGCGCCGTGGTTCCAAGCTCGGTGATTGTTCCTGCTGGGCAGACGAGCATCACTTTCACAGTGAATACTTCTGCCGTAGCCTCGACGACTCAAGCCACCATAACCGCAACCCTCAACAGTCAATCTCAAAACGCAATCCTTACTCTTTCTCCGGTTGGATTGTCGTCGCTGTCGTTCAATCCGAACACCGTGATTGGTACTTCAACGTCCACCGGAACCGTTAGCTTAAATGCACCTGCTCCAACTGGTGGAACGGTGGTGACTCTTTCCAGTAAGTCAACAACGGTTACTGTTCCAGCTTCCGTTACGATTCCTGCTGGTCAGACTTCCACCACTTTCACCGCCAAATCATTGGGTGTGGCTACACCAACAACCGTAACGGTTACTGGTACATCCAATGGCTTGACTGTAAGTAGCACCCTGACCGTGAATCCGCCTGCGATAACCGGTTTGAGCCTCAATCCAACATCCCTCACGGGCGGTAAGAGTTCGACTGGAACTGTAACGATCTCACCAGCCGCTCCGACTGGCGGTGTGAAGGTGATCCTCTCCAGCAGTTCAACTTCTGCCAAACTTCCGGTATCCGTCACGATCTCGGCTGGTAAGACTTCTGCAACCTTTACGGTTACGACGGTGAAAGTCTCTTCTCAAACCACCGCCACCATCACCGCGGCCCTTGGACCCACGTCCAAAACCGCGAATCTGACCATTAACTAGGACTCTTTATCAGAGTCCCAGTTTTGGCCACAGGGTGTCGATCTTAGTTTTTACGTCGTCACTCATCCGAATCAGTTTTGGATAGTGGCGATGGAATCCATTTTCACCCGGTAGCTTGTGAGTACAGTCGAAACCGATTTTGCCGCCAAAACCCATCTCTTGGCTAGCGTGATCAAGCTGGTCAACCGGACCTTTGGACATCAACACGTCGCGACCCGGATCGCAGTTGGCTCCAATGCGGAAAATCACTTCGTCAATGTTTTGCACATTGCAATCCTCATCAAAGATGTAAACAAACTTTGTAAACGACAGGCCCCCGAGTCCCCAAATGGCACTCATGGTTTTGTACGCATGTCCAGGGAATTTCTTCTTGATCGAAACAAAGGCGACATTATGGAAGCACGATTCCACTGGCAGATTCATGTCGACAATCTCGGGTACTGAGAGCTGAATCATAGGTAGAAAAATTCGCTCAACTGCTTTGCCCATCCACCCGTCTTCCATGGGTGGGATGCCGACAATCGTTGCCGGATAGACTGCCTTTTCCCGCATCGTTATAGCGGTGACATGCAAGACAGGGAACTGGTCGGCTAGCGAATAGTAACCGGTGTGATCTCCAAACGGACCTTCTTGGCGCCGCTCAGAAGGGTCGACATAGCCCTCAATGACAATTTCCGCGTCTGCAGGGACCATGATGTCGTTTGTCTTGGCTTTCACCATTCGGACCCCTTCACGGCGAAGGAATCCTGCAAATAACATCTCATCAATACCCGGTGGTAGAGGGGAAATCGCACTGAACGTAATTGCCGGGTCACCACCAAGCACGACACAAACTTCAAGGTTCTTACCCTTTTCGCCTGCGTCCTCCATTTGACGCATACCCGTCTTGTGCATCTGCCAGTGCATGCCACAAGTGTTCTTGTCGTAAAGTTGAACGCGATACATGCCGACATTGCGCTTGCCTGTATTGGGATCGTGTGTGAAGACAAGCGGTAGGGTCACAAATGGACCGCCGTCTTCGGGCCAACAGGTTAGGACTGGCAACTTGGTCAAATCGACCTCATCTCCTTGCATCACGATCTGCTGCGAAATACCGGATGTAACCGTCTTGGGCGGTACTCCCTTTAACTCTCCTAAAAGCCAAGGAAGTTTCTTCAGTGCTTCGCCAATTCCTTTAGGAATTTCTGGTTTGAGAAGGGAGGCAATCCGATCTGCGTGCTCTTCGTAATCATCGCAACTCAGCGCGAGCGACATCCTCTTCTTACTGCCCATCGTGTTGATTGCCACAGGATATGCGTATCGAATTAAGTCGGCGGATGACGGCTTGTGAATCGAAGGATGTCCCATGACTGCACTCATGTAGTCTGGGGTGGTGAGACGATGGGGAGGGCCTACCGGGTTTTCAAATAAGAGAGCCGGACCGCCAGCCTTCATGACTCGGTCAGCAATTTCAGTGATCTCTAAAGTCGGACTCACCGGCTCTGAAATCCGCTTGAGCTCACCCTTTTGGGCAAGAACATCGAGGAAGTGTTGAAAATCGCGATATGCCATTAGCTGCTAGAGTCTACGCAGATTGCATACTTCTTGGCTCAAATTGGGTAAACGTCTCGCATGCAACTTGAGTTTGGTGTGATTGGATTGGGAAGGATCGGGGGCGGATTGGCGTTCCAGGCACTGAACAAAGGAATGCGAGTAGTCGGTCGGGACGTTGTTCCTGCGTCGGATGAACTCCGAGAGGCTGGAATCATCGAATCGAGCGATCTCAAAGATCTGGTCTCGAAACTCGCCAAGCCGCGAATCATCTTCATGTATATCCATGCGGGTCCTCCGGTTGACAGGATGCTGGAGAAATTGGCAGAGGTTCTGGAACCTGATGATGTGATCGTGGATGGTGGAAATTCCTATTGGGGCGACTCGATTCGTCGCCAGCAATGGCTCCACGAGAAAGGGATTCACCTGGTGGATCTTGGCACGAGTGGAGGTGTAGGTGGCGCACGGAACGGGGCCTGCTTCATGGCGGGTGGACTTCAAGGAGCGGTGGAAGAAGTCGAGCCAATCCTTATTCAACTCTGTGTGCCAGGCGGGTACGTCTATGCAGGCGGTCCAGGTTCGGGGCACTACGTGAAGCTTGTCCACAACGGGATTGAATTTGGAATGCTTCAAGCAATTGGGGAAGGAATTGATCTACTTGAGAAGTACGATGCACCGCTGCCGGTTGCGGATGTAATTTCCTGTTGGCGGAACGGATCTGTTATCCGATCTTGGCTCGTGGATCTGATGCACGAAGCCTATACCCGGCACGATGGAATGGAAGAGATTCCGGGGTACATCGAAGATACGGGTGAAGTCAATTGGTTGGTGGGGGATGCAATGAGAATGGAGGTTCCCATTCCAGTTATTGCCCAATCGGTCATGCAACTTTTCGCGTCACGTGATTCTAATAAGGATTGGGCCAAGGCGGTTGCGATGATGCGCCACGGATTTGGAGGGCATCCTTATGGCCCGAATGAATCGATTCAGCACGAAAGAACAACCAGCCGTGTAGGGGATATCTACCGTCCAGAGCCCTCTTCCGATCATAAGTGACAGCCGACTACCTGCGCGAACTTCTAGAGCAAGATGTCCTTGAAGCCGCTCCAGCCCTGCTTGGTGCGACCTTGGTTCGAGGTGAACGTCGGGCAAGAATCGTGGAGGTAGAAGCCTATCGAGCTGATGATCCAGCTTGTCATGCCTACAAGCGACGCACCCCTCGGGTTGAAGTGATGTACGGTCCGGCTGGGATAGCCTATGTCTATTTCAATTATGGCGTTCACTGGATGTTGAACATCGTTGCCCACGCTGTAGATGACCCAGCTGCGATTTTGATCAGGGCTGCTGAGCCTATCGCTGGCATTGATCAGTTTCGCTCCAGTCGATCAGTACAAAAGCTGGCTGGGCTTTTATCTGGACCTGGAAAGCTGGCTCAGGCGTTTGATATTGACGGCAATCTTAACGGAATCGACCTGCTAGATCCATCATCTGACCTCCATTTGCTGCCTGCATTGGAACCCGTGACTCGTGTTCTGAAAGGTTCTCGAATCGGCATCGCAAAGGGGAAGTGGGAAGATGTTCCGTGGCGATTCGTGGATGACAGTGCCTTGGAATGGGCCAGCCGTAAGAAAGTCTAGAAGTGTCGGACGCCTTCCCAAGCGCTTGTCTGCCAATTGTCGATGGGGTTTTCCTCTGGGACCCATCGAGGAAGATCAACAATCAGTTCTTTGGCCAAGCCAGCTGCATACGGCTCGTACATTTCTCTGGCATACGTCATTTTGGCGATTGATTCGGACGACAGTTTGAAATCCTCTCCAAGCCTGTCGACTTCACGGCACAAAATCTCAAGATCAACTGCAGTGAGGCGAGTACTGCAACACTCCTGGGGCGGTGCATTTAAGACATAAGAAAGGTCGACCAGCAGATGGCGTCCCATCATGAACGTTGATGAGGCCTGGAATCGCAGATTCCTACTAATGGAGTCATCACCACTCACCGCACACTTGACCAAGACACAAGCGTCCATGACCGCCGTTATCGATCGAAGCCAAGACTGGTCGTCATGCTGGGATCGATAAAACGCCAAAATTGGATAACTCAAATAGCTTTCCAACAAATTGGCAGCAAGGTCCTCCCACTCCTTGAAGAGTGGAATCATAGCCTCCATCACACCGGCCTGAGCATGTCTCCGAACCATTTCCAGCGCCGTAGGCTCGGAGCCAGCCTTGCTGTCCAGCTTTAACATCGTCGACTCTCGTCGTGAGAAAGCTCCGTATATAACCGGAACGTAACCGATGACCAAAGCGAGGAATCCGAATCCCAGACCCGCCTCTAGAATTGCAATTCCCCTGCCCCAACCATGCAGTGGGACGACATCTCCGTATCCAAGAGTGAAGAATGTGGCACCACTAAAGTAAAGGTAACTGATGAAGTCCCCGGTCTCCTTGGGGTTTGTGAGCGGAGTCCGAACTCCCCAATGCACAAGGGTAAAGCCGAAGATCATGAGGATCGCCCAAGCCATGATCAGTGATAAGAAATTGAGCGGTGCGAAAGCAACGAGCAGTGCTTGTCTCAGAGTGGATTTCTTGGGAAGTCTGCCAGTTGCGGAGTAAACAATGGCGCTGAAGTAGTAGAAGATCGTTCTGAGTCGAATGGAACGCCGAACGGTACGTGGAAGGACCACTGACTCAAAAGCATCCAAAAGGGACACGACCACGAGGAAAATTCCTAGGATGACGGCGGGGATATTCATAGGGAATGGGGAGCTACCCGCCTACTTTGGCGTTGTTTGCTTAATGGAAGATTGGATTGTCGCTAGTTACGCAAAGATTTGTCAAATCCTCGGCGAATCTTTCCAGCAAATCACCGAACCAAGGCTTGTAAATGGTTGTGCCTGGCTCGCTCCCGAGGTCGAGAAACCAACGCAAGTTAGGGCCTCATAGAGTCGGTAGCCATCCAACCTACAAGGCCACCAACGTAAACCACGTTACCACCCCATAAAAGTGTCTGGATAGGGTTGATCTGGCTTGGAATACAGGCAATCGCCAGGAGCAATACTGCAGCAGAAACGCCCAGCATAAGCCGAGTGGTTGAGAAGTTGAATGCCCGTAGTCCCAATGCAATCAGGATATACATCAGGGCGGCGACCCAGAAATTCACCATTGCCACAATGCCCAGCACGATCGTAGGGCCTGCCGATCCAGAACTCGTTTCGGTAACAGCAGTAAATCGATCTAGCCAGTTTCCGACAGCCAAACCTGCTCCTACCGAAAGGCCCGAGAGAAATAAGGAAACCATCAACCCAAATGACCACGTGGAGATAAACGGTAGCTTCAGAAAGGCGTTTGAGGAACTACTGAGCGCCACTGCAATGGCGTTGAACAGAACAACCGTGCCACCAACCATCGGAGCCAAGACTTTGGAGTCCTCTGATTTCATCCGGGTACCTCGTCGGTCGGAAACAATCTGGCTCTGATTCAGAAGTGCCTCATATCGCCTTTGATAAACCGGATTGTTTGGATCCATTTGTGCAGCATATGCATACATCTTGCTTGCCTCATTCACTTCACCGCGACCTCGATAAATGTCTGCTAGAACGGCATACGGTATGGCTTGCCGGGGACTTATCTGAATGATGTTATGAGCCAGATTCTCTGCCTCTAAATGCCGCCCGCTACCGTACAAAACCTGGAGCCGCTTGATCTCTTCGGCAATCGTCGAACCGGTCTGAGTAGCTTGTCGCTCCGTTTGTAGGCGCTCGGCTTCTTCCTGTTTCCTTCTCTGGTCGGCACGGTATTTAGCTTCTTGTTGGGCCGCACGAGCAATGCTTGCTTGATACTCGTCGTAACGTTGCTTCGCTTGAGGATCCGAGAGTACTTCGTATGCTGCTGAAACCTGAAGGAAGATCTCTTTGGACTCGGGCGCACTGGATCGATCTGGATGGTGTTTCAGTACAAGGCGGCGGTACGCAGACCGAATATCTGCCGCTGAAGCATCTGATCGGAGACCCAAAGTTTCGTAGTGAGACTTTGCCATCGTTGATTTACTGCCCTAACCGCCACCTGAAAATGAACTGGCGGCATTGCCCGTGTAAAAGGTGATGACTACATAGCCGATATAGATGGCGACACAAAGGAAAAGAACGACTCCAACCACTTGCGCGGTCTGAGTAGACCGGGTTGCCGCTTCATCCTCATAGAACTCCGACATCTTGGTGAGCATGTGGTCCAAGTTTCCGGTTGTTTCACCTGTTGCTACCATGTCCAGCACGATGGGAGAAAACGCTTGGGTGTCTCGGAATGTCTCGGTCACCCCTGATCCTTCTTCCATCTTGCCTTGAGCCGTGTACATTCGTGCTCTCAGAAATTCGTTTCCGCATGCATCGGCTGAGAGGAGCATTGATTTGGAGAGGGGTACGCCTCCTTTGTGAAGAGCTCCAAAGGCTCTTCCAAACTTTGCCATGGCGAGTTGACGGAATGTGGTTCCCACGTAAGGCACGCGAGCCATGAACTGATCAAAGTTGTATCGAACGCGCGGGTTAGCCAATCCAACACGAAAGAAGAGAAATGCTCCGACAATGAGTGGACCAAGAATGACCCACGTAGAAGGTTCAGTGAGCGGAGACCATAATCCCCCCTTCTTGCCCATCGAAGCGATGATCCAATTCGTTGCGAGCACGATCACAATACTCGCCGCAATTTGCAACTTAGGCATGAATGTGACTCGCTTATAGAGGTTCCGCAGCTCGATCTCGCGATCAATATAGTCCGCAACCATTCCCAATGCCTCGTCAACAAAGCCACCGAGTTCACCTACCCGAACCAAACTCAACATGACGGGTGTGAACACTTCTGGATACCGCTGCATACAGTCTGAGAGACTGTTCCCAGCATTGACATGTCCCATCATCTCGCGAAGGATCTCTTTGAACTTGGTGTTTGTGGCCTGATTGGCCAAAGTATTTATGCTCTGGACAACTGGCACACCGGCATCCAACATCGTTGAGAGTTGACGGAAGAAGAAGCCCAGATCTTTGAGGGGCACTTTGCCAACCAAAGGTCCCCACACGCTTGTTTCCATGTAGGATCGTTGCTCAGTGCTTGGGGCAGCCATCCTGCCAGGCTCCGGTGCCAAGGCATTGTAGACCTTGGCAGCTTCTGCCCTGTCAGCGGGAGTGGAAGCAGTCGTTTGCATGGATGGGGGTGGAGAAGATGGAATCGCCGATAAAGGATCGTTTGGATTGACGGCAAGCCCAATCTTAATGACTTCAAGACCCTTACTACTCAATTCTTTGATCGCTGCATCCATGCTGGGACTAAACAAGATGCCGCCGGTAACTTGACCGTCTTGAGATCGGGCTTGATAATCGAATGTGGGCATAGTTTTAGTTCGGCGACGGTGATGCGATGGCTTGCTAGAGGATAGACGGTATGGACCGCATATTCAGGTTTGAAGTTCTATGGAGTAAGACAGTTCTTAGCGAAAAATGACAAATCGCATTCGATCTGTTTCTGGAAAATCATTGTCGCCCCTTGCGCGACATACCCCTCGAAGCTCACCGCGGTGATAGGTTCCGTGATTGATCACGTGATGCATGATCTCGTGCAAGGTCAATTCATGTGTTTCACCGGTTAGTCGCTTGAATGAAATGGTCGGATTGCCATGGTCCTTGGAGAGAATCTGCAACCATTGCGCGGTGAGTTTTTCGAGATTATCAACTGTTGGTTCGGGAGCTGGCATTGATGATAGGGAATGCCCCTGACATCGACTGAGCCAAATCTCCTGAGCGGCGAGAATATGCTGCATGATTGCCCAATCGTCAGCAGTGGCATCCTTACGCTGAAGTGCTTCAATCCAAAGGGTATTGGCCCATCGGTCAAATTGAAAACCCGTGACAAGATCCTTTATCGATTCCATGAGATGATTCCTTCGGGCAAGATGGTTTTGATGAGTCCGCTATACCAAGCGGTGGAGAGCCAGGCCGCCAGTATCAAGACGACCACTGCCATCAGGCCATAAAAGATGAATCCCGACGAAGCTACTGCCGTCGTATCGCGGGCTTGAAAGTCAGAGTCGGTAGCCTTCGCCACACTATCCAAAGCCTTCGTAACGTCACCGGTGATCTCGCCAGTCTCGATGATGTTTCCGTATTCTGGGGGGAGGATATTCGAACGCCTGATCACAGTCGACAACTTATCGGACTCCACCATCAAGTTTCCTTCTTGCTCCAAGATTTCCCGTAAGTAGAGGTTGGGGACAGATTCTAGCCCAAGAAGAAAGGTGCGTTGCGGGGATAGACCTGCACGGCTCACCATCGTCATTGCCCAAGTCAATCGAGCCATGGATTCTGCGCGAGCTCGACCTCCCAGAACAGGGAAGCGAATAATGAACACATGGCGGAATCGCCTCATGGGCATTGAGTTGACCCAGAGAACGATGCCAGTGAAACAGGCCGCGATGAGAAATGTGACCGGCAAATCCTTGGTAATACTTCCACCAATCCCGTGACCGATTGTGCTCAATACTGGCAAGTTCCCACCCGCCGCATCCTGTTCCTTGATGGATTTGAGTGCTCCCTGGATGGTGCCGTAGACCAACGGGGCCGTAGCAATAGTTAAGATTAGGATGTAAAAGAAGTAATTGAGCCTTCGTTTAAGTCGGTGCGATACCTCTAGTTTTGCCGCGAGCTCATTCATGGCTTCGGGCATGAAGCCAGAGGCTTCTCCTGCTCGAACGGTGCCAACCACGTCGGGCGGGTAGAGATAGGGGTATTTTTCCAGCACGTCGCTCATTCGTCCCCCTTCGCTGACCTTGGAGGCCATATGGGTTAACGAAGGCCGGAAATGTGCAGGTGATTTCTTGGCCAGATCATTTAATGCCAGCGCCGGGTTAACTCCACTCTTGAAATAACTCCCTAATTGAGAAAACAGGAAGAAGAGATCCTTGTCACTTCCTTTCTTGGTCTTGAATTGATCGGGAGTGATTTTTGTGGGGATGGAATGAAGGACCGGTCCCGGGGAAGGCGTCTCGTGGGTGCGAGCGGTCTGCGGCTTGGAGACTGGATTGGTGGATGAAGCAGGCTGTCTTTGGTGGACAGCGGTATTGCTTTTGGGCCTAACGACGGGCGCTTGAGAAGTTGTGGGTTTGACCTGTCCTGAGGCAGTTAATTCTTCAAGGAGTTGAACCTGATACCCACCGCCATGAAGAGCTTGATGCGCGGCGTCCACGTTTTGGGCTTGAAGGGTGCCCATGACGGTTTGCCCTTGGCTATTGGTGACTCGGTACTGGTAAAAGGGCATGATCCAACTTAATGACGCAATCTGACTGCGATTCCGTTTCTTTCAATAATATCGATACGGTGCCTAGTCCAGGCAAGTTGAAGTCTGGTGCCACATCATAAAGGGGTTGAAGCACAAATCTGCGCTCGGGTACTCGAGGATGCGGCACTTGAAGCACTTTGGTTTTACCGTCTGTGAAACGATAACTCACCGCGCCGTAAGCAATGAGATCCAGATCAATCTCACGTGGGCCATACACTTGTCGGGTCTGGCGTCCGATCTGTTGCTCCAGTGACTTAAGGAGCTTTAGCACCTCACGAGGACCACGATCTGTTTTTACCAAAATCGCGGCATTGAGAAACTTCGGCTGATCTTCAACATACATTGGAGCAGTTTCATAGATAGCACTGACCTCGATCAGATCCAATTCTTGGGCAAGGCGGCGTACGGCCTCTTGGAGGTTCTCCAGACTGTTTCCAACGTTGGAGCCCAAGGCGATCAGAACATCAACCACAAGGCAGTATGTACCCCAGATTGGTCGATGCGGTCTGTGATGGAGAGCAGGTTAATCAGTCCGTTTCACCTTTTGTGAGTGGTTGAGTACCGGAACGGTGGCATTTGAACCTCAGATTGAGACACAATGAAAAACCCTTGTACGGCGGATATAGCTCAGGGGTTAGAGCGCCTGACTGTGGCTCAGGAGGCCGCGGGTTCGAGACCCGCTATCCGCCCCATTTCCGATCCTAGCCCGGGGGCCAATTCAGCAACCTTCCACCCAACAGGTGCATGTGCAGGTGGTTCACGGTTTGCCCACCATCTTCTCCCTGATTCACCACTAATCTGTAGCCATTGGTGAGCCCTTGTTGTTCTGCGATTGTCTTGGCCGCGTTCAGCATGTAAGTGTGGTCACCGGTGTCTGGAAGCGATGCAACGCCAGAAATCTCAGCTCGGGTCACGATGATGATGTGGACGGGAGCAAACGGCACGATATCCTTGAACGCGACAACATGGTCGTCTTCGTATACGATCTCGCCCGGAATCTCTCGATTGATAATCTTGGTGAAGATTGTCGACATATCTTTATGTTGGCATCTTCCGATCGGGTTATAAGGCAATTTTGGCTTGGGCAATCTGGGGGAATGAGGGCGGAATCGTGAGAAGGGTGAGAATCGGCCAGAAAGCCAGAAAGGAAAAATTCACTTCAACACCCAAGATTTAGCGCTTAAAGCGCGACCTCTTGCGGCCCTTGGTCTGGAGATATAGAGGGGCTATTCCAATCCACCCAAATTCAGCCAATTCCATGCAAAACGAGGGCAAAAAACCACCCCTCGGCTACACGGCCGCTGATGGTTTGATGACCGAACTCCACCTTCTCGTCAGTTCGTATATTGTTCTCGCGGATTTGTAGCCGCCCCCTGGATTGTGGGGGCGTTTTGCTTCCCAAAGCACGAACATTGCAGATCGTATAGATGAAACAGGTCGCCATTCTTCAAATCAAATTAATGTCACGTGCCACGATGGCATGGCCAAGGCATGGGAAGCGAACGGGTACGGTCTATGGGCGCATTGTTTCCTGCTTTCGACATGGCAGACTGGTATGCTTCGCGCATGCCAAAACGTCCAATCATCGCCGAGGACTTACTGAAAATCACGTTCGTCGGAGATGCTCAAATCAGCCCTGATGGATCCCGTGTTTTGTTCACGAAAAAGGTCATTAATGCCAAGAACAAGTACATCACGAACCTGGTTTCGGTCGACTTGGAAGGCCGACAAGTCCAGTGGACCCAGGGAGAAGGCGGCAATGCGATGGGGCGTTGGTCTCCAGATGGAAGCACGATTGCATTTATTAGCGGCAGAGACGAATCTGCACAGATCCATCTGATTTCGACAGGTGGTGGTGAAGCAAAGAAGCTCACGTCCCTTCCTGAGGGAAGCATTGGATCCATGGCATGGTCACCAGATGGCAAATACATCGCATTTTCTTTCCGCGAGGCTATGCCGCAGAACACAAAGGCGGCAAAGAAGAATCGAGAGGAGAAGGGTCTCAGCCTTCCTCCAATCGAGATCAATGATATTTGGTATCGCTTGGACGGCGATGGATACTTTGCAGGACAGAGATTCAAGGTCTATGTCATCGATGCTGAGACTGGGAAATACTCCACGCCTGATAAGAATGGCGAATTTGGTGCGCTCTATGCCGGTTGCCCACTGGGTAACTATAGTTTCGATTGGTCACCCAACTCGAAAGAGCTAGCAATCATTCATACCGCCAATAAGCGTCCGATGGTTGATACTCCCAACGATCAGATCTACCGCGTTGACTTGGAGGGCCAAGGTTGGAAAGTTGAAGGACTCCCTAAAGGAGTCAAAGATGCAGTCAAGTGGTCTCCCAACGGTAAGTGGTTGGCTTATGCGGGTGATGTAGACGAGAACGACCCTTGGGGTACTCGCAACATGAAAGTCTATGTCGTCGCTTCCGAAGGCGGAGAACCCAAGGATCTGACCGGTCATGCCGACTACGACATGGCGACCTCTACGATGAGCGATACCAAGGACGCTGGCTTCAATGCTACTTTGATCTGGAAATCAGATAACTCGGGCCTTTACGTTCAGTTGGGTTGGCATGGCGAGACCCAGCTGGGGCAAATCTCACTCGATGGGCAGATCGACTTCTTGACGGAAGGAAACGTTGCCTATGGCATTGGTAATGCCAGCAACGATAGCAACCGAGTCGCCGCAGTTTACGGACATGCAACGATGCTTCCAGAGGTGGTCGTCATCGAGCCTGAACTCGGAACCGGGAAGATGGTCCCCAAGGTTCTTACACACTTTAATGGCGAATTGCATAGCGAAATTGAATTGAGCGAGCCAGAAGAGTTCTGGCTGGACTCTACAGATGGCTCCAAGCTTCATGGTTGGGTGATGAAGCCGATCGGTTACCTGGCTCCAAAGCGATACCCCGCGATCTTGGAAATTCACGGTGGCCCTCATGCGCAGTACGGTTGGGCCTTCTTCCACGAATTCCAGCTCTTGGCGGCCCAAGGTTACGTCGTGGTGTTCACTAACCCACGTGGATCGAAAGGTTACGGGGAGAAGTATTGCGGCGCAATTCATGGAAATTGGGGAACTGCTGACTGGGACGACATCCAAACCGTCACTCGCTGGATGCAGCACCAGCCGTACATCCACCCCGGCCAAATGGGCGTCATGGGTGGATCTTATGGCGGCTATATGACCAACTGGGTGATTGGCCACTGTAAAGATTTTGCAGCGGCGATTACAGACCGGTGTGTGTCGAACATGGTTTCGATGGCGGGAAACAGCGACTTTCCGTTCAACAAGAATGGCTACTTCAAGGGAACCGCTTGGGGTGACCTGGAAGAGATTCGAGAGCTTTGGCGCCAGTCTCCGATCGCCTATTTTGAGTCGGTAACGACTCCAACTTTGGTGATTCACAGCGAAGGTGACTTACGATGCAACATTGAGCAAGGTGAGCAAGTTTTCACCGCACTTCAGATGCAGGGAATCGACTCTCGCTTCGTTCGATATCCTTCGACAACATCACATGGAATGTCTCGATCGGGTCCTGCTGATCTTCGCCTTCATCGGTTGAACGAGATTGTTACGTGGATGGACAAGTATCTGAAATGAGCAAGCCTCGATTAAGCCGCCTGATGGCAGCAGATGGTAAATGTTTCGATGTCGCCATCGATCATGGCTTCTTTAATGAAGTCAGCTTTCTTGGCGGCATCGAGAATATGGCTTCCGCAGTTCGGACGGTTGTTGATGCTGCACCCGATGCGATCCAACTCACTGTCGGTACGGCTGGGTATCTCCAAGCGATCCCCGGAAAAGACAAACCAAGTTTGGTGCTCCGAACCGATGTGGCCAACATATACGGCAAGGAATTGCCGTCTCATACCTTTACCCGACTAATCGAAGATCCAGTTGGACAAGCTATTCGTTTGGATGCGGCCTGTGTCGTTGCGAACCTTTTGCTATTGCCGAATCAACCCGCTCTCCATGAGCAGTGTATTGAGAATATCTGCCGCCTCAAGCCACTTTGCGATGTCGCAGGAATGCCGCTCATGGTGGAACCGCTGGTGATGCAACCCAACTCAGTTGCTGGGGGATACATGGTGGATGGCGATCTGAAGAAGATTCTTCCCTTGGTGCGCCAAGCAGTTGAGTTGGGCGCTGATGTGATCAAAGCTGATCCTTGTGATGATCCTACGGATTACCACCGAGTGATCGAAATTGCGGGAGATATTCCAGTTTTGGTTCGTGGGGGAGGCCGAGCGACAGACGAAGAGATCGTAAGTCGAACGGTTGAGCTGATGAAGCAGGGGGCGAAGGGAATCGTCTATGGGCGCAATGTGATTCAGCATCCCAATCCGGGAGGAATGACCCGAGCCCTTATGGCGATTGTCCATGACGGCGCAACGTCTGCTCAGGCCCTTTCCATCTTGAATTGCAACTGATTACGCAGTTTGGCGTTGTAATAGTTAGTGGCGAACTTTCTAGGTTTTGTCGGTAAGCAAGCTATGCACAAGGCAGCAATCAACCATGCCCACAAACGGGGTTGGCTTGATCTACGGCTCGGCTACACGTTGTTAAGAGACAAGCGTGTCTCGCTAGGCGTAAAGCTGGCATCTCTCGGGATCGGAGTTGCTCTTACCGTTGGACTTGTGTTGCTAGAAGTGCCATTGGAAGCGGTGATTGGAACGCTTCTGCCTCTCTTGGGGCTTGCTTTGGATTTCGCGTTTGACGGAATTGAGTTCATCGTCGTTCCGGTAGTGGTGGCAGCCCTGGTCATTCAGTGGCTTACGCCAAAATCGGTTGTGGAGATAGTTCGAGGCGCATAAGCCATCCACAAATCCCCAAGAGACCGAAATCTCCTGGCCATACAGATGTAACAAACTAAAAGGCTAGAATCCGATTTCGGATTCTAGCCTGATTTTCCAATTCGTTGATTCAGCCCATCTTTGGGCGGCATTGGCCTAGACCAAATCAAATGTGGTTTTGAGAATTTGGGTTTGCCCGGTGTCGGATGCCCTCAAACCGGCTTCGATAATCTCAATTACATGAGCGGCATGCTCGGCGGTTGCGATCGGCTGAGCACTGTCATCGTGAATCCAATCCACTAATTGCATCATGTCTTCGAAGACGTGATTCTCTTCCATATTGGCATGAACACCTGTGCAGTGCGGCCCCATCGGATGAGCCGTGCCTGGAGCCAGAACAGGCTCACCGTTGAAGCTTTCACCAACGATCTTTCCCTTGGTTCCAAAGATGGTTGGTCCCCAACCTTCTGACAAGCCGCCTGTGAAAGTTCCATACACGAACGAGAATACGTTGTTACCGAAGTCGAGAACCATCAGCGTATTGTCTTCCGCATCACAGGGATACATCTCACCACGGAACTCTCGCTCCTTAACTGCGTTGGCTGACATCGCCGTAATTCTTTTTGCCGGTCCAAGAATTCCGGTCAAGGAGTGCAATCCGTAAACCGTCATATCGTAAAGCGGACCGCCACCGGGGCGGCGCCAATACCAGGCCGGGTTGATATTCGTCAGGATGTCGGTGCCTTGACGGAGCCCTTCCTGCTCATGATAGGAGCCAAATGCGGCACCGGTAACAGCCCAAGCCAGCTGACCCAGGTCGCCATTTTGAATACGGCGACGAACCTCTCGAAGACCAGGCTTGGTGAGCTGCCCTGGGGAGGCTACGATCTTCACACCCGCAGCCTTTGCTTTGGCAATGAGATCGAGGGACTCATCGGCTGTGACCGTCATGGTTTTGTTAAAGTGGATATGTTTGCCAGCAGCAATTGCCTTCAGACCTTGGTCGTAGTGAAGGCTGATCGGAGAGCAGATGGTGACAAGATCCACATTGGGATCGGCAAGTAGATCTTCATACTCTACGTGGGAAGACTTGACCCCATACTTTGCGGCGGCGGCTTCCGCACGTCCCGGAACCGGATCACAAACGGAGGCGAGATAGACGCGATCTTGCACGTCATCGCATGAAAAGTGCTGCAACGCAGCTCGAATACCGATGCTTCCCGCACCGACGACACCCATTCCCAAAGGCTTCAATGCCATATCTATTTACGCTCCAATCTGGGTCACTCGACCACCGGTCACGGGCAGATATGCGCCCGTCACATATCCTGCCAAATCACTGAGAAAGAACACACAGGCGTTTCCGATTTCCTCTGCCGAACCATGATGCTGCAACGGTAAGGACTTCCCGAAATTGATTGATCCCTCCGAGGTGGTATCAACGTTTTCGGTCACCATCCAGCCGGGGGCAACCATGTTGACAGTAATCCCATCAGGTCCGAGTTCGTTGGCTAAAGCTCGTGAGATTCCGACCATCGCACCCTTACCGCCCAAGTAGGCTGCCCATTGACCGGATCCCATATTCCAAAGTTCCGTCACTACATTAACAATCCGTCCGGCTCCTGCCGCTTTCATGTGGGGACGGACAGCTCGAATTGTGTTAACGGTGGCGAAAGCTCCAAAGTCCAGCATATTCTGAAAATCTTGGTCAGTTAGCTCATCAAAAGCACCATGTTGGCGTCCCGAGATGGCGTTGTTGATCAGACCATCTACTCGTCCAAATGTCGCAATTGTCGTCTGCACCATGCGTTCCACTTGCTCTTGATCTCTCACATCAGCTTGAACAGCAATTGCTTGGACCCCGATCTGCGTCAGTTCTTCCACGACTGCGAGGGCTTCCTTTTCGGAACTTCCGTAGTTGACAACAACCGAACAACCGTTTCGAGCCAGCACTCGGCAGATCGACGATCCGATTCCTCTAGCGCCTCCCGTTACGATGGCAACTTTCCCTTCCAATAGCTTTGGCACGAGCGGTAGTTTAACTTCTTTTGCCGGTTTTGTTGGTGCACTATGGGGCAATTTTGGGTTTGGCTTTAGGTGTTTTTGTGGTGGTCTAATTTTGCTTTTTAGCGGAATGAATTCCGCGGACCTAATGCGGACTAAAGTCCGCGCTCCCTTTTTACGATACGTTGACCACGATGCGGTTAGCGGTGTTGAGAGCTTCACGAAGGCGAAAATCAGATTCAGGGTTACCCATATTCCTTTCAGTCTGGGAAACCAAGATCATGGCCGCGTTTTCCTCCAACGCCAGAAGTGCCGTTTCAGCGCGTTCAATCCGAACCTTTGAGCGGCCAAAGGGATGCAACTTGGCTGCCTCAACCAATTTCTCAGATTGGATACGAAGTGCCCGAGCATCAGCGCGAGCTTCATCGATCTCTTTACGGGTTCGTTTATTGTCAGGGCTTGCAGAGGTGATCAGTTCGACATATTCTCGCTGAGCAGTTGCGGCAGTTTTGATGGTCTGCCAAATCTGGTCCCAACTCCAAGCGGGCCAGAACAGATAGGAAACCAAGGCAATAACGATGCCGACTATGCTCGACACCAATCGCATTCCGCTGACCTCTCCTGCTATGACACCTGACGCAGCGATACCAAAAACGACGTAACCTGTCACAGCTGCCGTGACCAACATGTAACTGGCTTGGGCGCTGGCGAATGCAAACCAAGTCATTGCCAAGGTAAGGAGTTCAATGGTTATTGGTCCAGGATGGACGAAGTCAATGATGGCAATCGAAACCACCAACCCGACCAGGGTTCCCATCAACCTTGCCATGCCTCGGTAGAAGGTCGATCCGTAGTCTTGCCTTAGGACAATTGCAGTGGTGAGCGGAAGCCAATAGGAGTGGGATCGAGTCCAATGAATGGATATCCAGAATGCAACTTCCACCGTAAGTGCATACCGAATCGCATGGTGAAAGACGATCGATCGAACTGCCTCCCGGTCTGGGAGCTTGGTCAATGCACTAAACAGACTCTTTGCTCGAACACTTATTGGCTCAACCGCAGTCTGTTGAACGGACAATTTTGGTGTTTCCCATCCACATGATTCGATCAACTCGGCAATTGTTTCCAACCACATTCGGTAGTTGGCTACTACCGCGTCATCTGACTCAAAGGCAGGAACTTTCAACATGACGGGAGGCTGATTAAGTTGCCCTGATCGTGCCCTTCCCTCAATAACTTGAAGCGCCCTGGTGACCGTTCTGAGAATCCGCTCGGCGCGAACCATCGACAACCGATCTCGGTTGGCAAACTCACGGTTTGCCTGAGCAAATCCCACCAATGCCGCCCGAAGGGCTTCAGCTCGGCGCAAAGCTTCGACCAACCGATAGAACTCAGAGTATGTCGGATAATCTTCTGCTTCGTTCAAAAGTGACCGGGCTTCTTGTATGGCGCTTGCGGGTGGGATAAGCGGGGAATCTATTTGCTTGAAATCCCGAAGGCTCGCTACGAATCTGGCCAGCTGACTATACGCGTCCGCAACCGCTCTGCCTTCTGGCACACCCGGTTTCATCGGCCAAAAGAGCGAGAGTAGGATCAGCTGAGTCGCCGAACCGGCCAATACCAATAAGCCATTTTGTAAGGCGCCAGAGGCAGGCAATTTGAGCCCAATCACGACGCAAAGGATTGCGGTTGCTTGTGCGCCAATAGTGCTGGCTGATCTTCCAGCAGAGGCATATAAGGAAGTCACGAATGCAACGAGAAAGACTGCAATAAGAGCGGCCGAATCAGTCCTTCCTACCCAGGTACCCAAGCATGTGGCTAGAGCAATGATGAATCCGTTGGTGGCCATGGTCCGAATCCGAGCATGGTACACCCCGTTGGAAGCGGCAAGTCCGGTGTAGAGAGCTCCAACTGAGGCTAAGATTCCAGCCCCGGGATGCTTCAGGACGTAAATGAGAAATAGGGATGCAGCAACCCCGATGACGCAACGGGTCGCCTCGATCGGCATCCAACGCTTCCGATCGACTTCTAATCCGGCCGCCGCCATAAGGTTTGGGCTCATGCCGTCACCCTGCGGTGCGCGACGAACACGGAAAGAATCATCTCCACCTATTACTATGGGAAATGAGGCTGCTTCATTTCAGGATTGCCCTGGTCTGGGATGAATTCGTTACAATCCGGTAACGTAGAACGTGGCAAAGCCGCCATCCCATGTAAATTGCCATGTCTGACACGTCACAAACCCAGCACCTAACCGCACAAGAACTGATCACGACTCTTCAAAAGAACTGGACTTTGGAGATGGATGGCACAGCAATGTATGCGACTCTTGCGGAAGCCCAAACCATTCCAGAGCGGAAGAAGATCTTTCTGAAGCTCAGCGAGCTAGAGAAAAAGCATGCTGGCCTTTGGGCTAGACGAATTATTGATCTGGGTGGGGAAGTGCCGAAAGAGCATAGTGGCAAAGGGCATTCACTCAAGTCTGCTGAAACACACCAGGGGATGCAGGAGATCATTGCCGAGATCGAAGCCGAAGAACGAAGGGATGTTTCGAACTACTTGAACCAGATGCGGCTGATCCAAGACGAAGAGACTCGAGCCCTTCTAAGAGAAGTGGTATTAGATGAGTTCGCTCACGCAACAGTGCTGACAAGACTCGCGGAACACAGTGGAGATCGCTCCGCACTGGACTACCTTCTTCATCGACAACGGCAAGGGACTGGAAGCTGGATTGGTGATGCCATTTACGGTGTCAATGATGGGCTGGGCGCGATCTTCGGAATTGTCAGCGGCGTTTCTGGTGCAACTCTCGGAAACAACAAGTACGTTCTGGTCGCTGGCTTGGCTGGAATGGTTGCCAGTGCGTTGTCTATGGGATCAGGCGCTTACTTGGCTGCTAAGAGCGAAAAGGAGATTTTTGAGGCTGAGATTCATCGAGAACAGAAGATGCTGGAACAGAATCCAAAGTCAGCCCAAGAGGAACTATCTATTCTTTATCAGCTGAAAGGGGTTCCACCCGCAGATGCCGATAAGATTGCCGAGGTTTTGGCTGCAGATAAGGACCAATTCCTGAAGACAATGGCGGCAGAGAAGTTGAATCTTACAGAAGATGCTTTATCGAATCCGATCACCTCGGCGATTTCTGGCTCGCTGTCGACGGCGATTGGTGCGTTCATCCCAATCATCCCTTTCTTCTTTATGAAAGGAATCCCAGCGATTATTGCGGCTGCAATCGTTTCTTTGATCGCACACTTTGCGGTTGGCGCAGCGAAGAGCATGATCACGGTCCGCTCTTGGTTCAGCAGTGGCATGGAGATGACGCTGGTCGGTGCAATCGAAGGGATCGTCACCTATTTGATCGGTATTGCGTTGGGCGGAATCGGTAGCTAGTGCATGGATCGCAGATTTGAATTCACTATCCGAGATGCTGCCTTGGAGGATGCGGAAGAAATGGCGCTGGCCGCCTGTAGTGCGTGGCAATTTGCTTATCGAGGAATCCTTGATCAAACGTTTATTGACTCGGTAGCAGAACCTATTTCCTTTGCCGAACGGATCAGAGGAGCGATGTCTAAGGATGCACACCGATTGGTGGCGGTCTCGGCGAATGGTGAGGTTATTGGCTTTGCCAGCGAGAGGCGCCCTTGTTCGTTAGAAGGTTTCGATGCAGAGATCGCGGCTCTATACGTGGACCCTACGTCTAGCCGCTCAGGGATTGGTGGCGAATTGGTAAGGGAGATGGTCCGTCGATTTTTGACCGATGGTAGGCAATCTTTGGCCATTCACACCTTGGCAGAGAACCGGATCGGGTCAGCCTTTTACGAGAAAATGGGTGGACAGCCCGGTCCAACAACCAATTGGCAGGGAGCGCCAAGTAAGTGGTATGTCTGGCCCGATATGAGCATTTTAAGGTAGTCATAAAAGTCCCTCCGGTTTTTTGGGCATGGCGAGATTTGGGATTGATGGGTTCAGGGTCCCAGTAAACCAGCACTGACTTCAGAAATTTCGGCCGGGTCCCAGCAAAACGACCCCACAAACCAGGGGGCGGCTACATGTTTGCGAGAACAAGAATCGACTTACCGAACATGCTGAATTTGACCATCAATTCTTCAGGCAGGGCTTTGACCGGGTCGATCTTGATCTTCGAACTGGATGTGATAGAGTCTTGCGTACTCTCCATCTTGCTCTAGCAACTCTGAGTGAGTACCCCGCTCAACGATCTTGCCATTGTTGAGCACCAAAATCTGGTCGGCGCTTTGGATGGTTGAAAGGCGATGGGCAACAGCAAAGGTTGTGCGTCCCTTCATCAACGGCGTCAATGCGGACTGAATGAGCCGCTCCGATTGGGTGTCCAATGCAGAAGTCGCTTCGTCCAAGATGAGGATACGAGGATCCTTGAGAATGGCGCGGGCAATCGCGATACGTTGCTTCTCACCACCCGAGAGCTTGTAACCTCGCTCACCGACGACCGTATCGTATTTTTCTGGAAGTGAAGCAATATGATCATGGATCGCAGCCGCTTTGGCAGCGGCTTCGAGCTCAGCGTCCGTTGCATCCGGATTGCCGTAGCGGAGGTTTTCCCGAATTGTGTCGTGGACGAGATAAGTTTCTTGCGTCACGACGGCAATTCCGCGTCCCAAGGACTCCAATTTGATCTTGCGAACATCGATGCCGTCGATCTTTACCATGCCGCCGATGACGTCGTACAATCGCGGAATGAGGTAAGTCAGAGTCGTCTTTCCTGACCCAGATGCGCCAACCAAAGCAACCAATTGTCCCGCTTTGGCTTCCAAGTCAATGCCGTCCAGTGTGTTTTCTTCTTGGGTATCAGCATATCGGAAGGTGACATTCTCGAAGGCGACATCCCCTTTGATGTCCTGCGGAGTCAGGCTTACTGCATCGGGGGCATCGAAGATCTCCTGAGGCATATCCATGTACTCGAAGATTCGATCGAAGAGTGCCAAGGCGCTCGTGACTTCCACCTGAACGTTAAGAAGGCTGGTTAGAGGGAAGAAAAGTCGCGATTGAAGGGAGGTGAACGCAACGATCGTTCCGATGGTTAGCGACTTATCCCCTTGTCCAATGACCAAGTAGCCTGCGAGCCAATAGACCAAAACAGGTGTGATCGAGAAAGTCAGGCCGATCATGTTGAAGAACACCCGCATGATCATGGTCATCTTCACGCTGGTCTGGGTGAGCTGATCGTTTTCTGATTTAAATTTCTTGAGCGCAAGGGCCTGTCGGCCACTGGTCTTGGTCAACAGTACGCCTGATACAGAGAGTGTCTCATTCATCGTGGCGTTCAAATCCGCCATTTGACTCTGGATGAGCGTTCTCTGCTTCCTCAGCCCGTCGCCCACCCGGGCAGATAGGACGGCAAATAGCGGCAGAATTCCTACCGACAGCAGGGTCAGCCTCCAGTCCATCACGATCATCGCGACCAACGTGGAAAGAACGGTAGTGACGTTTGAAAGTACGTTGGCGGCGGTATCACTCACTACCGATTGAACACCACCCACATCATTTGCCAATCGTGACTGAATCTCACCTGTTCGAGTTCCGGTAAAGAACTTCAGAGACATCCCTTGAAGGTGGTCGTAAAGATTGTTGCGGAGGTCCCGCATGATCTTCTGGCCGACCAAGACACTCACGTAGGCGAATCCCAGTCCGAGAGCCGTTGAGCCCAAAGTCGCTGCCATTGTCAACGCACTGAACTTCATGACTGTATCCAGGTGGTGATTTAACAGGCCATCGTTGACGATGATCTTAAGGAAGAACGGGGACAACAGGCCGAGTCCGGCCGATAGGAGCACGAGAAGGACAATCCAACCGACTTGGGGTTTGTATGGCCCAAATAGGGCAACCACCCGCCTAAAGCTTGTCTTGTTGATGGGCTTCTGCCCCTTGGATCCACCCATCGCAATCATGAGGAGAGTCTACCGGGGTCGATGGCATCCTGAAGGTGGGAGAGCCAGAGCGTGCGACGTTTGAGTTCCGTTTCGAAATTGCAGAACCGGATTCTTTGAGAAGTTCCGGATTTGTCCTCACCCATCCTTCGTTAAAACTACGGCTGGCAAGCCCTAGATCCCCTCTCCACTATATTTGGTCAGAGTCAAAATATGGCATAGAGGGGACTCCGGAGGTTGGGTTATCAAATGATCGCCTACAATGTCGGCATGAAGGTTTTCATTTCCGTCGACATCGAAGGTGCCACCGGGATTGTCTCGTTCTCCCAATGTGGTCGACCTAGTAGTGATCACTACGACTATGCTTTTGCTCGCCGAATGCTGACTCATGACGTCAATGCAGCGATTCTGGGATTTCGAGCAGCCGGTGCAACTGAGATTGTCGTGAAGGATGCTCATGCGACTTGTAAGAACCTTCTCATCGATGAACTGGAACCTGGAACCCAACTGATATCGGGTTATGGCGCAGGCAAGGATGGGATGATGGATGGTATCGATTCATCCTATGATGCAGCCGCATTGGTTGGCTACCACGGCATGGCTGGAGCGAAGCACTCATTCATGGAACATGCCCTCATTGGAGGACTTCACCGATTTTGGGTCAATGGAATTCCTGCTGGAGAGATTCTGGTGAGTGCGGCGGCAGCGGGGGACTATGGGGTTCCGCTAGTTCTTGTTACCAGTGACCTATCGGGTGTCCAAGAAACCGAATCTATCCTGCCAAGTACGGTCACTTATTCCACGAAAGAGGCATACGGTCGATACATGGGGTTGGTAAAGCATCCAAGTGAAACTGGTGCCGGGATTGAAACGGCTGCTCAAGAAGCGCTAAACGCGAGGGATCACATTACTCCCTATGTATTGAGCGGACCAACGACGATGCGTGCTGAGTTTCGCACCGTAGAAGAAGCTGATTTGGCGGGTCAGATGGACGATGTGGAGCGCTTAGATGGGTATACGCTTGAGTGGACACGTCCTACTTTTCAGCGTGCACATCGATCTGCGATTGTGATCTTCAACCTGTCAGTGCGCGGTCGACAGTCTGGGACTTAGGGCGCCTGTGACCTCGCGAACGCGGGATCAGCTATGGCTGAGGATACAGGTTTCCTCAGTTGCGGCCCTTGATAGTTTCTTTGGCCCTCCACGGGCCGCGCATTCCCATGGTCTGACTGGGAGTCGAGATTGACGCTCTTTCTTCGTTGGATCAGCCATGCATGAAATTGCTGACTTCCATAGCTTTAGGTAAGACTAGTTTGTTTGGTGGCCTGCCTTCTGGGCATTCCAGCATTCTGCCCTTTCTGAAAATGGCCTCAGGATAGAGCAGTCCAAGTTCACTACAGAACTTATGGCAGGAGAATGGGAATGGGTTCATTTTTCCTGAACTCTCGTTTCCACTCACTAGCCCATTGTTCATTATTCCGGTGACCCGCTGAGGCTACGAAGGGAACTTGGGCATTTTCACGGTCCACCTATAAACACGAACTAAGTTGCTTTAGGGTGCTATGGTGAGCCACTGGCTCCAGCCGGCGGCCGCGCTCCAACTCAACTTCGAATAATCTGTGGAAACCGACTTGAAGTAGCTGCTTGGTGAGAAATCGATTGATAGTCCGTGTGAGCCTGGGGAGTGCGAATTATGGCCCTCCCACACCACCGCATTCTGCACCGCTGTGGCATAGGCTTTGCAGGCATTGTTAACGGCAGAGTTGGTTGAGAGTGCAGAGATTTGGTTGGACAGGTCCACCGAATCATAAAAATAGCGAGTTGAAGTCTGGAGGTACGACTGAGTGTTGTTTCGGACCTGAGGCATGATCGCACCAATAGTGCCCGCGTTGGCGACCAAAGCTTTTTGCAAAGAAGAAGCCGCCACCGCCACATTGGTCATCTGACTCGTATCAATCACGCTCTGCTCAATCTTGCTGGATGCGTAGGTTGGTTCATTAACCATTGCATCAACGAACGATTTGGCTAGATTCCTTGGCGAGTCATCTGGGTTGGAAGCGAATCCTCCAAGGGCTGTTTGATAGGGGTAGCCAGCACCTGGAGGGCTTTCTTCACTTCCAACAACGTAATCCACATTGTCTTTGATTTGATAGGCGACCTCGGCCATTTGCATCAGGCTGGCATCAAAAGAAAGGATGTCCAAGTGCTGTCCGACAAGCGCTTGATTGAGTTGCCAACTTTGGATCGAGTGGCCGGTTTGGCCATCGTAACTAATTGCGTTTGGCATGGGTGGAATTACTGCGCCTGTGTAGCTGGGAAGCCATCCATTGCCATGATCCCAGAGGATAAGGGCTATATGATCGGCAGGGAAATTGGCTTTGCCCCAAGTGATAAACTGATTGACCGACGATGCGATTCCCATGTCGACACCCGTCCCCAGGTCTTGAACCAGGTGACTTACGACTTTGTTGCCCGTGCTATGGGTGATAAGGTAGCGACGCGTGCCATTAAATGATGCGCCTGGAGTGACCTTGGTTGATTGTTTCCATTGCACAAGGATACGCACATCTGGATTGGTCGCAGCTTGTTGCATTTGGGTAATGTTGATCGGACTGTAGATATCCAAATCATTTGCCGCATTCATGTAGACCAAAATCGTCCACTTTGCCTTGGTCGGTGGTTTGGATGCGGAACCGCCTCCACCGCACCCGCTCAATCCGACAAGTCCAAACAAGAGACCTGACAAACCCCAATAGCCCCAAGGACATTTCATGCTGGATTCCATACTACCGTTCAGAATGGGAATCCCAAAATAAACCATGGAACTCCTTCACCAACTGGAGCATTAGAAAACATCGTGAAACCACTAGCAACCTCACTCCTACTTATGGGCTGCGTCTCTTGGAGCCTTGGCTCAACGAAAGACCAAACCGCTCCGATGCTTAGCGGTCAACAATGGCTCAATGCCTCGTTGGATCAACAGAAGCAACTTGTGGAGTTCAAGGGGCATGTGACGATCCTTCATTTTTGGACATTTGACTGCATCAACTGCAAACATAATCTCCCAAGCATTGCGGCTTGGGCAAAGGCGTTTCCTTCGAACAAAGTGAGCGTCATCGGCATTCACACTCCTGAACTTCCAGAGGAAAGGAACGTTGACAATGTTAAGGCAGCGGTGAAGCGCTTGGGAATCACTTATCCAGTCTTAATTGATGGTGCCGGAACAAACTGGCGTCACTATGGCTTGAACTGCTGGCCGACAGTATTTGTGATTGATCAACAGGGAAAGGTGAGGCAAACTTGGGAGGGTGAACTCGGCTGGAACGGAGCAGATGGGTTTGAACAGATCACCCGAACGGTGCAACGTCTCTTGAAAGGTGGCGCATGATTCGAGCTTGGGGAAAGAAAGAACAGAGCATCGAATCTACCGAGGCCAAGCCGGTCCAGATTGTTCAGAAGCATCCGTTGGCCATTCGGTGGTTTCACTGGATCAATTTCCCTGTGCTCACACTCATGATTTGGAGTGGAATCCTGATCTATTGGGCCGTTTCTGGCGACGGAACCGACCCTGCCAACCACGGCAAGTATACGATCACTCTCTTCGGACACACTCTCATTCGCTTCTTCCCTGACTGGTTTTATGCCCCAGGGGCAAACGAGAAAACCCACAACCCGGGCCTGTATTCACTGGGAGCTCGGTTAGCAGAGGGGATGTCTTGGCACTTCCTCTTTATGTGGATTTTTGCGATCAATGGTCTACTCTACGTGCTTTTCGTAGCCTTATCAGGTGAATGGCGTTACATCCTGCCGAACCGAAATACGCTCAAGGATGCGATCCACGTTGTTCTGCACGACCTGCATCTCTCGAAAAAACCACTGCCAGAAAGAAAGTTCAATGGCGCTCAGCAGATCGCATATACCGGCGTCATCATCATGGGGCTTGGCTCACTGATTACTGGAATCGCGATCTACAAGCCGGTTCAGGCAAGTTGGTTCACTCAATTATTGGGTGGGTATGAGAGGTGTCGATTCTTTCATTTTTGGTTGATGATGTTCTTCATCATGTTCTTCATGGTCCATTTCGTCCAAGTTGTTCGAGCAGGATGGAATAACTTCCGAGCGATGATCACTGGAGCCGAATTGGTAGCGGAGGAGGCACGATGAGCCAGAATCAGATTGATCCGCGTCAGCAAATGACTCGCATGTCGCGACGGAGTTTTCTTTGGGCCGGAGCGGCCGCCTTAACGACTTGGAAAGGTATCGGTTGGCTTGCATCCCGAATGGAAGACAATGGAACTCCTTGGCCCTTCCGCAGAGCCCTGGAAGCAAACGACTCAGTAGCTGCCGACTACTTCGGTCCACAACGATTAGCACCGACCTTCTCCGAGTCAAAGATCACCAAAGAGCCCAAGGCCAATGGCGACTACGGGATTGATGATGCTGATTTTGATCCCAATGAATGGACCTTGACCGTAAACAACGTACACGGCAAAAGCGAACCCGTGACGGTGACTCTGGATGAAATAAGGAAGATGCCGGTGACTACCCAAATCACAGAGTTCTGTTGCATCGAAGGATGGAGTCAGGTTGTGCAATGGAAGGGAGTCAAACTAGCCGATTTTGCCAAAATCTACCCACCTTCAAACCGATCTGGAGACGATGCTCCCGACATTGAGAGCCATCCCGAGAAGTTGGTTCGGTATGTGGCAATGGCAACGCCAAACGACGGCTACTATGTCGGCTTGGATATGGAGAGCGCACTTCATCCTCAGACACTTCTTTGTTATGAGATGAATGGCGAACCTTTGACTTTGGAGCACGGGGCGCCCCTGCGACTGGCGATTCCAGTTAAATACGGGGTCAAGAATATCAAGCGTATCGGATCGATCACGTATATGGATCAGAAGCCAGCCGACTTTTGGGCAGAGCAGGGTTACGATTGGTTCTGCGGACTATAGGCTAGGCACCTCAAGTGCCACGTTCAATCTCCGTGACTCGTATAAAGAATCGTGAGCTACGCTTATCGACCTGAAACTGCCTACATCTCGACTGTAGAGGCCCGGATGACCTTCATCCGTAAGACTTACGTTCATCTTGCAGGAGCTGTAGGCCTCTTTGTCGTGTTATCGACTCTGCTATATGAAGCAGGTATCGGCATGGAGATTGTCGGTGCCATGGCAGGTAGTCGCTACGGCTGGATGCTGGTGCTTGGAGCGTTTATGATCACGGGGTACATGGCTCAAGGAATGGCCAGGTCTCCACGATCGATCGGCATTCAATATGCAGGTTTGGGGCTCTACGCCGCTGCAGAGGCATTGATCTTTTCACCCATGATCGCTCTGGCTGCGAAGTTTGCGCCCGGCGTGCTCCCAGAAGCAACGATCATCACTCTTGCTGCGTTTACGGGACTGACCGCATTTGTCTTGCTCACTAAAAAGGACTTCTCCTTCATGTCGGCAGGTTTAGCGGTCGGTGGGTTCGTCGCATTGGGTGCAATCCTCTGCTCGGTTATTTTTGGCTTCACTCTCGGCATCTGGTTCAGTGCGGCGATGATTCTCTTTGCTGGATGCGCAGTGGTTTACAGCACCTCCAACATTCTGAGGGTTTACCCAACCGATCAATATGTGGCCGCTGCTCTGGATCTCTTTGCCGCAGTTGCTCTCCTTTTCTGGTATGTCCTTCGATTCTTGATGGAAGCGCAACGCAGATAATCACATTTGAACCTGTCAATTGGAACTTTTGGTAAGCCTCGTGCATTACCTTCACGTGCCAACCATGAGCATCCAACCAGAAGTAAACAAATCACTCGCAGACAAGCGAGCTGAGTTTGGTCGAATTGCTCGGGATCATCAATCCAATCTGCTACGAACTGCCAAGCGATTGTGCGGGGCGGACATGGAGTTTGCTCACGATATTGTCCAAGACACTTTAGTGTCCGCTTATAGGGCGTACTTGGACGAACGCTTTGACGGCAAACATCCGGCTGCATGGCTTACGAGGATCCTGACCAATTCATTCCTCTATGCCAAACGTCAGAATCGAACAGATTCGGGCTTGGAAGTC
>Ga0164297_10000721_pt1 | contig 39135 bp, 44 predicted proteins | sample GEODES058metaG_FD_113539 | JGI IMG/M metagenome (GOLD analysis project Ga0164297, IMG submission 113539) | Dystrophic lake water microbial communities from Trout Bog Lake, Wisconsin, USA - GEODES058 metaG | ecosystem: Environmental > Aquatic > Freshwater > Lake | place: USA: Trout Bog Lake... | reverse complement strand
CCGTGTTATATTCTTTCACTGCGAAGCAGATGGTATTCCGTTCGAACATAGAGACTTAGATGCTAAGAACGGTATGAATCAAACGTTCCCTCATCGCAATGAGTTTATACACATTCGTCCTAATACAAAGAAAGCATTTTATTTGTGGGATCCAACAACAAAAAACAAAACTTATCTTAATACTCGAGCCGCTTGGTGGAACGATCAAGACTGGCATGGCGGAGAACGTATAATGGAACAAAGTTATGGACTACGCATTGATGGTAAATTTACAGACGAATTCCGTAAAAAATTAGGTATTGATCATTTAGATACTTATTGATATCCCCAATAGTTAAACATAAATTTATCAGTTAGTCCGCCGTTCATTCCACAGTGCCAATCATCAAAACTATCCCACTGATAGATACTGCCTTTTTCAGGTTTATATAAGGAATGATCTCCTACTATACTTATATGCCCATCTTGAGGTTCTTGAATATAGCAAGTAAATCTCACAGGTGTTCCTAATTTTAATAAATCTGCAAGTTTGCTATGAGCATCATAATGCCAAGGTGCCATCTTACCCGGACGTATCCGACTTATCCACGCCATCCAAGCAGTTGCCTTTACAATGCTTTGAAATTTATCAACAATGTCTTGCGAAGGGAAATAATTAGTCCATTCAATACAGGGATCATTATACACATAACCTGCATCTTTCCATATTGAATTTAATTTTGCAAATGTATCATGTGGAAAACACTCTATATTGTATTTTAATGTATTTCCATCTTTACAATTTTGTATAACTTGGTTCCAATCTATTAGTGATTTTGTATTATTAATTAATCTCATGATAACTTTCCGTGTATAATTGCAATTTCGCATGTGTTACCTATAATTTCTAATTGTAAATCTAATTGCAAAAAACTTATTTGATCTATTAATTCTTCTTTAGTAAATGCCGCCTTTAGGCTATTTTTAAAATCGTTATAATATAATATATTTGTACCTTCGGCGAATGTTTCAAGTATAGTAGTGATTTGATCTTCAGATTTTGGTCTAATAAGATCCATAACAAAAATTTGTGCGTTTAGATTGCTTAGATCAACAACCATTTGCCAAAATTCAAAAGGGTTATGAAAATGATGCAAAGAATTTGTTGATATTACTACATCATACTTGTCATCTGTATTTTCTAATATAGTTATTCTGTCATTCATTGAGTAAACTGCTTCAGTGGCTAATTTCCTCATTTCTAATGATTTGTCAACTCCTGTAATTGTAATATTTGGATATTCTTTATATAGACTTATTAAATAATCAGCAGGACCACATCCAATATCTACAACAGACCCTTTCATATGTATTCTGGTACTTAGCCAATTCATAAAACCTTTTCGGAGAATTTCTCGAGGAGCCAGTTGAAATTGTTTGCATTGTTCTTTCCCAATCATGAATTGAGGTTCCAATATCCTGTTCACAGACTCAATTTCCTATTAATATAGTTTTTGATTTTTTCTTTCAAGTTATCACTAGCACTTTTGATATAGAAAGATATTTTTTTATCTTTATACTTATAATTTTGGTTATATTCAAGTTCTAAAGTTTCTTTTAAAGTTAAAATCGATGAAAACTCTTGTATTGCTAAACTTCCTATTCCGGCACCGGCATCTCTGAGACGCTTATTAAATTTGTCTGCTAAATCCTTGCACTGATCAAACGATAGTGTATCAGTTTCCCAATCTAAATTACATATACCATGCGCTATGTATGACTCTTCATCAACCATACTGTTTGATGAAGACATTATAGTATTTTTGGTTTTTTGTCTATATCCGTACTCTTTCCATTTAGTTGTTAATAAACTAGGAACGTCGTACGTATCATTGATTGGAATTTCTAACGGCCAAATTTCCATCCCTTCTCCCTGCCAATTTTGTTCGCACCAATTGATTGTTTTTTCTAATGTATCTTCTGTTTCATAAGGTAATCCTGCAATAAGTGATATGTGGCCTCGATACAATCCGTTATTTCTTTTAAAATATTTTTTTGCTTCTAGCAATCCTATTTGTAGTTTTTCAGGATGCATTCCTTTTCCGATTGATTTAGCACTTGGCCAATGCATACTTTCAACTCCATAATATTGACCTAAAAATCCTAATCTTTCTAAATGTTCCCAATCTTGTTTTCTTGACACTAACAGATCAGCTCTTATAAATCCAGAAACAAATGGTTTAAAAGATAGCTTATCAGTGGCATCGGCAAATTTTATAATTTTATCAGTGCGATCGTTAAATGTTTCATCGGCAGCTATGTATTTTGTTACCCCCCATTTGTCATAAGTTTCTTGTAATTGTTCTATATAATCATCGGCATCACGAGTATAATCGCCTTTTACGCCAAGCACTGGAAAATTACAATATAAACACTTAAACATACATCCACGGGAATATTCTACTGTTAAAAATTCATCAGAACTAATATAATCCCTCAATTCATATCTAATAATTGATTTACGCATAGGATATGAAACATAGGAATGATTTGCAACAATAACTTTTTTGTCAGTAAATCTAAGATCAAGAGCTAATGGTGTAGTGGCTGTCCCTTTGAAATGTTTTATCAATTCTAAAATCGCATTTTCTCCGTAACCAGTAATATAGTAGTCTATAAATTCACTTTTTTGGCGAGGTCTACTTTGCCCGCCCAACACAATCGGAATAGTCGGATATGTTTGTTTCATCCATTTGGTAAACTCTTCCAGCATAGGATTCCAATACGCAAAAAAACTACTAAAACCAAAAAAGACAGTTCTGGAAGATACTCTACTTTTTACAAGTTCTTTTAATTCTTCAAGTTGCCACTCGGCTGCCCAATCGACAACTTCAACATCCCAGCCTTCTTCTCTAAGGACCGTGGCAATTCTGTGGCCGCCTCCCGGTCTTTTTAATTGCAAAGGAAATACATTAAAAATTAAACTGTGATCCACTATTCAAAATTATCCATATGATATTTATATTCACGTAAATACACTACGATGATATACGACAACAATAATTGGAAACCTTACTGTTCATTGGATGATTTTGGTAATCCAAGGCCAGTGCGCGGAATTTACGAAGTATTAGTTAATGATGATGCTTCTATATTATGTTTTAAATTTAGAGCTTATTGCGAGCAAGACTGTAAAACATACCCTGACGAACTTGTTCAAAATTCTTTTGAACGTGAAATTAAAAACTTAGAAAAAGTCAAACAATATCCATGGGCTCCTGAAATATTAGAAATTGATTACAATAATAAATGTGTGTTTTTAAAATGGTATGGAAAATGTTGCGATCTACTATATCGAACCGGAGTAGACTATGGTTCTATAGCTGTTGATTGGAAACAACAATTAGAACAGATTGTAAAAGATTTACACAAAGAAGAATTATACAAAGTAAGTTTCTACCCTGGATGTTTTTATTTTGATAGTAATAATATACTTCATACATTTATGTTTTACACCGTGAGCACTTATGCGGAACAACCCATTGATATTAGTTTTTACGAAACCATGCTAAACGAAGATCGTTTAGCAATGATTAGAAAACTTGCTCCTACTGGCAAATTAGATATGAAATTATTATACGAACAAGCATTTAAAAATTATATCAAATGGCCTGAAGATCCATTACCTGCAATATACGATCGAGTATATGGATAAGAAAAAATATCCCACTTTTTGTTTATTACCTTTTACTCATATTAGTTCAACCAACGATGGCAACTATCGTGCATGTTGTTGTAGTGAGGAAATAATAATTGCCAAAGAAGACGGCACTCCTTATAATATGCGTAAGGATAGTGTATCAGATGTTTGGAATAGCTCGCAATATAAGCAGTTACGTTTGGATTTATTAAACGGTATTAAAAATCCAACTTGTGAATATTGCTGGAATTACGAAGCAAGCGGTGCATATAGTAAACGTCAAAAAACCAATGACGAGAAACATGATATGTATCCGGACTACGATTTGTTTATAAATGATGCATTATCTAACAATGGACATTTATCTACTCTTCCTACAGATTTAGATATTAAAGTAGGCACTCAATGCAATTTGAAATGTATCATGTGTTATCCTGGATCAAGTAGTCTTCATGCTGATGAGCAAGAGTTAATGATAGAACAAGGTATAGAATTGCCAGGTTTGCTAAAATTGTTTAATCAAAGAGTTAAGACATATAATCTTAAATTAGAAGACCATAACCCTCGAGATCTTGATGTACAACCTATTGTAGATAATTTAAATCCTAGTCTACAACAAGCGATCCATATGAGCCTAGTAGGCGGCGAGCCTTTGGTCAATAAAACAACTACAAAATTATTAGAACAGTGTGTTAATAAAGGATATGCATCTAAAATGATGTTGCAAATTATTACAAATCTAAGTGTAATTAATCCTAAAATAATTTCTCTATTAGAACAATTTAATCATCCAATGTTGTGTATCAGTTATGATCATATCAATTCAGCTAAGTTTAATTTTATCAGATACCCAGCCGATTATGATATTTTTAAATCAAACTTTGAAACTATTTGGAACAATGCTAAGATAGAAAAAAAGTTATCTACAACTTGGGGAATATTTAATATATTTGATTTTGAAGAAATATTTGATGAATGGGAAACATTAGCGTTACGTTATTCGAGCAGATTTGTAATAAATTTTGGTTTGATATATTATCCTAATTATTTTAATTTAAGATACTTGGAACAACATCAAAAAAATGAAATAACAGATCGAATTAATTCATTTATGAACAAATATGGCGACTACAAAATTTTTACAGATAATCCAGAATTTACTGAAAGTGTTATTAGTTTGCCAGGTTACATGGGATCAAAACAACCTGATCACGAAGTAGTTTGCAAAGAACGTACCCGAGTACTAAAAATATACGATAATCTCAGAGGTACGAATTATAAAGAGCTATTCCCATATATAACAAACTATGAATAAAGAAACTTTTTGCGCTTACCCATTTATACATATTAGTACAGAACGTAATGGTGCTTATACATGTTGCGGAGCAAGTATGGAATTCAGCAAACATAATGTTTATACAGACGATGTTGCAACAGCGTGGAATGATGAATACTTTAGAAAATTAAGAATAGATTTAGTTAACGGCATAAAAAACGATAATTGTAAAGTTTGTTGGCTTCACGAATCACAAGGGATTGAAAGCAGAAGACAACGGATTAATATTGCGTACGAGGACTTAGTAACAACAATACATAGCGACGGTCATGTAGATAATCTACCTATTCAAATACATACCCGGGTAGAAAATATATGTAATCTTAAATGTATAACTTGCAATCACTATCATAGTAGTCAACACGAAAAAGAAGTTAACACGTTTAAAGAGCAAGATATAGAATTGTCCGACTGGTTTAAATTTGTTGATGAAAAGAATATTATTCGAATAAATCCTGAAACTGCTAAAAAAGGAAATATATCCGCAAATTTAAAAAAAGTATTAACTAATGCTAATAAACTTGAAATAGAAGGCGGAGAACCGTTGTTAGCATCTATGACTTGGGAAATATTAGATTATTGTATTGAGCACGGACACACTGATGTTGAAATAGAAATTGTCAGCAATTTAACTAGTCTAACAGATCAAATGCTTGATAGATTAAAACACTTTACTAATCTTAATATATGGATTAGTTGGGATCATATTGATTCTGAAAAATTTAAGTTCATACGATATCCGGCTAATTATGAAAATTTTTTATCAGTCTTTTATAAAATAATACAATATAAAAATATTAAATTAGGTATTAGTTTTACATCCAGTATTTTTAATATATTTGATGTACCCAGTATATTAAATCATTTTGAATCATTAGCACAACAAAACTTGATACAACAATATGTAATTTTTAGACATGTATTTCAACCAGATTATTTTAGTTCAAGTTATCTTGAAAAGGACCAGCGTATTCAATTAATCAGTATGTTTAAAGAATTTAGAGAATATTCCTTGCACTATAAAATACTACAGCAACGAGACATTAAACTCATGTTAGAAGATATTGATAAACTATTAAGTAAAGAACCGGATAATTTTGATAAAGTAGTTAAAGAACGATCTCGTATGTTAAAAATATACGATAATAGTAGGCATACTGAATATAAAAAATTATTTCCGTATATTAAAGAGTATTAAAGTCTAACACACTTTTATCATATCTATTAGCAAAATGATAACGTGCTGGAGTAACGTCAGTTAATGGAAGATTCTTATTTTTCCAAATGTCTCGCCTAATAATCTGATGTAAAAAATTTGTCACTCCGTCGGGTGCTACAAAATTTGCCCAAGGTCCAACACGCAATGCTTCCATATCAATATCTTCTTCATCACACCACCGAATAAGTCTATATTGTTGCCCTTCTATGTTCACCATTACATGATGTAGGTTATTATCAGCATCTGGAATAATTTCAAAACTTTTGTTATTACGCTCACACCAGGCTTTTGTTATTTTAAAAATATCACTTACATACATTTTTTGTTGATTTGGATATCTTCCAATATCCGCACCATAACGTATTTTATACTGACCCTTTGGCAACCAATGTGTATTAGTAGTTTCTTCGAGTATATCTTCTAACTCGAGTATACTCGACATAGTATACCCTATGTATCCAAGAGACATTCCAATCTCTATTGCATTATCTAATGCCTTTAATTGTTTTCGACGTATTCTTGAATTATTCAAATAACTTGGATGATTAAGACCAACTAATATAGCATGTAATCCGGCATCACGGCATCTTTTTAAAAAATCCATATTGGCAAATTTAATGCCGTTAGTCATGGTACCAAATCCTCCTTTGTATTCAAATGTGTTAGCTATTGTAGATATTAATTTTGGAAAATCTTTACGGAGACTTGCTTCTGCACCAGTTAAACACAATTGAGAATCGGGCACATAGAATTTTTCTATTTCTGTTAATACTTCTGAAATAGGTTTATCTATAGTATTGTTATCTGGCATATGATAACAGTGCGGGCACTCAGCATTGCAACGATCAGAAACTTCTATCAGAACTGCATTATTAGCTTTATATTTGGTGTTGTGCGATAACGTTAATAAAAAATTATAATCAGATTCTAGTAAATGACTGCTATCCCCATGCAACCTGCATCGTTTGATCATCCATAATTGGTTATTTTTATGGTATTTATAAGCAGGGATATGTTGATGACAGTGATGGCAAATGCTTACAGTAGGCCCTATAATGTCCCCATCGACTGCATCAACTATTGCATCAGGATTTGTAAATTGATTAATTTTTAATGATATAGGATTCATGTGAGCTAAGTAATGTATACTATTTATGAAAAAATTTGATCCAAAATTAATATTCCCATTTGCTACGAATAACGATTCTAGCAAAATTAGTGTGTTTAAAGAAACCACTAATTGGGGGTATACTGACGGGATATCGGATGTGATAGATTTAAGTTTAGGAAGTTGCGGATGTTTTCCTTTAGGATTTAAAAGACAAGATTTTGAATCTATTAAAGATAAGCTATCTTCCTTTAGTTTTATAAGCGGTGATTTTTCTATCACAAATGCGTATGTATTAGAATTGTGTGAATTATTTTACAAATATAGTAATGGCTATAAAAGTATTTTTGCATTAAGCGGCAGCGATGCTGTTGAAACTGCTATAAAAATTGCTAATTTAACTCATAGAATAAACAATACGCCTGATAAGAAAATAATGTTAGGTTTTGAAAACAGTTATCATGGCAGTACATTTTTAAGCTCAAGCATTAGCGGAAGTTCTTACTTACATCAACAATTTGGTCGTGATAGTAATTGTAAAACAGTACCATGGGACTTAGAAAAATTAAAATATATTATTCTTGATATAGGCGCAAGTAATATTTCTTGTTTAATTGTTGAAACTTGTTCTTGGCAAGCAGGTTTATATGCACAAACTAATGAATGGTGGCAAGAAGTTAAAACTATTTGCAACAACAACAACATAGTATTCATTATTGACGATATTGCGTTCTGCGGGTCAAAAACTGGAAAGTTTTTTGGATATGATGTAGAGCTTGAACCAGACCTAGTGTGTTTTGGCAAAGCGGTATCAGGAGGATACTATCCACTCAGTGGTGTATTAGTGTCAAATCGCATTTTTAAAACAATAAAGGATATAAGATTTTTACATGGATTTTCTTATAGTTTTAGTATGGGCGGTATATTCAGTGCTTTGCACTATATAGATATTATAAAAAAAGAAAATATAGATCAAAATTTTATCAATTGTCAAATAGCTAGCAGTAATCTAGTAGCATCTTTGCCAAATATTAACAGTTTTAGAAACTTTGGTCTAATGTGGTGTTTAGATATAAATCCAACAATAGACGACGATATGTTATCTAAATTATTTTTAGAAAACGGATTGCACATCGGATTATGGAACGCTCCTGCAAGCACTAAAAAATTATTAATACAATTTCCAACCGTAATAGATAATGAATATTACAAGGAATTATATATAAGGTTATCAAATGTCCTACATAGAATATAAAAATCACCCTTGTATACCAAGAGAAATACAAGAAAAAATTCTAAAAATTGCAAATGACTACGAATTAAAACGACAATCAAAAAAATTAAGAATCAGTACAAATAAGAATACATCAGAATTAATAGAAAGTCAAACTCCAATTTTTGACGAGAATTCTCTGGGTATATCGTTTAACGATGCTGATAAAACATACGGCGATGTAATATGTGATTTTGGATTTTTAGATCCGCCTTTGGAATTAGTTGAATGGATATCAAATAATATTACTAAAGATTATCTTGCTATTAATTTACAAATAAGTTGTAATGGTAAAATGCTTATTCCACACATAGACGAAATTAGAAATATTGCATTGAACTACTTGATAGATCAAGGGGGTGACAATGTCGAAACTGTATTTTATAAACCATTACAACAATACAAAGATTTTGATATAAAACCTCTTATGGCATTTCCGTTAGATAGAATAGAAAAAATATATTCTGAAATTATTCTAAATAATCAATGGCACTGCTTGGATGTTCAAACTATACATAGTGTAATAAATCTTGCTCCTGGCAGGAAAAGAATAGCAGTATCCATCAGTCTAAAAAACCTGTTTTATACATATCAACAATCCATGTGATTCTCCACGAATCGCTTCGATTCCAACCATTGTGAGGTTTAGTACCATCAAATGCTACTATACTACCTTGTTCGGTATTAGTTATGAATCCATCAATATTTAAACCGCATACCTCTGCATTATTGCTTGGTATCTGCACACCTGCGGTTATTTGATAGCATTTAAATCCGGCGGCACGCAATGTTCCAAAATTACCTGAATTATTTTCGTCATCGCAATGAGTGGGTAACACAGTATTGGGTGCCATAAAATTAATAAAAGATTGAAATACATCTGGAATTGTTCCCAGTTTATCTTCTATGTTTTTAAACATTGCAGGAGGTGTCGGTACTATATAATGTTTGTTATATAGACTAAAGTTCCAATTGCCGTAACAGCTGGACTCTGGAGTATCAGACCAATCGTTTACTACTACTTGAGATTTTATATCTTCTATAGGAGTTGCAGATATAATACTTTGTATCTCTGCTAGAATCTCTTTTAATTTTTCTATCTCTTTAATTTTATTTCCAGGAATAATCATTTTATAATGGATCTTTTCAATCCCTTCCTTTGTATGTCTAATGTTAAACAGTGTATGCCGGCATCCCAAAACATTCCATGTCTTTGTAATGCAACATGACAATTTATTCCTAATCCTTCTATAAATTTAAATAATTTAGGTTGTTCATTTGCAAATAGAATATTTTTAGAATCCAACACCAAAACATTTGTATCAAAATGTGTTTCTTGCATATATCCTTTCCACTGATTTAACCATTTATTAATCCATTCAGGAGAAAACTTGCCAGCTGTATTTGAAAAATCACCAACATATTCTTGAAACTTAAATGGAGTTATATATTTTCCTATTTCTATAATAGTCTTGTTACGTAACGAAACAGGTACCCATCTTTTACTTTTGCAAAATACCGTATCGTCATCGGTCATAAACCATCCATGATCAATATGTCCCCAGTTTTCCATACGTGTATGGCGATTGTCGATAATATTGGCATTAGGTAAATTACGTTGCATCCATGCCAGGCCCCGACTTGTTCCGGGCCCGGCTGTATTAGTAATTAATGTATCACCGCATTTAAACATAGTAGCTGTGTGCCAAAGCATCCTATCAGAATAATTGTTATATATAGAACCACCGTCTTCCCACCAGTTTTTAGTATGATCTAAATTAGTTAATACTGGCGGTGGTTGGCTAATCCAATTTGCACCATTATCAAATAGTTGTTGAAATATAGAATAATAGTTTATAGAATCCTGATATCGATCAGGCATACTTGTGTATGTTTGATAAACAGTATTACCATATACTAAGTACTGATCTCGAGGAATAATAGGAGCTGTTGGCAAAGAAATTTTAAAATTAGAATGATTAACAACATTATTATAAACACTCACTGTTGGACGAAAAACTTCTACATTTCTATCAGTTAAAAATTTAGAAAGATTATCTAAATCTTGATTTGTTTCTTCTAAAATAATGTTAAAGGAATCTCTGACAGATTCATCTATAGCCCAATCGATATCCCCAGGAATATACGATCTTCCAACAATAATTTTTTCAAGAGGATCCCATTCTGTCCAAATCATGTATTAAATATCTCATTCAAATAATCTTTGTCCCAATGATTATAATAGTTAGAAGTTTTTAATTTGGAACGAGCACTTTCTAAATTATCTCTATATTGACACAAAATAAGATTGTATATGCCATTATTAGTTTGAACACCGTTAATAAAGGTTTTTTTATCTTTATGGTCGGGTAAGAATATCATCTTTGGGAAAATATTGTTATAGTTGGCAGCTATTGAAAAAAGTTCCTCAATAGTATAGTGGTTGGGTAACTTATAAATTATCAACTCAAAATTCTCAGAAGGCGGGTTAATGTTGTAACCGTCAGTCTCAACAAGTTCGTACTTTGCACCTCGAGCGTAAGGACATACACTCATACCCCCTAATTCTGTTTTAGGAATACTAACTGTATTAATCCATTGCTTAATATTATCTTGCATTTCTAATAATTTGGTAATATGAGTTTTATTTTTATAGATACATTGCACTCTTTGCAATCTAAAATAAAATGATAACCCCAAGCATTGTGTGTTTCCATATCATATTTATCTGATATATTTTCAATAGATAGTAAATAAGACTATGAAATATTTTGAACTCCAAAACAATACAATTTTTGGTTACAGTGATTTAACTGTACGGCCATTTACAGTTTTTAATTCGGATTCCGAATCTTTGTTTGCAGAAAGTCTTAAAACGCAACCTGAAGACTGGATTTATAGAACAAAGAAAATTATATATGAAAGGAATGAATTTGGACATAGAGCTGTACCTCTCCACAGTTTACCAGATGATTTTATTTTAACTACCGGATGTAGTTTTACTGAAGGTATAGGACTAGCTACCGAAGATATATTTCCAACATTAGTTGCAAATGCATATGGTATAGGTTGTTATAATTTAGCATTAGCAAGTTCGGGTCCTGATCTCATTTATGAAAACTTGATGTTATGGTTTAGGAATATAAAGAAAAATCCTAAGTACGTTATTATACAACACACATTTCCAGATCGTGTTTATATTCCAAAGAATGAAGGAATATTACCGTTAGGTCCTTGGTTTCCACGTATACCCAAGGGGTTACTCGAAAATTCAGAAAAATCAAAGTTTGAGTATTTGGTGAATTCTAATTTTTCCGAACATTATTTTAATATTATGAGAAATATGTTTAACTTGTATATGAAATCTTTAGGAATTCCTGTTATTGAAATATCACCAGACGGATTTACTGTAGCAGGTGCTCATGCAACTTTTAGAACATTAGACTATGCCCGAGATCTTAAACATCCTGGGATAAAAAGCCACCGTGAGATCGCTTCTCAAGTTGTTCAAGCAATTGGGGCCAATAGTAGTTTGTAACATGTGCATAATATAAATCTGTTGCAGATTTATTCCAACACTCTGTGTCATAATTAAAAACTGTTTTCCAATTCCAGCAAATAGAATCTCTCCAATAATTTTTTACAACCTTATTGTATTTGACCATCAAGTTATCAGCTTGAGTTTTATTTAAGATATCTCCACCATCTGCACGAGTCCATTCTAACGGATTATTTTCTACATCTTCAAATGTATATTTGTATTTTGCCATGTTGGATTCTATATCGCTATGAAACTTATATTCCCAAGTATTGTCGGGATAGTATAATGTAAGGCTGGTATAGGCAAACAAATCAATATATGCGTGACCTTCATTGATATACCATGTTACACTATCTTCTATATCTTTAACATTATCTAATGGCAATCCTATTATAATTCCAGACACAATGTAGATATCATTTCCCCAACATTCTTTAGCAATCTTCATACCTTCAATTTTTTTATGAAGACTTCCCCCTTTTTTAATGGATTTAGCTGTATGATCGCCCCAAGTTTCTAAACCATAATATATTTCTTTTACTCCTATATCTTTTATAAGTTGAGCCTGTTCAGGATTTCGAGACACCAAGTCTAATCGTATGTAGGCCCAAAACTCTGGCTTAAAAGGCAATGTATCTATTACTTCTTTGATCAATATAAGTTTTTCAGTGTAATCGTTAAATGTATCATCTGTGATTACATATCGGTATGCTTTATATTTTTGCCAGTTATCTATCAGCTCTGATCGTATCACTTCTTTATATTTTACAAAATTTCTTGTGTCCTGATTCCTGTGGGGATAAGAACAAAAACTACAATTAAAAATACAGCCACGACTAAATTCTATTGTAAGTATTTCGTTGGATCTTATACAGTCCGTGTCTACATATATTGTTTTTGAATTATTAAAATCAAATTTTCCATTTTGAGCTTTAACATCATAATTGATAACTTTGTTAAAAATTCTTCTCTGGCCACGGTTTGATATACTATCTAAGTAATCAATAATCATATTTTCGCTGTAGCCTATAAAAACATTGTCTATCGATGGCTCAAATACATATTCGTTAGATTTGGCCCCGCCTACGACTACTTTACAATTAGGATTTTTCGATTTGATGTAAGAAACATATTGTTCAATGTTACCCTGACTAAAGTTGTAACTTAAACTTTTATAATACCAAGGATGCTTATCAGGATCAAAATCAATACTTGAATCAAGCCCAAGACTTTTAGGGCCGACTACATATCTAGGGTTTTTAATTTTTTTATGTCTATAGGGAAACCAAGTTACGCTAAATCCTACCATTAGAGTGCTTTCACCGATACTGCGATCTATAATTGTAGTAAATGTTTTCCAATCAAGACTAGAACTAAAGTCCACAGTCAGGGCAGTGTATTCATGGTTGCGTATTTCACTGGCTAGTCTGTATGCACCATATCCTCTACTAAACCAATCAGTACTTGGAGTATCAGTAAATGTAATTACATTATACATCATAATCCACACAACTATCAAAGATACGTGCGGCGCTCTTACTACAAAATAATCCGCAAGCCGCTAATCTGCCTGAGTCGTACCCTGTACCCCATCCTTGCTGTATTTTTTCAAAAAACTCGCTTGTCAGCACATCATTCCAATCTGTTTTTAATAAATTAATTTTATCATTTCCATAGTTTTCCCATAAAGTTGACCAGCTGTCACCTAATGGTTTATTTTTATATAAGTGTATACATGTAGCAGTATATACACAAGGGAATAAAAACCCTTCTGCTGATACGTATGCCGCTTTACGTGTTTGAACTTCGCAAGTTACAGGACTATCGTTAGAAATTTTCAATGCTTCTTCTAATTTGAATACACGCTTTTTTTCCAGTATTAATGGATGCACATATTTCTCTTGACTGGGTTTTTGTATAGGAATGCCTTTGCTTGCCACTTGCATTTCAAATAGTGCATCCAATAAAAACTTATGACTCTTGCGCACTACAAATCTTGTAAAACCTAACCCTAATGCAAAATCACGTGCTTCCTCAACTTGATGCTCATTATGTTTAAAAACAATATATTGCCATTCAGTTTCGCCGCCGGCTTCGATAAACGCTTTGGCGTTTTCTATTATTTTATTCCACTTGACATTAACACGATATATGTGATTAGTGTCCTCCAATCCATCTATAGCAAACCGTATCCAAGAACCTTTGCCTAATATTTTAGCAAGTTTACTCCACCAGTCAGTATTACGCATGCCACCGTTAGTGCTAATTTTAATGTTTATGTGGGGAGCACGTAGTTTAATGATTTCGCATACTTCTAAGAAATTTGGTGCGGCACACGGGTCGCCAACCATCCCACTAAAAAATATAGTATCAAGATTATCTAATAATTCTTGGGGTAAACGATCTTTGTAAAATTCTAACGGCAAATAAGTTTGTTTAAACCATGAGTAATCCCCAGGACGTAACTCTCTTGTACACTGCGGACACGCGGCGTTACATAGTGAGCTATGTTCAATATCAATTTCTTTAATCACATTATAAAATGGCATACGTATATTTAACTAAGTAATTAATGCTCTGTATAATAACTGGACACACAACAGGTTTAGGAAAATGCCTTTATACCCATTTTGAAAAATTGGGTCACACCGTTGTGGGTATTAGTAGAACAACCGGATATAATTTAGAAACAGATATCGATCGTGTTGTCGCAGATTCGATCGGGTGTGATCTTTTTATTAATAATGCCTGTATTAACGATGCACAAATTAAATTGGCAAAATCTTTGCATAACAAAGTAGGTAAGATGGTTGTCATAGGATCAATTGCCGGTGATTATCATGACCAGATGAATAACAAGTATAGTTTAATAAAATCAAAACTAAGTAAAGTTTGTAAAATTCTAAGTAGCGTTCCCGAAACCAAAATATTACATCTTAAAATTTCAATGTTGGAAGATGCTATCAGTACAGAAAATCCTATTAAATATCAGGAAGTTATTAATACTATCGATTTTTGGTTAACATCTCCTCGAATATCAGAAATTAGTTTTGATCTTAAATTAACACCTTTTACAAGATACGGTATAAAAAAGAATTTAAATTTAACAATATGACACAAACAAGAGATAAGCAAAAGTTTCACCAGATATTAGAAGAAAAAACAGGTAGTAAGACTTTCTGTATATTGCCTTGGATACATTTTGCGACCAGACCTAATGGAGATATGAGATTATGCTGTAGTGCTAATGCAAGCGGTGCCGGAGTTGACCATACAATCGGACTTGTAAAAAATGAAAAAGGACAACCTGCAAACTTTGGAAGAGAAACTCCGATGAGTGCATGGAACAACGAATATATGCGAGATGTTAGACTAACTATGTTGGATGGCAAAATTCCTGCAAGTTGCAGTAAATGTATTGGGGAGGAAGATAAAGGTGTTATCAGTAAACGTCTCTGGGAAACTTACACATGGATGAACGACGGAATTGATTTAGAAGAATTAGTTAAATCTACACAAGAAGATGGCACTGTTCCAGATAAATTAACATATTTAGACTTACGTTTAGGAAATACTTGTAATCTTAAATGCGTTATGTGTAGCCCACATGATAGTAGTCGTTGGGTTCAAGACCACGATAAATTATTAAAAAAAACTACATTCCCTATTGTTGCAGAACAGATGTCATGGGATTCAAAAACATTTAATAATACATGGTATGAAAATCCAGACTTTTGGAAGGAAATGTATTCTCAAATTCCTAATCTAAAACAAGTATATTTTGCCGGCGGAGAGCCGTTGATGATTAAAGAACATAAAAAGTTCTTGCAAGAAATCATACGACAAGGTTACAATGATCGAATTTTAATACGTTATAATAGTAATGCATTACTATTAGACGAAGAAACTATCGATATGTGGAAAGTATTTTCAAAAGTTAAATTTGCAGTTAGTTTAGATGCTACTGATATGCGTAATTACTATATACGTTATCCTAGCGATTGGGACACAATCGTACATAATTTACAAAGACTAGATAATACTCCAGATAACATACAAGTCAGTATAGCTACAGCTATACAAATACTAAACATAAAACATTTGCCAGATTTTGCTCGTTGGAAGGTACAACAAAATTTTAAGAAAATTAATTTTGGTTTAGTTCCTGGAAACGTACAAATGGGCGGCGGATTATTCAACATGCATTTATTATATTTGCCTACATTTTTAAGCTGTCAAGTATTGCCAGAGTCGGATAAAGTAGAAGTACGTAAAAAATTTGCCGAACTGGCCGATTGGTTACATACATACTATAGACAAGATAAAGACTTTTGGAAATCTAATCCTTACGGTTGGAAGCGTTGGCAAGCAATATTAGATTTTATGGATAGCGAGGATCATAGTAATCAGTTGCCTGCATTTAAAGAATACATCAGCAATCTGGACTCGATAAGAAACACTCAAGCAAAGTCAGTGTTTCCTGAACTAGCGCATCTATTATGAAAGATGAATTGTACAATAAGATAGTGTCTTGGACCAGAGAATCCGCAGATGATTTTCATCACGGGATCCTTAAAGGAACTAATTCTGGTAATTATTTGTGGCAGGAGCAGGATAACGGCACTTATCTATATAGACAGGGTAGATGTATGTTTTTTGGAAATAATGGCAGTATTTTCAAATTGTCTTCGGTATTCGGGCAAACAGACTGGCTAATGCACAATAGGCTATATGATCTAATAGGAAATGACCACAGATGCAGAATAGAGATTCCAATTCACTGTGAATATATTACTCTTGAGGGTTGTGATTATCAATACACTGAGGTAAAACGACCCAACAATGAACTAGGGATGGATCCTATAGAATCATTGTTTGATCAAAGTATTACTACGCAAATGATACTTGACCAAATTGATTCAACTTCTATTCTTTTAAATTATTATAAATTGTTGTACAAACAGTTTGACTGCAATTTTCCGCACAACATAACAAAACTAAGAATAGACTCACAAGGTCATTTCTGGAGTGATTTTAAACTATGGGATTCCAAGCTCAGCACTCAGGTTCGTCAATTAAAATACAATATGTATTTTGGTTTGATTGCTTGGCCTTGTGTAAGACAATTAAATCTTGATACAAAAATTATAGTTGACAAAATGGACAGAGAATGGATAGTGTGACATATCAAATCATAAAAAATACCAAAGTGATTTATTCCAACGTTTGCCCCATGATGTTTTTTATGACCATGATACCAATTGTTGAACTTGATTATGATTATATAGAAATAATCTATAAAGACAAAACAACAAGATTAGATTATTTTGATTTGACGTACAATAAAAATTACGGAATTAATGAGGGAAAGCATCTAGAGCTTTTGAATTTTGAAAGAGAGTGCTTATAGTGAACAATATTAAAATAATATATTGCAATGGTTGCAGTTGGACCAGTGGCTCCGAACTTGCTGACCATGCGTTTTTCCAAGAGTGGCCCGGTGAAAAAACCAATGACCAAGCCAAATTGTGGTTTGAAAATGATAGATTCAAAATTCTTGATGCGTGGTACCACAATAAAGAATATGACAAAATAATAGAATTTATTCAATTGGGGGAATCTTTTGCTTGGCCAGCACAACTGTCTAAACTGTTGGATCTGCCTGTGGTAAATGATGCCAGATCAGGCAACAGTCAGGAACACATAACAATAACATCCATCGACAGTTTGCTGGGGTTGCTGAAAAGTTACAATGCCAATGAAATACAGTGCGTGATTCAATTAACATCTCCTTACAGATCAGTTTTCCCTCAATACAAGTTGGGTGATATAAATTTCAAGAATAAAGTGATTGAGCAGATGGGAGAATGGGTATCGGTGGTACTAGCTAAGCCATCGGATGATGTGGTTTTGAAACAAGTCCACGAATTGCTGTGTAAATGGCCCGACTATCATTTGGAAAAAAAATACATTCTAGAAATCAATCATCTTGTGAATTTCTGTGCTGTTCAAGGTATTAGATTGAAATTATTTAAGGCATGGAATTTTGGGTTCGATTATAACAAATACGAATTACATCATGCCACTGTGCCTTTTTATGTGGCTGAAAATTTCACATTTGACGACATAGTTGAGGTTCGTAGTCCTGGAGGTCACCCAGGTAAAAAGGCTCATATCGACCTGGCAAACTTTTTAATTGAACACTTATGGAAATAATAGAAGTTAAACAAAGATGGCCGGCTGATAGATTGAGGATTGAAATTATGATCGGCAATCTTTGTAATTATTCCTGTTGGTACTGCTTTCCAGGATCCAATGAAGGAACACACAGATGGCCTGACTTTGAATTATTTGTAAACAATCTAAAATTTTTACTCAATTACTACAAAAAAAATTTAAACAAAAACACATTTGAACTGCACATAGTGGGGGGTGAACCAACCTTATGGCCGAAACTAGGTGAATTTATAGTCTCGCTGAAACAGGATTTCGACTGCATCATAAGTATCAGTACCAACGGATCACGCACATTGCGCTGGTGGAACACTTACGGTGGGGCATTAGACAAGGTTATACTCAGTTGCCATCATGCTGAGGTAAACGTGCCACACTACATAGAGGTGGCAGACTTACTGTACAGCAAAGGAGTTATTGTTACTGGGTTGGTGCTCATGGATCCCAATGCTTGGGACAGATGTATAGAATTGATCGAAGAGTTAAAAAAAAGCAAATTCAAATGGGCCATTGACGCACAGGAAGTTTATCATGCCAGTATAACGTACAATCAACATCAACTGGCTTTTTTAAAAAATTACAGAATCCGAAAAAATAATATCTTTCAATTCCTTAGATACAACAAACATAAAATATTACGAACCAGTGTAACGCTTCAAAACCACAAAATCGTAAAGGTAAAGAATAATGAAATTGTCTTGAGAAAATTGAATCATTTCAAGGGTTGGTTGTGCAATTTGGGGATAGATAGTGTGTTCATAGACAAAACTGGCAAACTCACGGGAGCATGTAGAAACAATCTTTATCACAGCGATTCACAGTACAATTTGTATGATGCCGATTTTAAAAATATTTTTTCACCAACGTTACAACCCACATTATGCAATACCAATGAATGTCAATGCCAACCTGAATCAAATCTAAGCAAACACAAAATAATTCCAATATCTATTATACAGAGCACATGAGATAGATATTTTTCAAAGCTATGTTAAATTGTCTTATGATTTATTTTAGTTAACGGAATATCTGCGGCGCAGGTACAGAAATTACGGTCACAAGTTACGGGTTCGCTAGGGACAACGAAGTTGCCTTCATAAATGTTGCCTAGACTACCACCGACTCTACAAGTCGCTCTGTGTACATCTCCGTCCCAATTTATCATTAGGCTTTCTATACCTGCATTGCAAGTCCAACCTTTGTACTTGTTAAGATGTAATTTGATAATGTCATTGGCATGCATTTTCTTGTCATCATCAATAACACAGTTTGCTTCTACAGTAGCTTCATATTCTTTAATCCATTGCAAGTCTTCATGATCATATCGCATGTCATCGAATATATCATGATCACCTTCTGTCCAGCGTACACGTCGAACAGCATGTGGAATAGAACTAGCCGCTAGCGCACCTGCAATATAACGAACTCGTTTCATATGGTCTTGATGTGCCATTACATGAACTAATACTTTGCCAGAAAAATATTCATTAACATTTACAATAGTATTAAGTACACGCCTTACATCATATTCCATGTGTACACTAAACACAATTTGATCTGCACGTAGATTAGCATACCATTCGTCTTTACGTGTACCGTTAGTTGTAATACTAACCCAACTGACTCCTTGATTTTTACAGTAATTAACCAGCTCTTCAAACTTAGGATGCACAGTAGGTTCCCCACCTGTAAAACTTATACGAATAGGTTTACCTATTTTTAATAATTGATCAACGGCTGATTTAAGTATCTCTATATCAGTATGCTCACTAGTATTGTCATGTATACTGGCCGGACAATAACTACAATCGTAATTACAACGTTTTCCAAGGTTCCATTCTATCTTAACACTATTCTGATGAGGCCATCGACTGGTAATTTTAATCATAATGTATCCAACTTAGCATGGCTGACTAGAGTGTCATAATATATGTCGCTATTGAAGAATTTAATTTCTTTAATCTTAGCATCATACCCTAACACATCTCTACCCCATTTTAATTTACAAGCATGATTAGGAACATACCAATCACTAATTATTGGATGAAAATCTAAAAATGTATCGGTTACAATAACTTCTCCAAGTATGTAATGCCCTAACGCTAGATTATTTAGGTTATCTAATGGCACATTGTATTTTGAACTTTTGGCCCAGGAATAAAATTGTTTCTCGACTGCCTTAAGGTATGGAAATCCTGCATTAAAAAACATAAGCGTTTCTGAGGTAATATTCTTTTGTATATTTAGATCATCCAGGTTATCGTTAGTTCTAGCAATTTCATCCCAAGGTTTGCCCAATGTAGCAAACCCTAACAATAAATCTCCCCACTTATGATCTGTAGTTAGCCAAAGTTTGTATTCTTCTTTAATAGGAATTCTAACATCTGTTGATTTGTAAAATTTTACAGTAGTATCAAACTCTGTTAAATCGTTATTGTTTTTAGATTCGAGCGCATGTATAAGCAAATTGATTTGAAACTCATCTTCTGTTGCGCCTTCTTTTGCATGATCGACAAATTTACTATGCAACTGATTTAATTTTTCTTGTGATACTGGTAATTCTATAATAGGCTGATTTGTTTTTTCAAATAGATGATTTAACTTTTTTAAAAGTAATTCAACATTTTGCCCGTTGGTAATCCCCATTTTAAAAGAATCGGCGTCGTTATATATGTCTTGCCATATGTGTTGTACAGGATTATCATTTAGATGGTAATGCACAGACAATGTTTTTTGATTTGTTTCGACTACAATCTCAGCTGTGTTACATCCAACTGAATTATAAAATATCTTTTTAAAATCCTGCATAGTCAATAAATTCCGTAGTAACATCAAAAAAACTTTGGTTTCGCGTTTCGTCTAATCTGCGATTAAATTCTATACAATCTTGCCACTTACTACTTTGATCCTGTGCCCACATATAATTAATAACACCGTCTATTTGTTTTAGTGTAAGATCTAACAACATAGGATGTTGCTTTACTAAAGCATAATCTTCTATATACATTTTAGCAAAGTTCAAATTAATAGTAGCTTGTTCTTTAAGATGTTCTGGTAATACTTGAGATGACAATACGTTGGGATAGTTTACCATATTTGTGTAAAATACAATGCCCAACTCATCTAAAAAGTATTTGATCATCTTATCTAAGATCATTATATTGCTAACTTGCACAGCAACAGCGCCTACGATACGACTCACATTAGGAATTTTTTGTATTTCTTTTATATTAGATATCAACTCATTCCAGTTAGCATTACCTCGTATGTACTCATAACTTTCACCCAACCCATCTATACTAACATTAACTGCTACACTTTTAAATGCAGGCCAATAGTCGAATATGTTACGTTTGCCTTTACCTAAACTAGTCAAATTAGTAGCGTATTTGATTTCAATTTGATGAGCATACGGTTGTAACATTTCTAGTATACGATAATGTGTTGGGTCTGTTAGTGGCTCACCACCAGCAAACTCTACACGGCGGAAGTAGGGTAAGAGCTTTTCTAAACTAGCCCACCATTCTGGATTATCTGTAAATTTGTCCAAATATGGACTTTCCATTAATTTAAGATCTTGTATCGTTTTAACAAGGTAGTTATCTTCTTGTTTGTAATACTTTTCTACTACTGCCCAGTCATTCCAACTAGTACTATCTGTAGGGTTACACATTCGGCACTTGAGGTTACACAAATTGTTTAATTTTAGTTCCATAGTAGGAAATTCAAATGGCATTGTGTAATCGTCTTTTAAAGCGTCTAACGCATTAGGATATAAGTTGATACGTGCTTCGGGTATTACACCGCTTATATGACGTTCTCGCAAGGATTCGACGCCCTGATCTTCTAGGTTAAAGCACGGAGCACATTCGGGCGGGCGTATGTTAGTAAGCACTGACTTACGTATGCGTTTCATATCATCGTTATTCCAAATTTCTTCCAAGGAATTCTGTTGTATAAAACCAACAGGGTGGCTACGACAACACACTTTAATTGCCCCGTCTTCTCTAGTAGCGAGCCCTGTGAATGGGTGCATACAAAATGTAGTTGATTTATGTTGCATGTGTTAACTCAATGTAATACAAACCAACGTCATCTCTTGAATATTCTTTGTTAGGAAATATTCCCGTTACCGTTAGTTCAGAATCTTTGATAAATGGTAGGAATGTATCTAGAGAAGATCCGTGTTTATTTTCTTGTAACAAAATTACACCATCATGTGCAAGATGGTTTTTAATATTGTTAAAAAAGTTCTTGTGTGCTTGCCAATTTAGATCTACATTAATTCGCATACCGTGTTTGTCCGTTGAATGAAAGTATGCGGGATTTTCAAAATGCGGAGGATTAGCTACTACAAGATCAAATATTTCGTAGTCTGGTAAACATGATAACTCGCCTCCTAAATATGCGGTTCCTGTACAGTTATTATATTTGATAGACTCTTTAACGCAATCAATTGCAGGTTTGTAAATATCAGAAAAACATACAGAATTGCACAATTTGTTTCCTAATAATGAAAAACCAATAAATCCAGGACCCGAACACCATTCGTAACATTTTTTAAAAATTCTGTCTTTATACCTAGACCGAATGATATCTAAATAATACGAAGACTGAATTATACCTCCACCATATAGCGCATTTTCATAAAACACTTTGATAGATCCTGTGCTGAATATTTTTTTGCTGGTAAAGCTATAAAAAACATTTATAATTTTTTCAGCTATGTCTTTTGGGTATTCATCAAAAGGGGTGCTGGTAATGGATGTTGGGTTAACGTAATCCGGCCAACCTGGTTCTTTAGCTAGATTGTACGCAAGTTTCCATTCATCTTGACTAATTTTTTCACTAATGAGATTGTAATCTATATGCATAGAAATATTTATAGTGTAAAAGTAGCATATAAATATTTCATGCTCATCCCTACACAATATACTATAGATCCAAAACTATTTCAAGAGGCTTGTCGTCAATTGCCTGAAGCCGGAATGAAGACAACTATTAATAAACCAACTGGTGATTTCTTTTATGATTCTTGGGTACTAAAGGACGAGTACAAAGGAACCATTTGGGAAACCATTTATAACTCATTACCTGTTACCAAAGGTGAAGCAAGAATAATCATTTTGGATCCTAATCAATGCTATCAAAGACATGCTGATATAGATGATAGATATCATTTGAATATATTGGGTGAGAACTGTTATCTAATTGATCTAGTAAGAGATATAATGCATCCATTGGCGCAGGATGGCATATGGTATGACATGGATGCCAGCTTCTTACACACAGCGGCTAACTTTGGGCGTCGTGCTAGAGTACAGTTAGTTGTTAGAAAACTATTGAAAAAGAATCGATTAAAAAATCCCGTTGACATAGCCGTAACTACTACGATGTCAAACGCAGATCATGCTAGACACATATTTGACAACACAGTTAGTCCTTGGCTCAATGACGCCAACAAGGCCGGATATATAACCAATTTTAATTATTCATCTATTGTTGTTAAATTTAGTATAGAACAAGATATGTTAGATTCATTAAAACACATACTACCAGATGAGTTCAAATTAGTATGAAAGCAACGTTCATTGGAAATTGTAACACTATAAATTGGCAGGCATTAATAGATGAACTGCAAAATAAGGATGGGGATGTTAGATCATACGGTGGAAACTTTTATCATAATGACGATGGAAGATTTGATGAAATTATAAACTTATGGAAGACTGCTGGATATGATAAATCAGGAACTGTTGAATGGATTAATTATTATCCAGGTAAACATTTCGATGCTTCTGTAATTAAGCAATTTGAAGAATATACTAATACTGAATGTATTAGAGCTTGGATAAGTAAAGTACGTCCGGGCAGATATGCACCATATCACAAGGACATAGATGATGATGAAGAACTATATCTTGCTAGGGGCGAATTAGTTCGATATACAGCACACCCGAGTATATCGGAAAAGGGTCAAGTGTTCATAGTAGAAGATTCTGTTCTTCATTTAGAAGAACAGGGAAATGTATATCAATGGCCCAGCTATCGTGCATACCATGCTGGAGGTAACTGTAGTTTTAAACCTAAATTTTTGTTTAACTTTCTAGGAATTAAAAAATGAAATTTATCGGTAATAGTTTAGAAGCAATATACTGGCCCGAGATTCTTAAAGAATTAAAAAAACAACAAGGACGATTTAGGGGTAGTAATCAACAAGATGATATTCACCACAACTCTAAAGTGTCGGCTCTACGAGATATCTGGATTGAGGCTGGCTACGATGGAGACCATTCAGTTGGTTGGTTAGATTATGATCTACCAAAAGAAATCGTAGAGGACTTTGCTAATTGGCTAGGAGTTATTCCTATTGCAGGGTGGGTCACTAGTGTGCCTCCAGGGTTTGTAGTCCCGTGGCATGTTGATTATACTGATGATGAAGACCAACTAACAAGCAATGGCATAGTTTTAAGATATACTTGCCACATTTGCGAACCAAAGTGGGGACAAGTTTTAGTATTAGAAGATCACCCATTTCATATGGAAGAACAGGGTAATGTATATCAGTGGACAGATTGGCAAGATTGGCATGGCGGAATGAACATGGGTTTAGAGCCTAAATTTTTATTTAATTTTATGGGATATGCAAAATGACGTATTCTATTGATCTAACTATTCCAGGCGATCCACTTAACGATTATAGCATCCTAAATCAAACAGGCACTGAACCTGAAATTTGGTTCGCTAACAATAACCAAGTTAGCAATGAGTTTAGAGATTGGTTAGACAGTTTAGGTCTAGTCATGACCTATCCTCCTTTAATTTTTTATACACCTCCTGGACAGCAGTGCGGTATACACATCGATGGATATGAGATTAGTGACAGAGCGTGTGTTAATTTTATAGTTGGCGGGGAAGGCAGTCTAATGCATTGGTATAAATTAAAACAGATTGTTGCCATTCCTGAACAAGTGGAAACACAAGCAGGTACACCTTATACATTATATAGACCAGAGCAAGTAGAACATGTATATTCTCATGCGGTTAAATGGCCTAGTATTGTACAGACAGGCGAACCTCATAATATTACAAACCATACACAAGGACCGCGTTGGTGTATTAGTTGTGATATAAGTAAAAAAGAAAATCCAGAAAGCGGATTAACATGGGATGAGGCTGTGGAGGTTTTTAAAAAATGGATATCTTAGAACAAGCTAGACTGATTTTAAAAAAAACCGAAATACCCTGGATTGAATTAGATATAAAATTTGATGTTGATGTATGGAAACAACAGATATTAGAAGTAGAACCTTTTTATCAAGAATATAGAGAAAGCAATAGTGAAGGTTGGTCTAGCTGTTGTTTGCATGGACTGTCTGTAGACAAACCATATACAGCCGATAATTATGGATATGATGAGTATAAGGCACCATACTTATATACAGATTTGGCTTATAAAACTCCTATCATTACAGACTTTTGGAAAAATCAATTTCCAGCAGAACGTTATACTAGAATTAGATTCATGAAATTAAATCCGGGCGGGTTTATAGATTGGCACAATGATGGCCAACTCCCCGATGGTGTAGATCCGTTAGACGTAGCGTTACCTATTAATCTAGCTGTGTTACATCCGGGTAACTGTACAATGAAAATTGAAGATAAGGTAGTACCCTGGGAAGAAGGTAAAGTCTTTATGTTAAATGTAAGCAAAAATCATGCGGTGTTTAATCATAGCAGTAAACCTAGAATTCATATGATTGCTAACATTATATTGGGCAACAGGAAAACAGAATTTGCTGAAATGCTTGTAAGATGTTATAATAAAACTTATGATCAAATTTAATAGCACTAATTTTCCATCCAATAAAATTGTTTATATAATTTTAGATAGAACATATACTTGCCAAAATTCTTGGACTGCTGAACTTGTGAAAAATTTAAGTGATTACGTATTAAGTAATATCCTTGTCAAAGGTTACAATGTATTACAAGGTATAGACGAAGATTCTCTTTTAAAAGAAGCAAGCAACAAATATGAGTATGCGGTGGTACTATCTACTGGCACAGAATTTATAAATGGTAATGCGTTTTTTAAACTAGTAGAAGAGTATGTATTACATGCTAAAGATTTTTTCTTAATGGGTCATATACCTGATAGAGATGATGGCTACTATGAATTGCATGAACAATGCTACTTAATTAATCTTAAAAAATATAAAAAATTAAATTATCCAACAATTGGTGAATTTGAATTTTATTCTTCCCACACTCAAGTTGAACCAGTTCGTAGTCCTTACAACATTCATGATGATTACACTCCTGTCTGGGTTAGATGGGGAGAACGCGAGCGAAAATATAAACACAAGTGGCATGGTTGGAATATATTAAGTGTGGCATTTGCTAATCAAGAAAATGTCCAAGTGTTTAGTGAAGATTTTAGAAATAATAAAAAATACTATTACCCGAATTATGAACCGGCATTCATTCCAGCCAGTTCATATCTGTATGGAAAATATAGTGTTGCTAGCCAAACTTTGTTTTATCCTTATAATACAGAAAAATTATCAAAAGTTAAATTTCAAGGCCCAATCCGTCAACTAGTGATACAGGCTAGCGGACTGCAATGGTATAGTTATTTGTTAGAGCATGGCTATGACCAAAATACAGTTGTGAGATTTGTTGATTATAATTTGTTTGCATTAGAATGTATGCAATACCTTATAGTATCTTGGGATGGTACAACTGACTATTTAGAATTAATTCAACTGTATGCTAACACTAGAGCATCGTTGGTCGGAAAGGATGGAGCTGATTGGCTATCTATAACAGATGTTAAACAAGATATCGACATTGATAAATGGTTAGACATACAGCGTACAGTTAAATTTGAATATAGGCATGAAGATATCGTTCTTGATACATCGTTGAACGTTAATAAATGGATTGATAATTTACCTAATACAATTATTCATTTAAGTCATATTTTTAATTATGATCCTGCTTCAACGTTTGTATCACTTAAATATAGAATATACAGTGAACGAATACTTTTAGAAAAATTAAAAAAATATGTACCTGACGCTACTGTTATTATGATAGGTAAAGTGTCTGAAAATGTACAGTACCCGACATGGCATATGAATGGTGATCTAAATGGAATTTAAAAAAATTGCTATCACCGGGCATACTAGCGGTATTGGTAAGGGGCTATATAATTATTTTGTAAACAAAGGTTGCACCGTTGACGGGTTCAGTCGATCGAACGGATTTGATATTAGCATCGATGACAATCTTGAAAAAATTGTATATCTTACTAAAGATTGTGACTTGTTTATTAATAATGCGTATGCTGGATATCAACAAGTGAAACTGGCAAAATTATGGCAACAACAGCATTGGGATGACTATCATTTCATTCTTAATGTAAGTTCAGTTGCATCAGAGCCTTTAGCAAATTTATCAGAAGTAATGCCTTGGTTGTTAAAATACGGCGAAGAAAAATATTCACTTAACAAGGTCAACTGGGAAATTAACGATACCGGGTCAGTTTGCAAAAGTATTGTAGCACTGCCGGGTGTGGTTGATACTAATTTTTCTAATCCTTACGATACTGACCTTAACAATGGTGACGAACTTTTTAATTATATAAATCAATCTAACAGTATTATTACAGTAGAAGATTTTGTTAAAACTGTAGATCTTGTATTACAATCAATTAACGGTAGAAATTTTATTTCTAGTTTTACTGTACTAAATGGAGGTTGATTATGATGGTTGATATTAATAAGGAATTGGCAAATAATCAAAATATTAAAAATTGGATTGCTCGGATAAGTTGTCCTAATACTAGTTTAGGTGGAATGCCGGTATGTCCGTTTGCTAACAACAGCGAATTAACCATAGTCGAAACCGACGGTAGCGATATAAATCCTCCTCCTTGGGATTTTGATCTTATTGTATACAATCTTCCAGATCATTACACAGTTGAAGAACTTAGCGATCTAGCCAAAGAATATAACAAGATACATCCAGACATGGTATTTTTACCCGACCATAAAGATAGAAAAACATTTATTAATGGGGTACAAACTAACAATGGCGTGAATAATCTTATTTTGTGTCAATGGAGAGATAATTTAGAAAATGCTAGAAGTAAACTAAAAAACACTAAGTATTACACATACTGGGATGCAGACTATTTGAAAGAGATACTAAATGTATAATATTGAACCAATATTTCCTCAATATATTTTAAATGGGATTCTTCCCGATTGGGAGAAATGTCAAGAAGAATTAATGACTGTGATTGTAGCTGAGACAAATTCTATTTTAGACATACACGATAACCACGTTAGTAATAAATTTATATCTCAAAACATACTTGATAAGTGTCCTTTAACAAAATTGCATATTGAAAGTTTTTTAAAAGAATATTCTAATAATTTAAATATAGAACCTTTAATAATCTCCGATAGTTGGATTACAGAATATTCTAAACAGGATTATATCGTGCCGCATAATCATCTCCCTAAATTTGTATCCGGTGTTGTATTTGTTAAACAAAGCCAAACTGGCGGATACTTTTATTTTGAAAATCCTCTTGAAGATGTAGATAATATCACGCAACATAACAAATACTTAAACAACATTAACCTACATCAGAGAGTACACATGTTTCAACCAACAGAAGGTCAAATTATTATTTTTAAATCATTAATGAGGCACGGAACTACTCCGGTTCTTTCGGATGATACTCGATATTCATTGGCATTTAATGCAAAGTTTTAAATTATGAATCATGCTGTTATTTTTAATATACACACATTTGGTCCTAGAAGACCTGCAGGTGCGTATCGAATAGCATCTTTTTTAAGAGAGCACGACTGGGATATTGAGGTAATTGAATATGCTAATAGATTTTCTATTGAAGAATTACAAGAAGTAGCTAGAAGTAGAATCACTAGTAGCACTGTATTTTTTGGCTTTAGTCCTTTTCTACAAACATGGGAAGATAAATTTAAAAAATTTACAGCCTGGCTTAAAAAAACTTATCCAACTGTTAAATTAATAATAGGTAGTCAAGCTCGTCCTCGAATTGAAGACAGTAACATTGATTATTTTATTACAGGCTACGGCGAAAAAGCTACACTTGCATTATTACAAAGCATTACTGGCAATACCTCAGTACCAGTTGCATTTGATCCTAAATATTTTGGTTCTAAAAAGGTAATAACAGCCAATGACTCGTACCCATCATATCCTATGAACTCTTTAATGATCAAGTATGAGGACCGAGATTATATACAGCCTTGGGAATGGTTAACCATAGAACTTACTAGAGGATGCAAATTTAAATGTTCCTTTTGTAATTTTCCAGTACTAGGAGTAAAAGGTGATTACAGTAGAGATGCAGAAGATTTTGAAATACAACTGAAAGATGCATATGATAGATTTGGAACTAAAAATTATTATATAACAGATGAGACCTTTAATGACTATACAGAAAAAGTTACAAAGTATGCAGATGTAGTAGATCGGTTACCGTGGAAACCCTACTTCACTGCATTTATTAGAGCAGATTTATTAGTATCAAGACGTAATGAATGGGACGAATTAATCCGTATGGGAGTGTTTGGACATTTTTACGGAGTCGAAACAATGAATCATGCTAGTGGTAAAGCCATCGGTAAAGGAATGAGCCCAGATAAACTTATGCCTGGACTAGTTAACGTCAAAGAACATTTTTTAAAACACGGGTCTTACCGCGGAGAAATATCTTTAATTGCCGGCCTACCTCACGAAACACCAGAAACTTTACAAAAAACTTTTAAATGGATTGAAGATAATTGGCAGGGGCAAGCCGCTAATATGTGGCCTTTAGAAATACCTATTAATCCTACTACTGATGCGCTGTCTTTTATGTCAGCAAATTATAAAGATTTTGGCTATAGAGAATCATCTAAACCGTATCCAATATTTAAAGATCCTAATGACCACGAAATCGTTAATAACGAAACAATTCAGCACGGGTTTTCAAATTTAAATTGGGAAAATGATTACATGGATTTTACTGAGGCTTCTAATATTACAACTGCTTGGTATGAAAAAGTAGGTAACAAGGAACTAGATTTAAGATGGAGTCCATTTTCAGTAGGCGATTTTTGGGATAAGAGTATAGATGAGTTTATGCGTATGCACCAGTATGATTTTAATTTGAATGATAATCACATAATTAAGTCTTACATTAATAAAAAATTAAACAGGGATAACAAATGAATATTGTTAATTTATTTCCTCAAGCAGTACTAGAAACACAACTAGAAAATTGGGACCAATGCCGTGAAGAAATTTTTAAACAGGTCGAGTTATCTTCAGGCGATATCGAATTTTCAAACGATATTGTGTTAGCTAGTAATTCATTCATATCAACAAACATATTAAAAAAATGTCCAATAACTACCGCGCAGTTAAATGCAAATTTACAACAGTATGCAGACACAATCGGTGTGGAATCTTTAAAAATTTGTGATAGTTGGGTTAGCAAATATGAATATAACGAATACCTTTCTACGCACAGGCATTCTCCAAAACATGTTTCAGGGGTAATATTTTTAACTGATGGGTTCCAAGGAGGAGATTTTTATTTCGAAAATCCTGTTGTAGATTTGGACCATATTTTGCTTAATGAACACTATGCTAAATTCAATTCATATAATGAACCACTACATGTCATTAAACCAATCATGGGGAAATTAATTATTTTTAGATCCTTGTTAAGTCATGGTACTACTCCATTATCTTCAAATACAATAAGATATTCTTTGGCATTTAATGCAATGGTGGGAAAATGAGTATTTGGACAAACTGGGATCCTCTAAAAGAAGTTATAGTAGGAAATTGTCTTGCAGGTAATACTAAAAGCAAGCTCGATGTAATTTTAGAAGAGACTAAGGAAGATTTAGACAATCTTGAAACCTATCTAACTAAACTAGGTGTGCGAGTGCATCGTCCAATAGTCACTGCATACCTAGCAGATATCGATCTTGGAAATTTTAATGTACACAATGCCACGGCACCGATTGTGCCACGTGATCAATATCTAGTATACGGTAATACTGTTTATCAAACATACACTAGTATGCCTGATAGATATTTGGATAGTGTTAATTACTATCATATTTTTAAAGAACTGTATGACAGAGGTCTTAATTGGATTAGTCAGCCACCCCCTATACTTAAAAATTTAGAAGATAAATGGTGGGCCGATGGTCCTACGATCTATGATGAAAAGTTAAAAGATAATTTACTTTGGCATACAGCAACTATGCTTAAATGCGGTGACAAATTAATTACAAATACTAAAGGCCCTGGTAATGCTAACGGGATAGAATGGATGAAACGTAATCTACCAACAGACACTATTGTAGACGTTGGTAACACTCAGCAAGCAGGTTGGGGGCATATTGATCATGGATTCTTTGTAGTAGACGATGAAACTGTGTTTTGTGTAAACAAGAGATGGGTACCCGAGCCACTGAGAAACTTAAATGTTATAGAGTTAGAATCATTGTTTGAAAAGTTCGATGATACAAAATTCATAACAGATTATACTCAATCCGGTGGTAAGTTTACTGATGCATGGATAGATAAATGGCTTACAGAATGGAAGGGCTACGCACAGGAGGTATTTTTTGATAGCAATGTGCTAGTTGTTGATCCTAAGAACATATTGTTTTCAAATACACAACCTCGTATATTTAAACTAATGGAAAGTATGGGAATCAACTGCCATGTAGTTCCACAGCGCCACGGGTTATTCTGGGAAGCAGGCATTCACTGCCTTACATTAGATTTAGTCCGTGACGGCGAGAGAAGAACGATAATCAGTTAACGCATTAAATAAATTCTGTTCTAGGTTTACAAACCAGCTACTAGGTGCATTAAGCGGCACAATAAACAATAATCCACTTCCGCCTTCGTTCCACAAACCTGCACTTAGTCCATGTTTATAAAGTAATCTTTCAAATATTTCTTCTAACGGTTTGTCCTGCAAGAGCTCAAGATTAAACACTAGCCCGTGATTATTATATCCTTTGATAAGGCCAGCATCGACTAATCTGTTAGCCACAGCTTTAGTGCAGTCTACTAGCCTACTATGATCATCAAATATATGTTCTTTTTCTATCACATCTAAGTACGCTAGAGTACTATAAATTCCACTTAGACTAAAACTATAACTAAATCCATGCGGCCAAAAATTATCTTTCATCTTGTCATAGATTTTTTTGTTTGCTAGGGTAGCACTTAGTGGAAAATATCCTCCTGATAATCCTTTACCCATAGTAAAAACATCTGGCTGGACTACACCTTGCCATCCAAAGAATGTACCCGTCTTCCCACCGCACATTGCGATGTCATCAACAATAAGAACTATATTCTTATCGGTACAAGTCTTACGCAGACTGTCCCAGAAATCTTTACCAGGATTATACAAACCATTTTGCCAACTGGCTGTTTCTATAACTACAGCACATAGGTCATCTGTAATCATATCTAAATTATAGTCACTAACAACACAACGCGGATCTTTGCCAAACATGCTAGTCATATAAGTTGCATCGCTGACGCTAGAACTCATATAAGTACTTCCGTGATAGCTTTTCTTAAAACCAAGAAACTTATTCCTATTGTTATACATCTGTGCTAGGCGTAATGCACCTTCTATTGCATCGCTTCCGCTAAGAGCAAACATAGTACGATAGCCGCCACTCATTGTGTATAATTTTTCACCTAACTTAATCACTGCTTTGTTAGTAGCAAAAAATTCTCCACTAGTAAATGGGTGATGTTCCATTTGCTTGTGTACTGTACTAACTATATCGCTTCTCTGGAATCCAATTGGAAAACACCCGCAACTTCCTAAACTTAAATCCATTAAAACGTTGCCGTCATCTACAAAGCCATACTCGGTGTATTCGGATATAACTCTAAGAGCTTGACGACTATTTTGTGCGTATGGAAAAATTAATTTTGAATCAATCATAACTTAGTGAAAGTGAAATTCTTTTCTTGTTTGCTTGTATGTTTTCAACACTGTGTATCTTACTAACATCTATATAGTGCCATCTATTTGGTTCAATTAATACTGAGTTTACAACTTCAATCCTATCGTATGTAAAAATAGTTTGAGGATATGCAGTCAAATGTTCGTAACCTTTTGCATTTTTATAAAAGTTAGTAGTAGCACCAGCGGTTTCTATTACATAATTATATACATAATTTCGTGCTTCGTCTATATGCGGAGTAACACTAGCACCGCCATGCATTACTTGAATAGTAACTAATACTGGTATAGGTGTAATATTGTTATTAACCCATTCGGTTATCATATCACTTACTGGTAAAAAATCAAAAGTTGCAAGATTTTGAAAATGCTCGTGTGCTGTATTCATAGGAAATCCTAAAGAATCTTCTTTATCAGAATACACGCCTTTAAGTTTTTCCAGTAGTTTTTCATTGACTGCATTTAATTGTAAAGAAGGATCTGTTGTAACTTTTCCTGCAATATATTCAAATACTTCTTCAGAAGTATGATGATTATCGATAGGATTTTCTATTAGTCGATATATTTCTGCTACTATATCGTCTGAAAGTTTTGGTAAGTGGTCTTCGTATCTAAAATTCATTTTGTGAAATATCCGTTTAATACAATGTTTTTATTAGTTTTAAAACTATCCATTTTGGAAATTTGAATATTTTGCCAGCTATTTGATATTTCCTTTCCGTTTAAATGTTTACGAGCAGTATCTTTATCAATAAAGCCCATGCCAGCTAACACTTGATTCCATGCCTGATATCCTATGCTATTTGCAGTATTAGGTACATCGTCTTTGTTAAGCAAACGATACTTTGAAATATTAATAATATTTTTAACAAAATCTGTGGCGATATCATTGTTAGAAACATATTCCCAAAATAACGAATCTGTTTTGCCGCCCTGGTAATGTAAGATAATATAATCTTTTATTTCATCATATAGCTCACGTATTTCTTTATTATATTTGTCTTGCTCATTATTAGCAAAACATTCAACAAATTTTTTAATCTGGATAGTAGTTGCGTGTATACTTGTTGCTTCTAAAGGTTCTATAAATGCACTAGCAAGACCTAAACTTAAACAATTTTTAGTCCAGGCATTATCTAATCTGCCAGCTTCAAATTTAATTTGTTTGATAGGATCAATTTTACGATTTAGTTTAGTTTCAAGTTCTTGGTGTGCTTGATCAAAAGATAAAAATTGATCACAAAATACATAACCGCATCCAAACCTATGTGCTGTTGGGATTTCCCAAACCCATCCGCTACTCATTGTGTAGGAACGAGAGAATGGTTCAGGCCAAACTGGAGGTTCATATGGCAATAGAAATGGCAACGCAGAATTCATTAGTAGGTGTTTTTTATAACTGACCCACTTTGCACCGACTGCGTTCATTAATACTCGATTAAATCCGGAACAATCAATAAAAAAATCTCCGTCGATAGTTATATCGTTAGATAACTTTAATGAAGATATGTTTCCTGTTGGGTCGAGATTTACACTTGATACTGTGGAGTCAACAACAGCGCCTCCCATTGCAAGTACTTTCTTTTTAAAAAAATTACCTACTTTATGTCCGTTGAAATGATAGCTGATTCCCGGCGTGTCTGCAATGCCGGTTTCATCTTGTTTTAATACAGAACGTTGGTTGTTGATAAACATTCCTAAAGGCGTAATTTTATGTATGGGTTCACCTTGTAATATCTGCCAAGCTAACCTATCACTAACGTCGCTATTGTAGGATGCATTTAGATCTAACGGATTAAAATAATGTGTGCCGTTTGGAATCCAGTTTTCATGTTTAAAACCTAATTTAAAAGTTGCCTCAGTTTCAATCATAAATTCTTTAAAATCAATATCGATATCTTTATTATTAATAAATCCACCAAGTATATGTGTACCGCCTTCTCCTACGCCGATGATTCCTAAGTCACTACTTTCTATAACTGTGATATTATAATTTGGATTCTTTTTTAAAATATAAAAGGCAGCTAACCAACCTGCTGTACCTCCTCCTACAATTATTATGTTATCGTTTGACATTAGGTAACCACCAATCTGATTGTTTTTCAATACAATCATCTAACGATTTATAATCTAAAGACTTTGTTAAAATTTTATTATACCAGGAATTATATCTCGATTGCATTCCATCGGATATTTTGATATTATCATAATTGAATTTATTTAATCCTGCTAATACTTGATTCCACGCTCTGTAACTTAAATTATTAAGTTTATTAGGAATATCATCTGCTGTTAAAAATCTATGTTGTGCAATTTCTAAAATGTTGTTAACTTTATCGGTAGCAATATTTGAATTACAATATTTCCAAAAATCAGAATTGTTCTTATTTCCAAGGTAGTGTAATACAATAAAATCTTTAATTTCATCGTATAATTCTATAATGTTTTTATTATATAAATTCGAGTTTGTGTTACCTTGAATTATCATTTTACCCAGCTCATCAATTTGAATTTTAGTTGCATGAATACTTGTAGCCTCAAGTGGTTCAACAAATGCACTGGCTAGTCCTAACGCAACACAATTCTTATTCCAAATTTTTTCCAATCTGCCAGCTTCAAATTTAATTGTTCTAATTGGATTAATTTTTCCGTAATACTTATAAGTATCTTCTAATTCCTTAACAGCATTTTCATACGAGATAAATTTATCCGAGTATACATATCCCATGCCTTGACGGTATCGTGTCGGAATATTCCATGTCCAACCTGAACTCAATGCAGATGCTTTTGTTAACGGAATCACATCATGCCAATCTAGACTAAATGGAATGGCAGTGTTTACTAATAAGCTATCTGCATACGATATCCATTTAGTTTCTAATGCAGACATTAAGATTTTTTGAAAACCTGTGCAATCTATAAACAAATCTGCTGTTTCAAATTGTCCGTTGTCTAATCTAAGTTTTTCAATTTGCCCATTAGTATCTAATATTACTTCTGTAACTACTGAATCTATAATATTAACAACATCGGAGCATTTATTTTTAAAAAATAATCCTACTTTTCTGCCATCAAAATGAAAACTCCAATCACTAGTATCCCAGATCCCAGTTTCGTCCGATTTAATAGGAACTACCCTATGTTCTATAAGAATTCCTAATTCCGAAACTAAATGTAACGGTTTTTTGTTTAACATTAATAAAGGTAAGAAATCCTCATTTTCGCAATTAGGCAATAAGTCTAACGGCAGGTAATATGTAGAAGGCCATCCTATATGCTGTACTCCTAACTTAGGAGTAGCATCAGTAGCTTCCATAAATTCTCTAGTATCTGAAAATCCAAATTCATTCAAAGTGTTTATTATTGTGCCCAGTACATGCGTACTACCTTCTCCTACACCGATTATATCAATTTTACTAGATTCAATTACGGTAACATTTTGTTTGTAAATCTTACTCAGCATAAAGGCAGCTAACCAACCAGCAGTACCTCCGCCTACAATTACTATATTCATAGTATTTTCCTCAAGTACGTACTGATAGGATAATCACCAGTACACCCAATATTAAACGCAACAACATAACGATTCTCAGTCGTATGATTTGTTTCTGTAAAATGTCGTAGCCATCCGGGGAAAATTATAATATCTCCAGTCTCAACATCAACTATTTCTTGAATACCACCATTTATATCATTAGGGCCAGTCCAGTTATGAGGTTGAGTTCCAACTACTAAATTGTTTGGGTTTTCAAATATTATATTGCCCATACCGTTCTCTAATTTAAGATACAATACCCCTACTAATGGGTAAGGTGAATGATTATGAGGTTGAGTACTGATTCCCCCAGGTAAAGTTTCGTTGAGCCACATCTCGCTTATAAATGGTTTTAATTCAGGGTAGTAGTTAAATTCCTTCCAACAATTATTGACTATACTGTTGATATCTTTTACAATATTTGCTAATAACGGTATGTGATGTAATTGGTTGTTTGTATTAAATGTTGAAACAGTTCCAGGGCCAAGATCCCTGTGTTTTGCTTCTTTGGAGGCAAGCTCTTCTTTTACCAAAGGTAATAAATCTTGAAGAATTGCATCAACTCCTATAAGTTTAGTTCTATAGATTTTTATAGGGAATAAGTCTGTAAACATGTTTTTATTTAGTGCAGGATTTTAATCTATAAATAAAATATGAAACGAATATCTAAAAGTGATTTTGAATACAGTGCTGAATTTGCTCAAGCATACACAGAATATAATTTTGGTGAGAGTTACCAATTTTTTGTAGACTCCTTATTAGAGCATCATGATTTAAAATCAGGTAGTTTAGTTGATTTATGTTGTGGCACTGGAGAAATTACATCGTTATTAAAACATCAACTACCTAATCTTACAATAACAGGATATGATAGTTCTCCTGGTATGATCGCACAAGCGTTGAAGAATGGAGCCAATGTAAAATATATATGTGACAATATTGAAAATATTAACGACAAATTTGATATAATTATTAGCAACAATGCTTATCATCATTTTGATGATATTGATAAATTTTGGAATACAGTTTCTCGATTAAGTAACCCAACATCAAAAATATTTGTGTCGGATATTGTTCGTCCTACAATAGAGGATGATGTTGAAAGAATTGTTTCGGAAGTGTTAGGCAGTAACACTGAAATAGGATACGTTTTTTCTTTATCTCTAAAAGCATCCTATACTAAAGATGAACTACAAGAGCATATTAAGGGCAATTTTAATTTAAAAATTATTCAAACACCGATTGAAGGATTAGAAATTTTCTGTATCCATAACTAATTTATAAATGTCCGGAAGTGGATTACCCGGCCATTCGATGTAGTCTTTGAATGCACGTTCAACTAATAGTTTCATATCTAGCATACCATTAACTTCGAGATCATCTACAACTTTTGCTCTTTTAGGATTTAATATAGGTCTATAAAAATCCATAGCTATTGGCTGTTCTGAGTAATCGCTCGAACTATAAAAGGCATAAGCGTGGATCTTATTATTCTTATCAGTGTAAAAATATTTAGGATAGAAGCTAGGCTTATATATTTTTTCAGTTTTTAAATCTCTAGTAATCTGTGTTAATTGCTCTATATAGTTATCTGGTAATTCTGATTCGCAAGTGTTGTCATACCACTTAAATGCAATTTGTCTAGTATGCGGATTTACTTCAAGCAACTCAGGAGCCCAATCATATCCTATTAATTTAAAAACATATCTTTTTTCTCTTTCAAAACTGCTTGTAATTAAGTCTTGGGAGTATCTTAGATTAGTAACATTAAAATCCATCACTGCTACATTATCTTTTATAATTAAATCAAATACTCCGTGATTAGTAACTGTCAAGATGATCAACCCCTAATTGCTTTCGAAACGTTTTTGTAAACTTGCCGTCTATGCGTAAGCCGTAACTTTGCTCCATAATCTGTTCACCGCCGTGCCAGTCCTGGTCATTCCACCATGCGGCTCGTGCATTTAAATAATGCTTGTGTTTGTTTTCTGGATCCCACAAGTAGAATGCTTTCTTTGTGTTAGGACGAATGTGTATAAACTCATTGCGATGAGGGAACGTTTGATTCATACCGTTCTTAGCATCTAAGTCTCTATGTTCGAACGGAATACCATCTGCTTCGCAGTGAAAGAATATAACACGG
>Ga0164297_10000719_pt1 | contig 39219 bp, 35 predicted proteins | sample GEODES058metaG_FD_113539 | JGI IMG/M metagenome (GOLD analysis project Ga0164297, IMG submission 113539) | Dystrophic lake water microbial communities from Trout Bog Lake, Wisconsin, USA - GEODES058 metaG | ecosystem: Environmental > Aquatic > Freshwater > Lake | place: USA: Trout Bog Lake... | reverse complement strand
CCTTCTCTTCGCGCGAGAGCACAAGAAGCGGGCGCTCATCCGCCCCGCTGAGCACGGCAGAGCCGCGCAACATCACAGCATTGATTTGCCGAAACCATTGCCCCCATGGCGTGCTTGCTTCATCTGCAATCAAATCACGTGTGACGGGATGACGCGCGCCAATCTCACTCACCTTCGGACGAAAGGCGCGTTCAGTGACAGAGCCATCGGGACGGGCGGGTGCTAATTTGCCGAGAGGTGAAAAATAAAGTCCGTCAACCCCTGCATAATCAGGACCTACCGCCATCAAAAGCGCGCCACCATCATGCACATAACGTACGATATTTTCAAAATAGAGAGGCGGTAAAATGGTCTGATTGGAATAGCGATCAAAGACAATCAAATCAAACTCGCGAATCCTCCGCCCAAATAATTCTGCGGTTGGAAAGGCGATCAATGATAATTCATTGATCGGCGTGCTGTCTTGCTTTTCAGGCGGACGCAAAATGGTAAAATGAATGAGATCAACATTGGCATCGGCAGTTAATAAATTACGCCACATACGCTCCCCCGCATGCGGCTCACCCGAGACCAGCAACACCTTTAATTTATCGCGCACACCTTCAAGACTTGAAATGACCTTATTATTGAGAGGCGTTAATTCACCCTCCAGCACAGGCACATCAAATTCGATCACATTCGTGCCGGCATGATCGACCCTCACGGGCACATTCACTATCTCGCCCGACAAAACACGTCTTCGAGATATCTCCTGCCCATCGCGGCGGACAATGAGGTCAATCCCGAGATGATCAGGCTGCGTGTCAATAACCCGCACCGCAAACATCTGCTCTTTGCCGACAAGTCCAAAACGGGGCGCATCAACAAGCTCTATACGTCGATCACGCTCCCCCTCATGGCCCGTCAACAAAACATGCAATGGCGCATCCAAGCCAAATGATGAGCGCTCCGGCACGTCATGCACTTGCCCATCTGTGAGCATAATGACACCCGCGACACGCTCAGGAGGCACATCGCTCAAAGCTTCATTCAGGGATGAAAATAAAAATGTACCATCCTCATCACGCGCAGGGCCAGCGGCGTCAATGAATCGCGGCACAACATGATCAAGGGATGAAAATTGCTTCTCCAGCGCATGGCGCGCCTCATCCATTTGCGCGCGGCGATCACCAATGTTTTGACTCCCGCTGTTATCAAGCACAACAGGAACAATATCATCAAGCCCAGCGCGTTGCTCGCGCACAAACGAAGGATTGCTTAGCGCCACCACAATCAAACTTAGCGCCCATAAGCGCAACCACACCCCGCGCATGCCCAACCATAATCCCGCCGCAGCCAAGAGCGCAGCCCCAAGCGCGCCCAAGGCCACAACACCAAAGGGCACGAAGGGGGCAAACGCTATATGGATTGTGGACCACTCAAACATTAATGCCCCAATCGCTCGAGCAAATCATGCACATGAACTTGATCCGCTTTATAATTACCTGTCAGCACATACATCACGAGATTGATACCACCACGCAACGCCATTTCACGCTGGCGTTCATCATTGGGAATGAGCGGATAAAGGGGCGCGCCATAAGCATCCGTCGCCCATGCTGCCGCCAAATCATTTGAGGTGATGATAAGGGGCGACACATTATCACCTGCACGCACAGGTGTAATATCCATTTTATCTGAAGGCGCTGGCAAGGCCTCTATCCAACTCTCGCCCACACTTGTGCGGCCAACAAAATGCGTCAGCAAATAAAATGTTTTGGTCACGACATGATTGGCAGGCACAATTTGCAAAGGAGGAATATCCATGCCTGTCAACATGGTTTGCAGCCATTGTCCCTCAGGTGTGACATAGCCCGCACGTTGGCTCAAAGCATCGCGTGTGTCGAATATAAGAGTGCCACCTTGGCGCATAAAACGCGCGACACGATCAAGAGTTTGCGCGGGAGGCTGCGGCCGATTGGCCACAATAGGCCAATAAAGCAATGGAAAAAAACTCAACTCATCACGGCTTATATCAACCCCGATAGGATCTGCGGGCTGCAATGATGTGCGGGCAGCCAGAGCACGCGATAAACTCATTAAACCCGCACGAGACGTGCTATCAACCTTACCATCACCTGTCACAACATAGGCCAAATGTGTTGACAGGGCTGCCTCATAAAATTCTGTGGGCATAGGCTTATCACGCATTTGCGCTCGCCCCTCATGCACGCCAAAACTCATAAGCGCCACAATCATAAGAGCAAGCATAGCCCAACGCGGGCGCCATGCGCTAGACAAGCAGATGCGCGCAATTCCATCACACAGTAAAAGAATAAAAGCGAGACTGAGTAAAAATCCACGCCCATCAATCGGGGCGGGTGCATGAAGTGATGCACGCGTAAGATGGAAAGGTGTCAGATCAAGCTCTTCGATTGTGGTCGCGGGCATTAAGACATTAAGCGCTTTCATCCCCTCACGCGTACCATAATAACCCGCGGGATGCTCAACACTCACGGGCCCATTAAAATCAAAACTAAGCGCATGTGCCGATGCGGGAGGCGCGCCCAAAACACCAAACCCATCAAGAATACGAAAAGGTGCCAATAAAAGAGGGGATTGATGAACCTCTGGTTTGACGAGCGGCGGTTGATCCTGTGAGGGGCCGGACACACGCACGGCCTCATCGCTGATGCGATGAAGAAGATCAAGAAAAAAACCAGATAAGGGCAAATTGGACCAAGTGGTATCCGCCGTAACGTGGATGAGGACAATCATGCCCTGTCCAATTTTTTTTGCCGTGACAAGCGGCGTGCCATCTTCCAACGCCACCCATGTCGCAGACCGCAAGCCAACATCGGGTTCAGCCAATAATTGCTGGCGTACTAAGACATCATCGGGAACACGCATGCCAAATAAAGGACTTGTTGAATCAATGGGCGCAATATGTTTAGGCTGTTCCCATGAGAGAGCCCCACCCATCACGCGCCCTCCGCGGCGCACGCGAACGGGCTCAAGATCATCGGCACTTGCAAGCATATGGGGTCCAGCAAAACGCAAGAGCACACCACCCTTGCGCACATAATCATCCATCAAACCATAAGATTGTGTGTTCAGAGCACCTATATCGGCAAGGACGATAAGCGCGGGATGATCGCGCACTAAATTATCAAGAGCGTGGGAAATATCATCGCGCTCATAGCGCACATCCGCAAAGGGTTGCATGGCCTTTGTGATGTAATAAGAAGCGGATAAAAGTGGCTGGGCTGAATCATAGGCTTCATCTGAAACGAGCCCCACGCGCGCACGATGACTGTGATCATCAAGCAGCCATACCGCACCAGCACTTGCGACATTCTCAAGCTCTATGCGCGCGACATCATTGCGCAATTCAAGCGGCAAGGCCACACGCACATGAGTCATTTGATGAGCCAGTGCCGTAAAAGGCACACGGGCCATCACGCGCCCCTTTATATCAAGCGCACGCACAAAAGAAGGAGCTGGCGATAAAGCGCAAAAGGATTTAACCGCGACATCAAATCCCTCAACAGGATTGCTCACGCCCTCAATCAAGGGCGGCACACACTCATCGCGCACAATTTCAGCACTCACATCAGCATGACTTACCGCGTCATCAAGTGCTGCAGCAAACTCCTCAGCCCCATAACCACCGACACCATCTGACAGCCAGACAATATGGGCATGCGGGTAAAGCGCGGTGATTGCGCGTAAGTGAGATTTAAATAATGCATGATCGGGCAAAAAAGAGCGCGGACTTAAACCATTAAGACGCTCACGGCCATGAGCGGCATCTGACATGATAATCTCGTGCCCAGCATCAGATAAGGGCACAAGCGCGACAGAGCGCCCCTCTTCCTCCGCCCGATCAATATGGGCGAGAGCAAAGGCGCGGCGCGATTGCCAACTTGCAGCACTTGTCCAACCATCATCCATCATCACGACAAGCGGGCCCTGATGCGCCCCAGACACAGGCTGCAACGGGAATAAAACGGGTTCAGACACCGCAATAATGAGAGCTGCGGCAATCAGCATGCGTAAAATTAAAATCCACCATGGCGTTGTCTGAGCACTCTGCTGGGGCGTGATGATATCGCGCAACAACATCAACGGCGGGAAAATATAAATGCGGGGGCGCGGCGGCATCATGCGCAAAAAATAATACAGAATGGGAAGGCCAATGAGCGCGCTCAAAACCCATGGTGAAGCAAAAGCAAGAGGCAGATCAAACATCAAGACCACTCACATCACGCATATAAAACGCATCCATAGCAGCATCACCCGCCATATGCATTTGCAACGACAGAAGAGCGTGAGCTGCCGCCCGATCAGTGCGGTGGCGCGCACAGCTCCACCCCTGCGCTCTACAGAGCTGATCTACATCATCCCTGTGACGCTCAAAACGCTCGATATAACGCTGCCGCACAGCAGCCCCATCGCCAAAACGCATATGCTCTATATTGCCGACATCACTTAACTCAACATGTCCCTCGAAGGGAAATGTTTCCTCAATGGGATCATGAACAAGCAGCACATGACCACGCGCGCCCTGTTGCGCAAGGGCTGAAATGCACGCAGCTAATTCATCAAGAGGCGAGAGACAATCACTTAAGATGACAAAATGCGCGCGCGATCCGTGCGGCGCATATGCGGGGGGCAATGGCGCATGACGCGCTGCCTCGCTTTGGGTTTCAAAACATTGTGCAAAATGCTCGATGATGCGCCGCGTTGACAGCGCGGGCGACATCCCCATCAATCCGACACGCTCTCCCCCGCGCACAAGAAGATCCGAAAGCGCCAACGCCAGCACCAGCGCGCGCTCTTCTTTACTCGGCAGATTGTCATCAGATCTGAACCGCATGGTGGCGGAGCGATTAACCCAAATAAAAACCTGATGCGCACCTTCCCACTCACGCTCCCTGACATAAAAATGCTGATCGCGCGCGGACCGCCGCCAATCAATGGACGCAACGGATTCACCCATATACAAAGGCCTAAATTGCCAAAATTGATCTCCTGCCCCCGCACGGCGACGCCCATGCACACCCTGCGCAAGTTGAGCTGCTAATGCCCGCGCACTCATAATCAGAGGTGGGAAAAAAGTGGCTAGCCTATGTGCATTGTGCTGCGCGCCATCAAGCGCGACCTGATGGTGCGCGGGCAGCTCACGCTCTTTCATCACTCCAACCCATCGCATAAACGCGCAATAAGTGAGTCAATCGTCTGCCCTTGCGCGCGCGCACTAAAATGCAAGGCCATACGATGGCGTAACACTGGCCGTGCCAAGGCCAGCACATCATGACGCGATGGCGCAAGACGCCCGTCAAGCAAAGCGCGCGCCCTGCAGGCGAGCATCAAAGCTTGCGCCGCGCGCGGCCCTGGCCCCCATGCCAAAACACGCGATATATTCGAATCCCCCCCTGCATGGGGGCGCGCTTTACGCACGAGATCGAGTATGAGGTCAACAATCATTTCACCCACAGGCATACGCCGAATGAGCGACTGAATGGCAAGCAAACCCTCGGCATCAAGCACTGGCTGTGGCTCCGGCTGATGCGCGCCAGTGGTCTCAATCAAAACACGTTTTTCAGCATCACGATCGGGATAATCAATATCAATCTGCATTAAAAATCGATCCAATTGAGCCTCAGGCAAGGGATAAGTTCCCTCTTGCTCAATTGGATTTTGTGTCGCGAGCACATGAAAGGGACGCGCGATATCATGGCGCTGACCGGCAAGAGTGACATGATATTCTTGCATCGCCTGCAGCAGCGCTGATTGCGTGCGTGGGCTTGCGCGGTTAATTTCATCCGCCATCAATAATTGCGTAAAAATAGGCCCTTTAATAAAACGAAACGACCTGCGCCCCTCCGTTGTCTCATCCATCACTTCAGAGCCCGTAATGTCAGCAGGCATAAGATCGGGCGTGAATTGAATACGCTGCCGCTTCAACCCCAAGACCACACCCAATGTGTCAACCAATTTTGTTTTGGCAAGCCCGGGCACACCGACAAGCAGACCATGTCCACCCGAAAACAAAGTGATGAGCACCTGATCAACCACATCATGCTGGCCATAAATCACCTGCCCGACAGCCTGCCGCACTTGAGCAACGCTCTCGAGAGCTGTTTCAACATCCTTCATCAAGGCCACATCCGATGGCGATGATGGTGTAGATAATGATGCGCCTGACATCAGCTTTCCTTCTTCAAAAGATCACCCTGTTCTCTCACATAAGGGCGAAAACATCATCTCAATAAGTCTTGCCAAGATTCTCTCTTTGCCAGTTTAGGCTAGATCGCAAGAAAGTCGATCACCCCAATCATCCGGACTAGGCGACAAACCACAGTTTTGCCGCTATGCTCTGGGCACCATCGAGGAATGATCCCATGTGCGCAAAACTCAGCATACCAACCCCCTAGTTGTGAGATAATGACTGGCCTCGCCTCTCCCCTCCCTTTTTCAATCGAAGACATTATTGAGCGGGCTCAAACCCGGATGTCCCTGACATTGCCTGACACAATCTGGCATCAAGACCTGATGCCGCGACATGGCGATCATTTGCTCGCCCCCGATATCTTAACCCATGCCGCTGCGCAAAAGAGCCGCCCTGCGGCCGTTCTCATCCCCATCATCGCGCGCCCTGATGCCGCCCATGTCCTGCTGACCAAGCGTGCCGCGCATTTGCGTCACCATTCCGGACAAATCGCTTTCCCTGGCGGCAAAATTGATGAGAGCGACGCAAGCCCGCTCGCCGCCGCTTTACGTGAAGCGCAAGAAGAAATCGGGCTCGCTCCTCAGGGAGTCACGGCCCTTGGCTATCTCGACCCCTGGCAGACCGGCACAGGCTATCGGATTGTCCCCACTTTAGCCGTGATCAAAGAACCACTCAACCTCAGCCCCAATGAACGCGAGGTAGAGGATATTTTTGAAGTTCCCATTGCCTTTCTTATGAACCCACAAAACCACATCATCCACAGCCGTGTGGCTGATGGGATTGAGCGGCGCTTTTATACCATGACCTATGGACCACACTATATATGGGGCGCGACAGCTGGTATCTTACGTCTGCTTTATGCGAGGCTTTGGGGATGACCCATCCAAACACTCTTCACTTTGAGGCCCTCCCTCACTTACTCGCGCAACCTCAGCTTCAGCGCGTGATGAGTGTTTTAAACACGACCACAGAAGAAACGCGCCTTGTTGGAGGCGCTGTGCGCAATGCGTTAATTGGACGAGAGGTGAGCGACATTGATCTCGCCACCACAGCACTTCCCGATGTCATCATAGCTTTGTGCACAAAGGCTGACATAAGAACCATTCCCACAGGCTATGAACACGGCACCATCACAGCCCTCATAGATGGCAAAACATTTGAAATCACGACATTGCGAGAGGATATTGCCACTGATGGCCGCCGCGCGACAGTCGCCTTTGGGCGCAGCTTTGCCCATGATGCCGCCCGTCGCGACCTCACCATCAATGCATTGTCGCTTGATGCGCAAGGCCATGTGCATGATTATGTTGGCGGGCTTGATGATCTGAGCCAAGGCCGCGTCCGCTTTATTGGTCAAGCACGTGAGCGTGTTCGCGAAGATTATTTGCGCGCTTTGCGATTTTTTCGCTTTCATTCGGCCTATGCCTTGGATGATTTTGATCGAGAGGCACTCTCAGCCATTAGCGCTGAAAAAGAGGGCTTACGCTCACTCTCCAAAGAGCGTATACGCGCAGAATATCTGAAATTGCTCATCACACCACGCGCCAGTGAAGTTGTTGAGGCTATGAACAGACAGGGCCTGCATGCCTTTTTGTTTAGCCCCCGCATCTATCCTGAGCGCTTGCACGCCCTCATCACATTAACTGATCACCTTCACATACCACCTCATTCGCTCTTGCGCCTTGCGGCCTTGGCGGTGGGGAGCAAAGAAGCCATTGGTGTGCTGCGCGATAATCTGCGTCTGTCAAATCAGGAAACGCAATGGCTGCATAAAATCGATGATGTGCTCGAGCGCACAAAAGGCACGAGCGCACCGACATCCCATGTCATTAAACTCATGCTCTATCTCTATGGACGTGATGCCACCAGCCACGGGCTCCTGCTTGCCCATAGCATGAGCAATGCGGCACCAGATGATCCCAACTGGAGTATCGCCCATAAAGACGCGGAGACCACAGCCATACCTGTTTTCCCCCTAACAGGTGCAGATCTCATTGCGCGCGGGTATAAAACTGGTCCCGACATCGGCAGAAGCCTCAAACAAGCGGAAATGCGCTGGATTGAAGCTGATTTTCCGTCATCAGATCAGGCCATCACCGCCTTATTGGCTGATGAGCCGCCTCATTATGGTTAATAAAAACAGCCTTTAAAAACGACTCGTCCCCGCCCCACAAACAGGCTAAAAGCCTCAGAGCTGAGGACGACCCAGATCATGATCGCCAAATCGCCTAAGGACATTGCAAGCCATCTTGCCAAGCGTGAAGAGCGCGGCAGAAAAGCGCGCGCCTTAAAAGCAAGCGCATGGCGCAGAGAAACATTTCGCTTGCCCCGCGATGTCGCGCGCACCAAAGCACAGGAATGGTTTCGCCTTTATCCCAAAGCTGCCTATATGACTGAGATTGAAAATTGGCATGAATGCGATAATGGCGATATTGAATTTACCATTCGCTGCTTGCCAAGCGCCGATTAAATGAAGCGCTGATTAAAAATCATCCCACTCACATATCAGCTCTCTAAATCCACATCAGGCGTACGCCAGCCAATATGTTGCCCACCATCAACAGCTAATATTTGCCCTGTGACACTTTGCGCGGACACAAGATAGCTCACGGCATCCGCAATTTCAGCGGGATCAACAGCACGCTGCAAAGGCACATGCGCCACCTCACGCCAAAACCCGTCTTCTCCCTCCATATGATTAGGCAAAGTCGGACCAGGGCCCACAGCGTTCACGCGCACATGCGGAGCAAAACTCTGCGCTAATGTGCGCGTCATCGCCCATAATGTCATCTTTGATAAAGTATATGAAAAAAACTGCGGGTTCGGACGCAAGACACGTTGATCGACAATATTGATAATCACAGCGTCATCCTCATCGCCCAACTGCTGCACAAAGCAGGATGACAACAAGGCAGGCGCGCGCGCATGAAGCGCAAAATGCTGATCCCATAAATCCGCATTAAATTCGGCACCACTATCGGCATGAAAGACTGAGGCATTATTGATGAGCACGCGCAATGGCCCCAGACGCGAGGCATCATCTATTAATTGACGGCATTGATCATCACGCATTAAATCCGCACATAAAACCTCGGCCCGACGCCCCATCGCCTCAATCGCCGCCTTAACCTCAGCCCCCTCAGCCCTTGAGCGCGGCGAGACGTGTAAAGCCAGATCAAAGCCATCACGCGCCAAACGCTCAGCCAAAGCGCGACCTATACGGCGAGCACTACCTGTCACGAGAGCTATGCCCTTTGCTTGTGTGTTCACCATAAAGACGCCTTATTTTCGAATAAATGTGCCGAGATAAGATTATAGAGGCGTTCCCACGAGGTTAAATACTTTATTTTTACCCCGACACCACAGGCTATAATCCGAATTAACAAAACATTAATTATAATAATCTTTTGTATTCATAAATATTTTTATATCATATCTAAAGTAAATACAAATATATGTGAATAATCATTGTTTTATTTTACCTAAATACTTCAGCTGAATATTTGCCATTTTCTAGCCATATTTAGGAAGCACTTACATTCCTGTAATTTAAATGGCTAGTAACCTTTAAAGATATATAAAACCATCATTCGGATGCATTCGAGTATCAGCATCCGCAATTGGAGTCGTAAAATGAAAAAGATCATCTCCGGCAGCTTGTTATGCGCTGCTCTGTTTACTGCCACAGCATCGTCAGCTGCTGACCTGCCACGCCGCAATGTGGCCCCTGCAGCACCCGTTTATGCAGCTCCTGTTTTTACATGGACTGGCTTTTATGCCGGCGCTAATGCTGGCTATGGCTGGAATTCCTTCACACGCGGCGGCGACACTTTGTTCGGCTCCGCAAATGGCGGCAATTATGGCCTGACAGGCGGCTATAATTACCAGATCGGTCAATATGTCGTGGGCGTTGAAGGCGATTATGACTTCATGAGCGCCAAGGGAACCAATGGCGCCAATAGCGGCACACAAAACAGCCTCGGCACTTTGCGTGGCCGTGTGGGCTATGCTGTTGATCGCGCTCTTTTGTTCGGAACAGCAGGTTATGCGGGTGCATCAATCAAGACTGCAAATGCCTCAACCAGCGGAACACAATGGTATAATGGCTATGTGCTCGGCGGTGGCCTTGAATATGCTTTCACCAACAACATTTCTGGTAAAGCAGAATATCTGTGGGACAATCTGTCATCACAATCAATTCTCAACAACACAAACACCGCTGGCATGCGTGACAGCATTTTGCGTGCGGGTGTGAATTATCACTTCTAGGCTTTGCCTCAAAAACAAAAAGCCCGATCATTTGATCGGGCTTTTTTTATGCGCATAAATTAAGGTGCAACATAGGTCTGTTGATAAGCAGGCACAGCATTCTCAAAATGGGCAAGCCATTCAACCAATTTTGGATAATGCGCACGCCATTCGCCTTTAAAGCGTAAATCAAGATAGCCCAAAGCAGAGGCAACCGCGATAGTGCCCGCATCAATTGCGCGCGAAGGCACATGATGTTCCCAATAATCGAGCGTCTTATTCATCTTCTTGCGTTGATGCTCAAGCCATTTTTCGGAATGCTGCCCATCCTCACGCCAATTCTTTTCATAGACAACCAAAATTGCAGCGTCGAGCATGCCATCAGCCAGAGCTTGCTGTGTCAAAACAGCAAAACGACTTGCGTCACGGGGAATAATTTTTCCTCCCCCCGCCATATCATCAAGGCAATCCATAATCACGCCACTGTCAAAAATAGCCTGATGATCTGAGGTCAGAAGCATTGGTATTTTATTGAGGGGATTATGGCTGCGAATTTTATCGCCCTCATCATCCTCGTTCTGAACAACTTTAATGCGATCCATGAGTCCCAGATAGCGCGCGGCTATGTGGCATTTGCGCCCAAAAGGTGAAGCGGGCGTTAAACGCAAATAATTCATCTATTCCTCCATTTTAGGACAAATAATCGTCTCTTATCATGACGCAGAGCAGCCAGAAGAACAAGCTGAGCGGTCATAATTCTCAATCTGGCGGCACAAGCCATGTCAGATGAGAGTATGCAGCCGCGCTTCGCCCTAAGCAGGCCACAAGCTCAGGCATGATCTGACGCAGCTCATCCTCCAAGACATAGGGTGGATTGATGATCACAAGCCCCGTGGCAGTCAAAGGGCCGTCACTGATGCGATCAACATATAATTGAACCGACAATGTGGGCGGCAGATCAAGCCTCAGGAGATCCGCATGAAAGCGTCTAATGGCAGCCTCATCTTTAATGGGATACCAGATGAGATAACAGCCCTGCGGCCATTTGCTTGTTGCCTTCAATAGCGCGCGACTGATCTGCGAAAATTCATCGCGCGACTCAAAGGGCGGATCAATGAGCACCACACCTCTTTTTTCAATAGGTGGGACATAGGCATTGAGCGCGACATACCCATCAATATGCAAAGCTTTGGCGCGACGATCACGACCGATGATGCGCTGAAGGGAGGCATGATCGTGCTCATGCCATTCACATAATGTCAGCCGATCCTGTGCGCGTAATAATCTTTGTGCGATCAGTGGTGAGCCCGGATAATGCGCGCGCTCAGAATCCTGACGCATGGCGGCAAAATAAGGCGCGCATAAATCACGCATATGCGGCGATAAGGCATAGAGCATAAGACGTTCAATACCATCATGCCATTCGCCCGTACGTTGAGCCTCATCACCACTGAGGTCATAAAGCCCAACGCCAGCATGGGTATCAAGATAACGCAGAGCACTGTCCTTGCGCATGGCATAGGTCAGTACGCGCGTTAAGATGATATGCTTAAATACATCTGCAAAATTACCTGCATGAAACGCATGGCGGTAATTCATTCACACTGATCCTATTGTCCTGCGGGCACGCTGATCTCAGGTGCATGGCATGAAGCGCGCACGACATCTGGACAGTCGCGAAATCCGCGCAAATCCTTTGTAAGGCACACCCGCACTTCGCTGAGTTGATTGCGTGGGCACATAACAGCCGCCATGCCCGCACGCAAACCCTGATTAGCCCCTGCAAATGCGGCCACCACATCAGTGGGTGCAACATTCACGCTTTGCTTCATATTAAATAAAGCGGGTATCACCACATGCGCTTTTGCCTCACGCACCGCGCTAATGTAATCAGCGGGGCTCAAACCCGTGCAGGCCCCATGGGCTTTCCACTCATGAATAGCAAGTCCAACAGCGGGATAGAGATCACGCGTCGCATCGCGCGCGAGCTGAGACGGCATTTGCGTCATCAAAGGGCAATTAGAGGGAAAGCCATGCTCATTTTGCGGCCATAAGCCATGCACAACAAATTGCGTTTTCCCGCCGCCCTCACATTCCTCACCCGCGCGCGCTTTATCACTCAAGCAAAAACTAGGTGTCCACGACAGTGAGAGCACATAAAAATCAAATTGCCCATCCGCCAGCGGCGCGCTCTGCGCTACGCCACAATATGCCGACACCACCACAGCCAGAAGAAATTGTATTATCTTTGTCATGATCAACCCCAATGAATAAATGAAACGCAGATAAACATATTTACGCAGCTTGCTTTTGATAATCTTTGACATCACTGAAAATAATGCTCGGCCATTTTTCCTGCTCATAGCGCAATGCCCATGCCGATTGCGCCATAAAAACAGGGGCCCCATCAAGGTCACTTGCCATTGATGAGGGATAAGCGCGCATGAATTTATCAAGCTCCACCCCATCAGCGCATGAGACCCAGCGACACAACTCAAACCGACTTTGCTCGAAACTCACGGGCAGACCATATTCTGCTTGCAGCCGCTCTGCCAAAACATCAAGCTGAAGCGCGCCCACAACGCCCACCAATGCACCCGACCCATCTTGAGGCGTGAAACTTTGCACCACACCCTCTTCAGCCATTTGCTGGAGAGCATCACGCAATTTTTTTGCTTTCATCGCATCGCCTAATTTGACGCGCCGCAAAATTTCAGGCGCAAAACTTGGCACGCCCCTAAACAGCAAATCCTCACCCTCTGTGAGCGTATCACCAATACGCAATGTGCCGTGATTGGGAATACCCACGACATCCCCAGCATAAGCTTCATCTGCCAAAGCACGCTCTTGCGCAAAGAAAAACTGTGGCGCTGTCAATGCCATCATTTTGCCTGTGCGCACCAATTTGGCTTTCATACCCCGCTGCAAACGCCCTGAACAGACGCGCATAAAAGCAATGCGATCACGATGATGAGGATCCATATTCGCTTGGATTTTAAACACAAAGCCGGTCATCTTCGGCTCGCGCGGCTCAATCATACGCACACTCGATTCAAGCGCGCGTGGCGATGGCGCAAATTCAGCCATACCATCAATCAAATCCTGCACACCAAAAGTACGCAGCGCTGAACCAAAAAATACGGGAGTCAAATGGCCTTCGCGAAAGGCCTTCATGTCAAAAGCGCGCAAGCCCTCAACAGCCAATGACAATTCATCTTCAAACGCAGGACGCTCATGCTCAGGCAGATAAGAGGCAATTTTGGGATCCTGCGGACCATTTACTTTAATCGGCCCTTCCTCGGAATCAATCAACCTGACGGAGGAAGAGCGAATATCATAAGTGCCAACAAAATCACGCCCACGCCCAATGGGCCATGTCAGCGGCGCTGTTTCAAGGGCCAGCGTTTTTTCAATCTCATCGAGTAGATCAAAGGGATCACGGGTTTCACGATCCATTTTATTGATGAAGGTGACGATGGGAATATCGCGCAACCGACACACTTCAAATAATTTTCGTGTACGCGCTTCAATACCCTTAGCCGCGTCAATCACCATCACAGCCGCATCCACGGCCGTCAATGTGCGATAAGTATCCTCCGAAAAGTCTTCATGGCCGGGGGTGTCGAGCAGATTAAAAACACAATCCTTATATTCAAATGTCATCACCGACGTGACCACCGAAATCCCGCGTTCACGCTCAATGCCCATCCAATCCGAACGTGTTTGGCGCCGATTAGCCTTCGCCCGCACTTCACCGGCCAATTGAATCGCTCCACCAAACAACAGCAACTTTTCTGTCAGCGTTGTCTTACCCGCATCAGGGTGAGAGATGATCGCAAATGTGCGACGACGGCGAACGGGATCAGGAGCGGACATGAGCACCAGAGGGGTAAATGAAACACCCTCTCCGATAGCCGATCACAGCCTCTTGTGCAAATAAAACCCATCAAAAAGCGGGGCTTATAGGGCCATTGAGGCTGGTTTGGTTTTATCGCGCTCTTTGCTGTGATCGCGGGCAATGAATGTGTACATCGTCGGCGTCACAAACAGCGTGAACAATGTGCCAATGGACATACCCGCCGCAATCACAAGCCCAATATCAAAGCGGCTGCGCGCACCCGCCCCGCTTGCCAAAATCAGCGGAATCATACCCACCACCATCGCCGCTGTCGTCATGAGAATTGGACGCAAGCGCACGCCCGCAGCATGCGCAATCGCATCACGGCGCGAAAAGCCTTTTTCCTCTTGCAACCGATTGGCAAACTCAACCATCAAAATGCCATGCTTTGAAATCAGGCCAATGAGGGTCACAAGACCAATCTGCGTATAAATATTCACGCTCGCCGCCCCCGCAATGCCCAAGAAATTAAGCGGCAAGAGCGCACCAAACATGGATGTCGGCAAGGCAATCAAAATGATGAAGGGGTCACGGAAACTCTCAAATTGCGCCGCAAGCACGAGGAAGATAACAATCAAAGCAAACAGAAACGTGATTGCAAGAGTGTTTCCCTCCTGAACAAATTGCCGTGCATCACCTTGATAATCAATCGTATAGCCTTCAGGGAAAATCACTTTGGCTTTTTGCTGCAGAAACTCTATGCCCTCACCCAATGTATGACCTGGAAAGGGCACGCCCGATAATGTCGCCGCATTGAGCTGCTGAAAACTGGTCAGCGCATTGGGCTGCACCGAGCGCGAGATGGAAGCAACAGTTGAGAGAGGCAATAATTCACCCGAACTTGCCCGCACCTGATAACGCGCGAGCCAATCATCGGTCTGCCGAAACTCACGCGGCACCTGTGGAATGACCTGATAGCTCCGCCCATAAAGGCTGAATCTATTGACATAATTACCACCGAGAAGGGTCGCTAAAGACGCGCCCACCGACTGCATGGACACACCAAGACGATTGGCTTTTGCTGCATCAATCTTATATTCGATTTGTGGCGTATCAAATTTCAAATCGCCATCGGTGAAAATAAACAAACCGCTCTTTTGCGCTTCAACTTGAATGCGCGCGAGCACATCTGCCAATTGCTGATAATCACCTGTCGAACGAATGACAAATTGCAGCGGCGGCCCACCTGTTGAACCCGGCAATGCGGGCGGCGAGAATGACAAAATCTGCGCATCAGGAAGAGTTGTCAAACGCGGCTGCAAAGCCTGTAAAATCTGCTTATGATTGCGCGTGCGCTCATCCCATGTTTTCAAAATCACACCCGCAATGGACTGATGCACGCCACTTGCGCCGTTAATCACAAAGACATGGTCCTTTTCGGGGAATTCATCGAAGATAGCTTTGAGATGATCGGTCGAGCTCTCCATATAATCGAGATTGGCATATTGCGGTGTCTTCACAAGACTGAGCAAAAAGCCCTGATCTTCGTCGGGCGCAAGCTCTTTAGGTGTTGATGCATAGAGCACAGCGGTCAACACCAACACACCGACCAAGACAACAATGGTCAGAGCACGAAAATTCAAACTCTTTTCAAGCAAATGCTCATAGCGCACGCGTAAACGCTCAAAACTCGTATCAAGCCAGACAGCAAAACGGCTTTTTTCATCTTCATCATGGGCTTTAAGAAGCACTGAACACATCATCGGCGACAACACCAATGCAATAATGCCCGAAACAATCACAGCTCCCGCCAAAGTGAAGGCAAATTCACGAAATAGCGCACCTGTTAACCCCGTAACAAAACCAATAGGTGCATAAACCGCTGCAAGCGTAATGGTCATAGCAATCACAGGCAAAGCGATTTCACGCGCGCCTTGCAGTGAGGCATTGACGGGCGTCATCCCCTCTTCAATATGCCGATGAATATTTTCAACAACCACAATCGCGTCATCAACCACCAAGCCGATGGCAAGCACCAAAGCGAGCAGTGTCAACAAATTGATCGAATAGCCCATGGCGAGCAAGAGCATCATCACGCCCACAAGCGATAAGGGAATGGTTACAACGGGAATAAGTGTTGAGCGTAAATTGCCCAAGAATAAGAAGATGACCACGACCACAATAATAGCCGCCTCACCCAATGTTTTGACGACCTCCCAAATCGACGCGCGAATAAAATTGGTCGCATCATAGGCAATAGAGGCTTGCAGTCCCGCAGGCAATTGCGCTTGCAAAGCAGGAAATGCCTTACGCACATTATCAATCATGGTCAGTGGATTGGCGGTGGGCGTTGCATAAATACCAATAAACACAGCCTTCAGGCCATCGAAAGCGGAGGAGGCATCAACTGTCTGCGGGCCTAATTCCACATCGGCAATAGCACCTAAGCGAATGAGAGTGTCACCACGTGTTGCTACGACCAATTGTGAGAATGCCTGCGCGCTATCAAGTGACGTCTGCGCATTAATGCTGGTTTGTGTATAGCCTGATTTAATTTGCCCTGCTGCTGATGTAAAATTATTGGCGGCTAATGCTGCAGCCACATCGGCAGGGGTCACACCTTGCGCAGCCATGCGATTGGGATCAAGCCAAATCCGCATCGCAAATGTCTGACCGCCCAAAATCTGCGCATTACCCACGCCTTCAATAGTTTGCAAGGCGGGCTGAATGACGCGTGTGAGATAATCCGTAATTTGAACCGATGACAAATCCTTTGAGTTAAAGGACATATACATCAGTGCCACGCCTTGGCCCGTTTGTTTGACCACAATGGGGTCATTGGCTTCGCGTGGGAGTGTGCTTTTCACCTGATTGATTTTTGATAACACATCAGTCATCGCCCGATCGGGATTAGCGTTCAAGCGCAAATTGATCGTAATGAGAGATGTATTTTGCTGTGAGTTTGACACAAGCGTGTCAATGCCTTCCGTACTCGCCACCGCCTGTTCAAGCGGGGTGGTGATAAACCCCTTGATCAGATCCGCGGTGGCACCAGGATAGGTCGTGGTAATTGTAATGGTTGTTTGCGATAATTCGGGATATTGCCGAATTTGCAATTTCGATGCGGATTGCAAGCCCACCAGTAAGATGAGCAAACTAATCACTGTTGATAAAACAGGGCGCTTAATAAAAAGATCAGTAAAGGAGGACATAGCGCACTCTATTCTTTTGGCAAAGTCGTCAGAACAGGCAATGCGCGACTATTATCAATTGTCACGCGTGCATTCGGCAACAGCTTCACTTGCCCCTCTGCCACAATATTGTCTCCAGCTTTCACGCCTTCATCAAGCGCTACAAACTCACCGCGCATTTCGCCTGTGCGCACAAAGCGGCGTTCAACTGTGTAGATTTGCTTACCATCAGCGGTTTTAGCATCATCGCCTTCCAGCGGCTTAATGACAAACACCGCATCACCATAAAGCGAATAAGTCACGGCTGTGCGTGGCACAATCACAACATTGCGTTCAGCCCCTGCCAACACTGCAATCGAAGCAAACATGCCGGGACGCAAGAGTTTATCGGCATTTGAGACTTGGGCACGCACAAGCACATTACGTGTTTCAGCACTAATGCGCGCATCAACAGAGACAATATTGCCTTTGAAAATGCGGTCTGCAAAACTATCAACCTTCACCTCAACATCCTGCCCCACCGCAAGCTGCCCCAGATTTTGCTCGGGAACATTAAAGTCAAGGAACATAGGATCAAGCTGCTGAAGGGTCACAACACTGGTGCCAGGGGTAATATATTGCCCCACATCCAGCTTGCGTATGCCAAGACGCCCCGCAAAAGGTGCGCGTAATGCTTTTTGATCAATCAAAGCGCGTTCTTTTTCAACAGCCGCTGCTGCTTGATCGCGCGCGGCCTGTGCCTGATCAAAACTCGCACGCGCAGTTGAGCCGCCAATGATCAATTGCTGTTGACGCTCAAGCGCCAAATCAGCATTGCGTAAATTAGCGATGCTTGATTTAAGATCGGCTTGCTCTACCGCATCATCAATTTCAACGAGCAATGCGCCCGCTTCAACATCTTGTCCGGATTGGAAATTAATAGCGCGCAACACACCCGCCGTTTGCGGAGCAATATCTATGCCTTGAATGGCACGGAATGATCCTGTTGCCGGCAACCGCGGCACCCATTTTTCCTCACGCGCTTCAACGGCAGCCACCACAGTAACCGGCAGAGGCGCCTTGGAGATAAAAGCGCGGATCATTGCGGGCTTGCCAACAAATTGGAACAAGGCCAAAAGAATAGTGAATGCGGCTATGCCACCTGCAACGAAAATAAGAAGTCGGGAACGAGCCATAGATCACCTAGAGGCTTAAGGCCTGATAAAACGTGAGAACAATATGTGCATTCATACATAATGCAGTGCAGCACAAGAGCAAGCACATTAGAGTAAAAAAACCGGCTTGACTATATAAGAAGGCTCAGCTTTCCCGCACTTTTCTGTCATAATGGCGTGAGCTGACATGCTGAACACAGAGAGGCTCTATGACCACCCATTCCCCGCGCTGGAAAAATGATGGCATTCAAGTCATCCCCTCAGACAGTCTTGATGGGGCAGGCATTCCACCGACGGCCGGCATGAACCGCAAAGCGGCCATCGATTTTGCCCGCGCAGGTGCGCAAAAATTATGGGCTGGCACTGTCACCATTGATGCGGGCGCCAAGACGGGAGCGCATCATCATGGCCCCTTAGAAAGTGTCATTTATATTATCAAAGGCAAGGCGCGCATGCGCTGGGGCGAACAGCTCGAATTTGTAGCGGAAGGCAAAGCGGGTGATTTTATTTTTGTGCCGCCTTTTGTGCCCCATCAAGAAATCAATGCCAGCGATGATGAAGCGCTTGAATGTGTGCTCGTGCGCAGCGATGGGCAGGCAACATCCATTAATCTTGATATCACACCTGCGGAAACACCCACGGAAGTCAAATGGATTGACCCCATCCATCGCTAACTCAGCTCTGCTGAAGGACTTGCTGCATATAAGACAGCACTTTGGTCCATGAACGGCCCGCGTCTGCGGCGTTCTGATAGGATTGAACAATACGCGCCGCCAAAGAATTGGTTTGGGCTTTATGCATCAAAACATCCTGCGCAGCCGAGCGCGCGGCACGCATGACATCATCAGGAAAACTATTCAATTCAGTTTTTTGCGCCAGCAACTGCACCAAAGCCTCAGCATTTTGCGCCTCAGCTTCACTCAACGCCATCGAATGCTCCGCCGCGCAAGCAAGCCTAATGATTTCTTTCAAATCTGATGGGAGCGCGTCATAGGCGGAAGATGAAATCAACGCTTCACTCGCGCCATTTGGTTTATTAAATCCGGGCATGTAATAATGGGACGCATATTGATAAAGCCCCACGGGCAGATCATTCACGGGTGATAATAATTCCACCGCATCAATCGTGCCGCGCTCAAGCGCGACACCTGTCTCCCCCGGCGAAATCATAAGTGGTGCCGCCCCCAATGCTGCATAGACCTCACCACCCAACCCAGACGCCCGAATGCGCAAGCCCTTGATGTCAGCAAGAGAGTTTATGGGCGAGCGAAACCAACCTCCCATCGAGGGGCCGGTATTGCCTGCCAAAAAAGCGCGGACATGAAAGGGTTGATAAAGCTCATCCCACAGCTCTTGCCCACCTCTTTGCTCAATCCAGGTTTGATGGGCTTGCGGGCCCATGCCAAAAGGCGCCGTGGTGAACAAAGCCGCACCTGCGATTTTGCCATCCCAAAAAAACGAGGCCGAATGGCCCATTTCCGCCACGCCTGAAGCAACGGCATCAAACACACCAAAAGCACTGACAATTTGACCAGCCGGAAAGACATCAATGTGCAAGCGCCCTTGGCTCATGGCACTAATGCGTTGCGCCAAACGCTCGGCCGAGACACCAGGCCCCGGCAGATTTTTGGTCCATGATGTAATCATGCGCCAACGCCGCACGTCTTGTGCGCGTGCCACATAAGGCGCACTTAGAGATGCGCTCGCAAGTCCTGCCACGCCCCCGCTTAAAACGGCGCGCCGTGATGTCTGAGATGACATCAGCTCTAAGCCTTCACATAGAGCAGACCGCCGCCTTGCATAAACTCAGCGCTTTTTTCTGCCATGCCCGCTTCTGCCTCAGCAAGAACCGCTGCCTCGGCGCGTAAATCTTGCGAAATTTTCATTGAGCAAAATTTAGGACCACACATCGAGCAAAAATGCGCGACCTTATGTGCATCTTTTGGCAAGGTCTCATCATGGAACGCGCGTGCTGTATCGGGATCAAGCCCAAGATTAAATTGGTCTTCCCAACGGAAATCAAAACGCGCACGCGAGAGCGCATCATCACGGATTTGTGCCGCAGGATGGCCCTTAGCAAGATCACCCGCATGAGCAGCAATGCGATAAGTAATCACGCCAGTTTTCACATCATCGCGATCAGGCAAACCCAAATGCTCTTTAGGCGTGACATAACACAACATCGCGCAGCCAAACCAGCCGATCATCGCCGCACCAATACCTGAGGTGATATGATCATAACCAGGAGCAATATCTGTTGTCAGAGGCCCAAGCGTATAAAATGGCGCTTCATGACATTCTCTTAATTGCTTTTCCATATTCACTTTAATTTTATGCAGGGGCACATGACCTGGTCCTTCAATCATGACCTGACAGCCCTTGGCCCATGCTTTTTTGGTCAATTCGCCCAAGGTCTCAAGTTCCGCAAATTGCGCGGCATCATTAGCATCAGCAATCGAGCCGGGACGCAAGCCATCACCAAGAGAGAACGAGACATCATAACGGCGCATAATGTCGCAGATCTCGTCAAAATGCTCATAGAGGAAGCTCTCTTTGTGATGCGCCAAACACCAGCGCGCCATAATCGAGCCCCCACGTGAGACAATACCTGTTGTGCGCTTAGCGGTAAGTGGCACATAGGCCAAACGAACACCCGCATGAATGGTGAAATAATCAACACCCTGCTCAGCCTGCTCAATCAATGTGTCGCGGAAAATCTCCCATGTTAGCTTAATGGGATCACCGCCCACTTTCTCAAGCGCTTGATAAATCGGCACAGTGCCAATGGGCACGGGCGAATTACGCATAATCCAATCACGGATATTGTGAATGTTACGGCCCGTAGATAAATCCATCACAGTGTCCGCGCCCCAGCGGATCGACCACACTAATTTCTCAACTTCTTCAGCAACCGATGAAGTCACAGCGGAATTGCCGATATTGGCATTTACTTTGACCAGAAAATTGCGGCCGATAATCATCGGCTCGAGTTCGGGATGATTAATATTGGCGGGAATGATAGCGCGCCCGCGCGCAATTTCATCGCGTACAAATTCAGGTGTCACGAAAGCAGGAATGGAGGCACCAAAACTCTCGCCATCAGCTAACCGCTCATGCGCATCAGCGAGCATTTGCTCACGGCCTAAATTTTCACGCGCCGCAACATAAATCATTTCTTCCGTGATAATGCCTGCGCGCGCATATTCATATTGCGTCACCAATTGCCCATCGCGGCCCGCCAAAGGCTTGCGATTAGCAGGGCATGGCGGCACTAATTTTTCAGCCGTGACATCGCCATTATCTTCAGGACGCACCTCGCGACCCTGATAGGCATCAAACCCGCGCCGCGCCAACCACGGCGCACGCACTGTCGTCAGCCCCTTGGATAAATCAATGCGCGCATCTATTTCCGTATAAGGGCCAGACGCATCATAAATGCGCACGGGTGGCTCTTTGGGATCAGTCAGCGTGACCTCACGAAACGGCACTGAAATATCATTATGGCCGGTGGGCGAATGATAGACTTTGCGTGAACCAGGCAAAGGGCCGGTGGTTACGACTTCAGGAATAATGCTTCCTGCTTTTGGTTGAACATTCATAGCGCCCTCCAACTCTCATATCATCATTGGGACACCCGAATAGACATGTTGAAGATCATCAGCAATGCGCACTGTATCAGCGCTCAGTGCCTCCCTACGCTGGCCTTAACCAGATCAGGTTCAACGGGTCTAATCTCAGCTTAAAGCGCACCTGCGCTCAAGCACCCCATGGCAAGAGCTCACGATAAGAGCTTCGTCGCCAAGACGCAAGAGCTCATATACCCTAGACCTCACCGCCCATAGGGTGGGCGGGGAATGGCCATATGCGCCTGCCGCAATGCGGTAGACCAGCGGTCACGCAAATCATGGAAATAGGGATCGGCATTATCAATGCGTGTATTGACCTCAAGCGCGGCCTCATCCCGACGCAGCACAGCAATATCAATCGGCATGCCCACGCCCAGATTAGAGCGCATCGTCGAATCCATGGAGATCAGCCCCAATTTCAAGGCATCATATAAATCTGTGCTGTGCGTCACCGCACGATCAAGCACGGGCTTGCCATATTTATGCTCGCCAATTTGCAAATAGGGCGTATCCATTGTCGCTTCAATAAAATTGCCCGCCGCGTAAATCATAAAAAGCTGCATGGGCTGACCTTTGATCTGTCCGCCAAACAAAAAGGTCACATCAAAACTGATCTGATCTTGCGTAAAGGCAGGACTATCGATATCGCGCACTTTGCGCACCGCACGGCCAATGAGATGCGCCGCGGCAAACAAGCTCGGCATATCAATTAAACGCTCAACTTTTTGCGTCTCAGGATGCTCCAGCCCTTCGGTTAAAAACGTGATGACATTTTGCGTAATGGATAAATTGCCCGCACTCGCAATCATCATCATGCGGTCACCCGCACCTTCAAAAACATCCAATTTACGAAAGGTCGAGATGTTATCAAGGCCCGCATTGGTGCGCGTGTCGGCAATCATGACAAGACCATCATGCACCATAATTCCACAACAATAGGTCATGTCTTGCCCTCCCAAAAAGGTTTTATTTAAACTAGGATTGCCATTGCGCCTGATGCTGCTCAATATGCACGTTCGCTGAAATGGTTTCAAGTGATCCCGCCCCGACCGCTGATCTTATGGACGCACCACTGAGAATATCAAGGCCAATGGCAATGCGCACATGATGTTCTTGGGGACAGATGTTCAATACGGGATCAAACGCCACCCAGCCCAACCCCTCAACAAAAGACTCCGCCCAATAATGCAAGCGTGCGATAGGATTTTGAGCGGATTGCCCGACATAGCCAGAGACAAAGCGTGACGGAATATTCAAAAGGCGCGCACAGGCCAAAAAGACATGGACACGATCACTCACAGACCCCTGTTGATGAGCAACAACCTCATCGGCGGAGCGTGAAAAATGACTCATCTCATCCGTGCCTCTGATCTGATGATGCACAAGCTCCATGAGACCATGCAGTTGATCTAAAGGCGATCGCGGCTGAGATGCCAAAGAAGCGCTAAAATCCTGCACGATCGGCACAGAAGGCGTTAATGTTGTCTCACGCAGAAAGAGCTCAACAGGAAAACGCTCACGAGAGCCCCGTACAACACCCGCCATATCCGTCGTGTCAACCTCACCCTCAATAAGCAATGTCCATTGTGGGAGGCCAGACATCGAAAAATGATGTGTCAAATTTCCAAATGTATCCTCTTGGCACATTAACGCGCAATCAGCATCCACCTCAACACGCCATTTAATGACATGCTGACCTTCATGGCTGCGGGGCTGAAGGCGTAAAATCTGCACAAGATTCTTAACTGGGGGCTCATAGAGATAATGCGATTCATGCCGCACGAGAATACGCATAACCCACCTTAATATGTTAGATATTGATGGGTAATTTCAGTGCCGAGCAAATTATTATCCTCCACGAATCCCGTGATAAATTCATGCAATCCCGCATTAAAAATGTCTTTCATATTGGCATGTGAGAGACGGGAATAGACATTACGTGCATGACGCTGGGCTGCACCTTGCCGCCCATAGGCTCGCCCAATGGCATCGAGAAAACGCACGATATTTTCATAACACCCAATGAGCGAACGCGGCATCTCTTCACGCAAAATCAACAAATCAGCCACCAGCCATGGCTTAACACCATCACGATAAACCCAATAATAGGCGGTGTGCGCTGACACTGCTCTCAGCAACGCCGTCCATTGAAAATAGTCAAGTGAGCCGCCGACCACCTCTGTATCTGGAAGCAAGATGTTATATTTCACATCTAATAAACGCGCCGTATTATCGGCACGCTCGACATAAAGACCAAGACGCTGGAAGAAATAGGCATCATTGCGCAACATCGTACGATAGGCCGAGCCATCAAAATCTAGTGACGTTTTTTTCACAAACTCAATGAGCTCTGCCAAACGCTCGCGGTCATAATCAACACCCTCTTGGCGCATAGCTTGGTAGTACCGCAAATTAAGCCAGCCATCATTCACCGAACGCCACATCTCAACTGTCAACGCTGTGCGTACAGCGCGTCCATTCGTGCGACCCTGCTCAATGCAATTGATAATGGATGAGGAATTGCGTTCATCAAAAACAAGAAAATCAATTACGCGGCGCGCATCAATAATCCCATGCACCTCATTATAACGCTCAAATGCGCCCGCTGATGAAAGTGCGCTTTCCCATTCGCCATTATCGCCACCATAGGCCTTAGGCAAGGCCGACAAACGCAAAGCCGCATCAACAATACGGGCCACAAAATCAGCCCGCTCCATATAACGGGCAAGCCAAAATAAATTATCTGCGGTGCGCGCTAACATCACATCGCCCCTCCGCTGATATCATCAACCACCCATGTATCTTTCGTGCCCCCACCCTGACTTGAGTTCACAACGAGCGAACCTTCTTTGAGCGCAACCCGTGTCAGACCACCGGGCACAACACGCACCCCATCTGCACCCGTCAAAACAAAGGGGCGCAAATCAACATGGCGTGGCGCAATGCCCTTTTCAAACCATGTTGGGCATGTCGATAAAGACAAAGTGGGTTGAGCAATAAAATTTGAGGCATTATTTTTAAGTTTTAAGGCGAATTCAGCGATCTCAGCTTTTGAGGCATGAGGGCCAACCAACATGCCATAACCGCCCGAGCCATTCACTTCCTTGACCACCAATTCAGATAGATGATCGAGCACATAAGCCAGGGCCTCGGGCTCACGGCAACGCCATGTCGGTACATTTTTAAGCAAGGGCTCTTCGCCCAAATAAAAGCGGATGATCTCGGGCATATAGGTATAAACAGCCTTATCATCGGCAATACCTGTCCCCACAGCATTCGCAAGCGTAACATGACCCGATGTATAAGCGCTCATTAAGCCTGCTACACCCAAAGCTGAGTCAGCTCGGAAAACAGCGGGATCTAAGAAGTCATCATCAAGCCGCCTGTAGATCACATCCACACGTTTTGGCCCTCGCGTGGTGCGCATAAAAACCTTGTTGTCATCAACAAAGAGATCGCGCCCCTCGACTAATTCAACACCTAATTTATCTGCCAAAAACGAATGTTCATAATAAGCTGAATTATATTGCCCGGGTGTAAGCACAACGATTGTCGGCTCACCCCCCGCCATGGGAGGCGCCACAGAGCGCAAACAGGCCAATAATTCATCAGGGTAGTTTTCAACTGGCGCAACACTATGGCGCGAAAATAAATCCGGCCATAATCGCATCATCACTTCCCGATTTTCGAGCATATAGGATACGCCCGAGGGGGTGCGCGCATTATCTTCCAAAACATAAAAATCATTCTCATCAACGCGCACAATATCAATACCGGCAATATGCACATAGACATCATGCGGCACACGCCAATGCGCCATCTCCGGCCGAAAATGCTGATTACGATAAATAATATCATGCGGGATCAGCCCCGCTTTCAAAATCTCACCGCGCCCATAAAGATCAGCCAAAAACATATTAAGCGCACGTACACGCTGCACCAAACCCGCCTCAAGCCGCAGCCATTCCGAGCGCGCTAGCAAACGTGGAATAATATCAAAAGGAATAAGCCTCTCTGTTGAATCCTTATCGCCATAAACCGCAAAAGTAATGCCGATACGACGGAACATGAGCTCCGCCTGCTCACGGCGCGAGGCTAATAACGCAGGCGGTGAAGTCTCAAGCCAAGATTGAACGCGCTGATAGACCGAGCGCACATCCTCTCCAGCCCCAAACATTTCATTAAATATGTTCCCCAAGCTCACCAGAGACTTCTTTCGTCAGTTAGACCTTTGCCTTTAAAAGCAAAGAGCGTACCAGCCTAATCAAAAGAATTTGTGACTTAAAACCCATGAAACCATGCGTTATGCCGAATAAAAATGCTATTTGCTCGATTATTAAGCATATTTATCGGCACTCCCACGCATGGATCTTAATATCCGCCATAATTTGAGCCGCTCGAGCCAGTTGAGGACTGACCATTATGCAGCTGCGCTTTAGTGGGCCCCTGAAAAGCCTGAGGGGGTAATATGAGGGGCGTGGATACATTGATTGATCCCGTTGTGAGCGGGGCTTGATTGACATCTGACCGATTATCAACGGGGGCCAAATAACGCGCGCCATAGGAGGTCTTCCCGCCCGTTGAGGGAGCGGGCACTAGCAAAATACCTTCCTCTGGACGCGTCGTGTTAATTTGAGGCTGAACATACTGAGCTTGAGCTGTCTGTTTAGTCATAATTTTCTTTTGCGCCAGCTTTGGGGGCGCAGTTTTGGGAGGCATTGTTTTGGGCACTGGTGGTGGAGCAACATACATCCGATCATCTGCAGTGGCAATAATTGCATCAAGACGCGTGCTCTCCATACGGCTCGCCTTCACTGACAAATGCAAGCGCTGCATAATGGTGACAAGCTTATCAAATCATTCGCTAAAATTTGAGTGATCAATGACTAAGGCTTTGGTTATTTGTGCAAAACACTTTCGATAGCAAATTGGTAACCACGAACGCCGCACCCCGCAATAACCGCTTTTGCGAGTGATGAAACATAGGAGTGATGACGAAATTCTTCGCGTGCATGGATATTTGAAATATGCACTTCCACAATTGGGCACGCACAGGCCGCCAAAGCATCATGAATAGCGATTGATGTGTGCGTTAAGGCAGCAGGATTGATAATGATTGCTAATGCCGTCTCACGCGCTTCATGGATCCAATTGATCAAATCATGCTCGGCATTGCTTTGGCGAAATATAATCTGCGCGCCATATTTGCTCGCGGTTGATGTGCATAAGTCTTCCACATCAGCCAATGTCTGTGTCCCATAAATATGCGGCTCACGCTGGCCTAATAAATTAAGATTAGGCCCGTTAAGAATATAAATGAGCTGCGCCATGCTCCACCTTTTCACATACTGATAAACCCTGCCTAACATAAGTTAGGCCATGCGTTAAGAACTTTTATACCTTACTGACCGCCATCAGCCCAAAGAATGAATAATATGCTGACGCAATCTCTGGGCTGGCACTGATAAATTATCCGCATGAAGCAAGGCTATTTCAGTATCGCGCAAATGCGGCAAGGTCTTTGATTGCAAGACCTGAATATCCTGCGTCATCATGCCTTTGGGCAATACTGTAATTCCAAGCCCCGCCTTAACGGCCGCCACACTGCCGGCAAGCGAAGCGCATGTATAAGCCACCCGCCAGCGCATCTGGGACCGCTCAAGCGCATCAATTGCTCTCTTGCGATACACACAGGGCGCGGGCGATACCACTAAGGGTATTATTGATTTTTTAGTGAGGTCCATACGCCCATCCCCCACCCACACCAAAGGCTCGCGCCAGACACGCGTGCCATGTGTGTCAACTGATTTTTCTCGTTTGATCAATGTGAGATCAAACGCGCCCGCTTTAAAATTTTTAATCAAATGCAACGTTAAATCACACGTTACCTCCAGCGACACAGCGGGATAGGCATGAGCAAAACGTGAGAGCACATCTGGCAAATGAGATGTTGCAAAATCCTCAGGCGTGCCCAGACGCACCACACCGCGCATATCAGGCTCGGTGCTCTGCGCGATAATTTCATCATTGAGATCAAGTAGCCTCTGCGCAGCGTGCAAAAATTCCTCACCTGCCGCCGTGAGCAACACGGCGCGCGGGGTGCGCTCGAGCAATTTAAACCCCAACACCTGCTCAAGGCGCTGCACTTGCAGGGTTATTGTGGATTGCTGGCGACCTAATCGCGAGGCAGCACGCGTAAAATGGCGCAGCTGGGCAATAGTGACAAAACTACGCACGAGATCAAGATCAAGATTAACCAGTGGGCGGGGCATAGGCTCACTCCAATCATCAATTTTATAAATGATAAAGATTTTTATTATCAATTTCTCAAATGTTCAAGACTCCTTTATCACCACCCCTGACCTGCCCTGCTTTTCCGCGGGGGAGATAGATTGATCCACCATCAAAGGGGGTTTTCGTGACGTTTCTTGATCTTGTTAGTCAAAACATTCTCTCACCCATGGTTTTATTTTTTGCTCTGGGTACTTTCGCGGCGCTTGCAAGCTCCGATCTCTCCGTGCCCGAGCCTGTCACGCGCCTTCTGTCACTCTATTTGCTTATGTCCATTGGCTTTAAGGGCGGCGCAGAAGTTGCGCATAATGGTGTAACGCCGAAATTAATCGGGGCCATCTGTGTGGGCGTGGCACTCTCAGCCGGCATACCCTTTATTGCCTATGCCATATTGAGAAAAATCACACATCTCTCCAAAATCGACGCCGCAGCGGTTGCGGGGCATTATGGCTCTATTTCAGCAGTGACTTTTGCAGCCATCACGAGTGTTCTCACGCAAATGTCCCTGCCCTTTGAAGGCTATATGGCCGCAGTTGCCGCAGCCATGGAAGCGCCTGCCATTTTCTCTGCCCTCTTCATCGCACAGCACGCATCGGCTCAACATCACGATACAGCACGCACAAATGCCTTGGGTGAAATCATGCTCAACGGTGCCATTGTGATGTTGCTTGGCTCATTCATTATAGGCACCATTACAGGTCCACGCGGGCTCACAATGCTCAAACCCTTTATTGTTGATCCCTATGCGGGCTTCCTCTGCCTCTTTCTGCTTGATATCGGCTTGCTGGCTGGCAAGGGTCTCAAAAACGGATGGAAAAATATCTCGGCACCCATTCTGGCTTTTGGTATCGGCATGCCCCTCATCGGCGCCAGCCTCGCATGTCTGCTGGCTTGGTTCATCGGCCTCTCAGAAGGTGGAACAGCCGTGATGATGACCCTCGGAGCCTCCGCCTCCTATATTGCAGTGCCCGCCGCATTGCGCATTGCTCTCCCAGAGGCGAATTTATCCATTCCCCTCACGCTCTCACTGGGCATTACCTTCCCCTTCAATCTCACACTCGGGATCCCGCTTTACATCACCATCGCCTCTCACCTTCTCCACTGAGCAAAAGAAAGGGGCGCCGATAACTGGCGCCCCACCACATCGACATTTACTAAACTAATAAAAGGACTTAGCAATTTTAAGCGCAAGATCATTGTCAGAGCATGTTTTTATGACTAAGGTGCAGGCGTTTTCATTTCATCATATCGGCAGATACGCCTCATCATGACATCCTCAACTTATTTCAAAACCGCGCGACTGGGGCTTAAGCGCTCTGTTGATCAATTTGCCCGCTCACATGTTCCTTTTGGAACTATAGGCGCTATTTGTGAATCCTCGCCATGGCTCTCAAAACGCATTGCATCCCTCATTATAGACCCATCATTGCCGCTCATTGAATTGGGGGCGGGTTTTGGTTCAGTCACGGCCCAATTACCACCGACCGCCATCAGTCTTGAAACTGAGGAGCAACGATTTGCTCACCTTAAAAGCCATTTTCAAGATCGCATCATTCTCGATCAATGCGCCATTGCGTTTCTTGATAAGCTCAGCACCGCGTCCATCATCATCAGCTGCATACCAAGTGTGAATAATCCTGATTTTGGTCGCCTTTATCACGCCATTGAACGCGCCCACCATGCTGGGCTCATCGCGCAGCTCATCACCTATACTTATTTTCCGCGCAATCCTTTTGCAGATATTTTTCCTCAACTAGGCAAACCTCATATTGAATTGCGCAATATGCCGCCCGCATTGGTATGGGATTATCGCCCTCACGCGCCCAGCGCAACATAAACACCCCCTAGAGGCACAGGTCTTGCTGCGCAAACTGCCTGCCCCCTCAGATACATCTGATTGACACCTGCATTTTTGGAACATTGAACTATCAGCCGCAGTCATTATATGATATTTATCATATAAACGTCTCTGTCTTTTGGCATATGTGCTTAAGTATAAGATAGGCCCTATAATAGAAGCTTATGAGTGCTCTGAGGGTCGTATCTATGCGTGAAGAATTATTTGATCTTATCCAATCACTCGCAACAGCCGAACATCAGTTTTCACGTAACACAAAATTATTCAAAGCGGGTGATCGCGTTGTTCATATTCACTGCCTACGCAGCGGTGAGGCGCATTTTTATAAAAAAGATAGCGATATCATCATTAAGCGCTATAGCGCCCCCAGTATTATTGCCGAAGCCTCATTGTTCAGCGATCATTATCACTGCACATGTGTTGCTGCATCACGAGTTGAAACCTATTCGCTGGCCAAGACTCTCATGCTCGAAGAATTGCGTACAAATGAACGCTTGGCTCATCTTTGGATGGAGTACTTAAGTCATCAAATCGTGAAAGAGCGCAAAATGCATGCGGTGCTGAGCATGAAGACTGTGCGTGAGAGATTCGAAGCGTTCAATTTAATGCATGATGACCATGATCATCTCAACCTCACCAATATTGCGCGCATTATTGGTGTCAGCCGCGAGGCTCTTTATCGCGAAGTGGCAAAAAAGACGAAGCCAAAATCAGCCGCTTAATGGCATGAGATGAGGATATTGGCGCTCCCTAGGGGACTCGAACCCCTGTTTTCGCCGTGAGAGAGTGAAATCTTACACATTCAGACACACTCTGAGATACTGAAATCACAATAAAAGTTATATTTATCAATGATAAATATCTCTGTGAGTCCCCCATTGTTTCTACGTGACTTTTCCGTATAATTTCCGTACGTTTTAAATTATCAATTTGAAAGGTCATGGCGTGGCACGTAACGTGAAAGATCCTCGGCTTAATACTCGAACGTCCCGAATTACATTGGCAGCTCGTCGCGAACCCTATTGGCATGTGATTTCTACAGGATGTGCCCTAGGCTACCGTAAGGGGGCAAAAGCGGGAACGTGGATTGCACGTTTCCGTGACGAGAGCGGCAAGCAAAACTATGAAGCAATCGGTGGTGCTGACGATATCCGCGATCCTGATGGGGCTACATGCCTATCTTTTACTCAGGCGCAGGAAAAGGCTCGGACATTTTTTACCCGTAGAGGCCGAGGAGAGGAAATTGCAAAAGGACCTTACACGGTTTCAATGGCTCTCGAGGATTATTTTAAGGCCCGTGACCAACGTGGATCAAAGGGGGTAAAGGCGGACCAATATGCTGCAAATGCCCGGATCGTCCATGAACTGGGTAACATACAAATTGGTCGTTTAAGCTCAGCCCGAATTCGGGATTGGCATTTTGAACTCGCAAATGCTCCTAAATTGGTACGCACAAGGAAGCTAGCCAAGCTGCGAACTGTTTCCCGTGCAGAACCTGCGGATCAAGATACCGTGCGCGCGCGACGCTCAACAGCCAACCGCATACTAACAATTTTGAAGGCCGCCCTAAATCACGCCTACCATGAAGGTAAAGTCGCCTTAGACGACCCTTGGCGGAAGGTAAAACCCTTCAGAGGTGTTGATGCTGCCGTGATCCGTTATCTGACCACATCGGAGGCCGAGCGGCTTGTCAACGCCTGCCCTCCTGACTTCCGCAATCTCGTTCGCGGCGCTTTATTAACTGGTTGCCGTTACGGCGAATTAACGCGGCTTCAAATTCGAGATTTCGACACAAACGCCAGAACAATTGTAGTGAGGGTCGCCAAAGGAGAGAAACCGCGTCAAATTGCTCTAAACGATGAAGGTGAGGCACTTTTCATTCAACTAACAGCGGGGCGCCCTCCAAGCTCCCGAATTTTTAATCGTGAAAATGAGGGAAAATGGGGGGCTTCACACCAACAGCGACCTTTAATTGAGGCATCCAAAATTGCGACCATTGACCCCCCCGCTACTTTCCACACCCTTCGCCACACATATGCGAGCCTTCTTGCAATGGCAGGCGTCCCAATGGGCGTAATTGCAGCGCAGTTGGGGCATTCGGACACACGGATGACAGAAAAACACTATGCGCATCTTGCGCCTTCATATGTGGCGGAAACAATCAGAGCGTCAATGCCAAAATTTGGAATTGTGGCAGGCACCAACATTGTAAATTTCCGAAACGCTCCCGTGTTAAAAGACAATGTTAATAATCAAAAATGAAAATCATAGACATGAACGATAAAACTGACGATGCAAAACCCGGCAACCCCCCAAAATTGCTGACATTATTTGCAACTCCTTGGAGCGAAAGTGATATACAGAGCGCAATGGAATTGACACAAAAATATATCGAACTGATCGGTATATTAAAAATATTAACTGATAAATTTGTCAAATGTGATGATCGCTTAGATGTGGCATTGCAGACGCTGGTTGAGGTCAAACATTTCATCGAGCAAGACACCAGCGTCAACCGATATGGAATAACGGAACCACTCGGAGCAATTGCTGCGGCTCTTAGAGATGTAAAGCAGGGCATCCATCCCAAGTTATTTGAAGAACATACGCCACAAAATAAGACTAAATATAAAGACCCCACTGCCACAATGACTGTTTCAGCCTGCGCGGCAGCATGCATGGAAATATTGATGCGCTACAAATGCGGTTTGAAAAATTCAAGTCGATTTGTTGCAGTAGAATTGTCCAAGGTCGGCATAACTCACAAACATGAGGGTGGCGCCATAACTGCCGACACAGTGAGGCGTTGGCGGGATCGGATGACCGTTAAAAATAAGACTGTAGCGAATGCCCTTTACTGGGAGCTTGTTAAAATTTTGTCCCAGGCCCTTGGAAGTGACGGAACACTTCAAAATGCAAAATTGTTAGTCCAGTCCGAAATACAGCGCCTTGCCACAAGCGGAACAGTGCTGAGGCAAAAAAAACCTCAGGATCCCCAGTAATCATAAGGTAAAGGCTGATCTATCCCCAAAGCATCCTAGGGCAACCATGGTGGTTGCTCGGGACCATTTGGAGATCAGTATCAATGCAATCGTATCAAGCATTATCAGCCCCTACCTACGGGGAACCCACTACCTCTGAACTCGTCACGATTGAGGAGGCTCGCCGTCTGAGTGGCAATGAAAGCCGCTCATCCTTCTACCGCGCCCTTGCGGCAGGTGAGCTTGACGCTGTGAAGCGAGGACGCCGGACGCTTGTAAGTGTTGCAAGTATTCGCCGCCGCCTTGATGCGCTGCCGAAAGCAGCCTTCGGCTCCACAAAGCCCACAACTTTCAAGTTGGAGGCTTAATCATGACCGACGACATTAATAATCCAGCAACACCGGCACCTTCCACACCAGACCCTTTCAACGTATCAGCATTGCGCTTAAACAACATCATTACAGATGAGGTTGGCACACAAAAAATCCTTGCCCATGTTCGGGTTGGCAAACCTGACAAGCAATCTTTTTTTCAGCTCAATCCTGACCCTGATTACAGGATTATGATGGCAATCTTGGAGTTGAAAGATGAAAACGAAACCTACGCCGTTTTACCCGACATTGCAGTGCAATTCCCGGGAGAAATTCGGCAGGTTCTAATACGCCTCGGTGTAACAACACAGGCCGTCCCCTTTTTGTGGCCGGTCCCACTACCGCAAAATGATGGCAGGGAAAATCCTTGGTACAGGACTGCACGTTTGGCTGCGGAATACGCCGAGAAGGACTGGGTGCGTATGGTCGCAAATCGGGGCGCCGGATGTTATGACATCAAGATTGCGGCTCCCGGCCTCCCCGAACCACAATGGCCTTCCGAAGACTTGTCGCAGCTTCTCCGGGTTGCGTTCAGTGGCGGCAAACTGATTGACCGCATCGATCACCCAGTCATCAATCGGCTGCTGGGGCGTTAAAATGCCAAAATCAGCTAAAAACTATTTCGGCCAGAATGGTTTCCGCCATGCTTGGTCGATTGATTTCGAGTTTGTGGTCCTTCCGGGCCACAAACCGGCTCCCTTTTGTATGGTCGCAAAATGCGCCGTCACGGGGGCCGTTATTAAGCTTTGGGACGATGAACTCAATCATTGCCCCTTTGAATGCGATGATAGCGAGTTGTTTATAGCTTACTATGCTTGCGCCGAAAGTGCTTGCTTCGACGCATTGGGGTGGCCCCCCCCGCGCCGGATGCTTGATCTTTATGCCGAATTTCGTCTCGTAACCAATGGCGTAGGATCCACTTTTGGCAGAGGATTAATCGCCGCCCTGCTCCACTACGGACTTCCTACAATCGGCAGTGAAGAGAAAAAGGCTATGCAAGACTTGGCCATTCGTGGCGGGCCTTGGAGTGATGAAGAACGCGTCAATCTATTGGAATACTGCGAAAGCGACGTTGACGCTGTTCTGAGGCTTTTGGAGCCGCTCCTTGATGCCATTGGCAATAACGAAGGCGATCTAGGCAGAGCGCTCCTGAGGGGACGTTATGTGGCCGCATTGGGCATTGTCGAAAACAACGGCATCCCGATCGACACTGAACTCCATGAACGGCTGATCCAGCACTGGCCCGTCATTCTCAAAAACCTCATCCGTGAAGTAGATGCAGACTTCGGAATTTATAACGACGGCCACTTTGTTCAAGCGCGATTTGCAGACTACTTGTGCCATCATAATATCCCTTGGCCCCGCCTTCCCTCTGGCCAGTTGAAACTGGACGATGAAACATTCCGCCAACAGGCTAAGGTCTATTCATCCATTGCCCCCCTTCATCAATTAAGGCACGCGCTTGGCCAATTACGTTTGAATAACATCACTGTGGGGCCTGACGGTCGTAATAGAACAATGCTTTCACCTTTCGGCTCGAAAACAGGCCGCAATCAACCTTCAACGAGCCGTTTTGTTTACGGACCGTCTGTCTGGGTTCGTAATCTGATTAAACCGGGGCCAGGCCGCGCCGTTGGCTATGTCGATTGGTCATCACAGGAAATTGCTATCGCTGCAGCCCTGTCAAATGATGCGTTATTGTGGGCAGCGTATGAAACAGGTGACCCGTATCTGGCCTTTGCTAAGCAAGCAGGAATTGTCCCCATCAATGCTACAAAGGAGTCCCACCCCGAAGCCCGCCAGCAATGCAAGGCCATCGTCCTCGGGGTGAATTATGGGATGATGCCGAACAGTATGGCGTCACAATCAGGCATTCATGTCGATCGTGCCCGAGAACTTCTGCGCCTCCACAAAGCAACCTATCGGGTGTTTTGGGCTTGGGCCGAGGGAAATGTTGACCGTGCTTTGATGGGGCTACCGCTTTCTACGGTTTTCGGATGGCGCATCCAAATGCCGCACGGGCATGGCCTAGAATTGAACCCTCGTTCACTGCTCAACTGGCCCATGCAAAGCCATGGCGCGGAAATGATGCGCTTGGCTGTTTCAATGGCGGTTGAAGCAGATCTCATGATTTGCGCACCGGTGCATGATGCCTTGCTTATTGAAGCCTCACTCGATGACATCGACCAACACACCGCCCACCTGTCTGAAATCATGGCAGAAGCATCCGAGTTGGTTTTAGGAAAGGAAAAAAGATGTCGGACAGATGCAAAAATCATTCGCCATCCAGACCGTTTCGAAGATGAGCAGAGGGGGGCCGTGATGTTTTCAACCATCATGAAACTCCTGCATGAGGCCGAAACAACCAAATAATTAACTATACCCCATCATTGGGGGATAATACCCCCAAAAACAGGGGGGTGCTTGGAGCCTTATTAAAGGATTTATCTTAAACACTGTGGAGTGATCTGATGCCTATCCAGAACCTTTCGAAATTGCTTGCTGTGACAAGTCAACACTCTCCTCCTGAAATGCCTCCGCCCAAGACCAAAACGGTCAATACAATAGAAGTATCAGCTTTCATTCCACCTTTGCCTTTGCAAATTGTTATTAGCATTGTGGAGGCTAAAGCCGAAAAGGCCTTGCCTCTTGTTCTCGCCATCCATCGTCAGTTGCATATGACCAAGCGAGAAACGACACCCCTTAATGCCGCAATCTGGAAAGCGGCCGGATCTCCATCTGCCCGTAATAGGGAAAGCATTATACATAGATTAAAGACTTTGCCTGGGATCATCGGTCTTGAGAAAGCCCGAACGACTACTTCACATTATCGCGTAAGCCGAGGATCCGACTGGGATCCCATTAAAAGCCGTTGAAATGACATGTTCCAAATTTCCCATTTTAGGGCGCAACCTATTAAGTGCGGTATTCCAGTAAATATTATTTCCGAAAATTGTGGCACAAGTATCAGCATGATTGAAAAGACATACGCCAAAGTTCTGGCGCAGAAACGTAGAGATTTTATTGAGCGTGGCGCACCAGTGTACATTTAACTAAACTGACAGTGCTCAACGGCTTCAATAAATAAATCATATATCACTTGTCTGTCTTCTTCCCTCCATTCTTCAAAGGGTAACATCTCAGAAGATTTGGTTACAGGATCCCAGCCATATGCAATAGACAAATCCATTAATATATCTTTGAAGTAATAACCCATTTTAAATGTATAATTTCTTATTTTAGGTAATTTAGGATCCCTACAAAGCCGCCATCTCCATTGATTTAATAGTTCTCGGCAATGATCTGGCCGTAATTTAAAGTCTTCTCCCGGTTCTAATATTGGGCATTTAGCAAATAGAGCCAAAAGCTCTTCTTCTTCTTCGATAGGTAAATTATTCCCCTCAAATTCTGAAGATTTATGTAAGAGTTCTATTAATCGATCCAGCTCCCACCCATCTAGAACATCAATATTTCTTAAAGCTGGATTTGGCTCTGGAAGACGATCCTCCACCTTTTTAAGGCGAGTCAAAATCCTACTTGCCGTCATTTTAAGCGTCCTTCAATAGCCTGAAGTCTTAATTCCAGCTCTTGCGTCTCAAATGCCTTTCGTCTTGCTTCTATTAAGCCGCTAAGAGCTTCAGCTTCCTCAATTAGCAGATCACCCCTGCCAACCGCCTGCAATATGACTTCCTGCGCCTTCAAAATGGCTTTGGCATCACTTAGGTTTGGAAGATCAATCTTTACTGGACGTGACCTTCTTGGTGGGCAGATCCTATCCATTATGATCCGTATTGCGACCATATCCCCGCCCTTAGCAGCCTCAATCGCTTTACGAGTTACAGCCTCAGCCTCCCCATCAAGCAAAGCTTCTATAGCTAAGGTTATGCTGTTTCTACTGCCCACTGGGCGACCATTAGGGTTACCAGATTGGCCCGCCCTGAATTGACCAGAATGCTTCTGTTTTGGGGCTGTTTTAACAGTCATGAATAATAATATTACGGATACGTAATGAATTCAACTTATTTATAGATAAAGAACATAATTTCATTGTTAGCTGCAACGGGAGATACATTAACTGTTTAGCCTGCTTTATCTCCGCCAAAGCTTAGGCAGCTATACTGAAGGCACGAGTGCGTCTGTTACAACACCACTCACCATTGCCTCACTTACACAAAGCAGCACTTCGTTACTGGCAGGTGCTCAGGTCAAAACAAAGCTGACTGATCAAATTGCTCTCTTTGCCAAAGCAGGTCTGGAGCAAGACCTTAGCATTGATGGCGGCACTTACAGCGCATCGGGTATATCGGGACTAACTGATTTCGCATTCAACTCCAGCCCCACACGTACACGCCCAGTCGCATCACTTGGCGCTTATTATGATCTCTCCAAAACAGAACGTGTGAGTTTTCAAGCGAGCATAAACAAGGCTGCTTTTCAATCTCAGAGTAATTCATCTGTGGTGCTCAGCTACGCAGTGGGGTTTAAAGAACACACAGCTCTTATGATGATCAAAAATGATTGGCGTTACAGAGAGCGAACCAGTAACCCCTTCCATGTCAACAAAGTGAGGAATTATTTCCTATTATGAGCATCGGTGCTAAAAGCAATTGAAGTTGAAGCATAGAAGCTTAGATGGCTATTGAGCATAATCACACTCTGTGGAACGTCTGCGGATTGGCTTAGTATATGGTCTTTTTTATGAAATGTCGTGCAACACGACAGAAGATTGTTTGCCAATGAACAATGCAAGTTAAATTACAATAAAAAAATTTATTATTTTGTTACTACTAATTAATGAATATAATTTAAATAGTTTGAAATTAAGGCAGTATTAAAACATGCATATCTTGTTGTGTCTTATCCTCCACTATAGGTTTATTTTCAATTTGTTTTGATTGCATATCCGTAATTTGATTAATTTTTTTATTTTCTTTTACTTCAACTTTTTTTGCTAATATTGGTTTATTATTAAAACAATTTACGTTTTTTATATTCTCTAACTTAGACAAAAGAGCTATTGAAGGTTTTTTTTCTATCCATTTAAGATTACCATTTTTTACTAATAAATTAATAGCATCAGAAAGCCCTTCATTCCATAAAATAGTATCTTCACCTTTATAGCATTTTAACTCTCTTAACCTTTTTGTAATTGATAGAATAATATTTTTATCTCCATTGCTATCTTTCTGACTTTCCATTTCATTTCTTATGAAAGCTGAGTTGGATTGAACATTTATATTCGGATTAAGGGCTGCTATGGTAAAATTTGAACTCTGAGAATCGCTTACCTTTTCATCAGAAGTTTTGATACTTTGTTCTGCTAGCTTCCTATCAGCTTCAGCCTTTGCAGCTTGTTCTGCTAGCTTCCTCTCAGCTTCAACCTTTGCAGCTTGTTCTGCTAGCTTCCTATCAGCTTCAGCCTTTGCAGCTTGTTCTGCTAGCTTCCT
>Ga0164297_10000717_pt1 | contig 39237 bp, 37 predicted proteins | sample GEODES058metaG_FD_113539 | JGI IMG/M metagenome (GOLD analysis project Ga0164297, IMG submission 113539) | Dystrophic lake water microbial communities from Trout Bog Lake, Wisconsin, USA - GEODES058 metaG | ecosystem: Environmental > Aquatic > Freshwater > Lake | place: USA: Trout Bog Lake... | reverse complement strand
CGTGAAGAGAGAGCTGTGATGATTAAAGAAGCAAAAGAAGCTTCTGATAAAATGTTGGCAACGGCAAAAGAAAAAGCAAAATCTGAATACGATAGAATTGTTGCCGATGCACAACAAGCTATTCAACAACAAAAAAATGCAGCATTAACTGATGTTAAAAATCAGGTAGGTGCATTGGTGATTGAAGTAAGTGAGAAAATTTTAAAAAGAGAATTAAGCGATAAAGCAGAGCAAGAAAAATATATTAAAGGCTTAGCGGAAGTAGTTAAATTAAATTAAAAATGAAGTATGAAAAGCTATGAGTTGAGAGATAATCATTCATAATTTATCATGCAAAATTCATAATTAAAAAATGCCGAATCCACGTTTAGCAGCAAGGTATGCAAAGAGTTTAATTGATCTTTCAATTGAAAGAAATCAATTGGAAATGATTTATAAAGACATGCAATATCTGCAAGCTGTTTGCAAAAACAGTCGTGAGTTTGTGAATTTAATGAGAAGTCCTGTTGTTGCAGCTGATAAGAAAAAATCGATTATCAAAATTGTTACAAAAGACAAAGTGAGCGAATTAACAGATGCTTTCAATGTGTTATTAATCAATAAAGGACGTGAAAGCGACTTGCCTGAAGTAGTTGAAGCTTTTATCAATCAATACAATGAGATAAAGGATATTCATAAAGTGAAATTGACGTCGGCTGTAGAATTGAGTAATGAATTAAAAAATTCCATCACAGAAAAAGTTAAAGCTGCTTATCAATTAGGCTCAATTGAATTAGAATCAAAAGTGGATACCAATTTAATTGGTGGATTTGTTTTGGAATTTAATAATAACCTGGTTGATGCAAGTATTTTAAGAGATTTGAAAGATATTAAAAAGCAATTTGCAAAGAATACTTATGTTCACAACATCAGATAAGGGATGATTGATGAACAAACTGTACAAGTGTGCGGCGCAACAATGTTTAATTGAAAAACTAAATACAGAAACAAAAATAAAATTCTAAATTTTACAATATGGTAGAGATTAAGCCGGATGAAATATCAGCAATATTAAGAGAACAGCTGAGCAATTTCAATGCAAGTGCAGAGTTGGAAGAAGTAGGAACAGTATTGGTTGTAGGTGATGGTATTGCACGTGTATATGGATTAAACAATGTTGGTTCAGGGGAGTTGGTTGAATTTGAAAACGGAACCAAAGCCATTGCATTGAATCTGGAAGAAGATAATGTGGGTGTAGTATTAATGGGGGAAAGCGGCGATATTAAAGAAGGTGCAAAAGTTAAACGTACCGGACAAATTGCTTCCATAAAAGTTGGAGATGGTTTGGTTGGCCGCGTTATTAATACTTTGGGTGAACCAATTGATGGTAAAGGACCTGTTGCCGGCGAATTATACGAAATGCCATTAGAGCGTAAAGCACCGGGTGTAATTTTTCGTGAGCCTGTGAAAGAGCCATTACAAACTGGTATCAAAGCGATCGATGCAATGATTCCGATTGGTCGTGGTCAACGTGAGTTGGTAATTGGTGATCGCCAAACCGGTAAGACAGCCATTTGTGTTGATACCATTATCAATCAAAAAGAATTTTTTGAAGCGGGCAAACCTGTTTATTGTATATATGTTGCGATTGGACAAAAAGCATCAACTGTTGCAGGCGTAATGAAAACATTAGAAGATAATGGAGCCATGGCGTACACAACCATTGTAGCAGCTTCTGCATCAGATCCTGCTCCTCAGCAATTCTATGCACCATTTGCCGGTGCTGCGATTGGAGAGTTCTTCCGTGATACCGGCCGTCCTGCATTAATTATTTATGATGATCTTTCTAAACAGGCGGTTGCTTATCGTGAAGTATCCTTGTTGTTGCGTCGTCCTCCGGGCCGTGAGGCTTATCCGGGCGATGTATTCTATTTGCATAGTCGTTTATTAGAACGTGCAGCAAAAATTATCGGTAATGATGATGTTGCGAAGAATATGAATGATTTGCCTGCAAGCATTAAACATTTAGTGAAAGGTGGTGGTAGTTTAACTGCCTTACCAATTATTGAAACACAAGCAGGTGATGTTTCAGCTTATATTCCTACGAATGTAATTTCTATTACTGACGGACAAATATTCCTGGAAGGTAATTTGTTTAACTCAGGTATTCGTCCAGCTATTAACGTAGGTATCTCTGTAAGTCGTGTGGGTGGTAATGCACAGATCAAATCAATGAAAAAAGTTGCGGGTACTTTAAAATTAGATCAGGCATTATATCGTGAAATGGAAGCATTTGCAAAATTCGGAGGTGATTTAGATGCTGCTACTAAAGTTGTATTAGATAAAGGTGCACGTAACGTAGAAATATTAAAGCAATTACAATACTCACCCATGAGTGTTGAAAAGCAAGTAGCCATTATTTACTTAGGTACTCAAGGATTATTGCGTGATGTGGCGGTTAAAAATGTAAAAGCATTTGAAGCTCATTTCCTGACTGAAATGGAAAATAAATTACCGGATGTTTTAGCCGAATTTAAAAAAGGAAATTTGTCTGATGAGGGCATTAAGAAAACAGTTGAGTTGGCGCAGAGCTTAATACCTCAGTATAAATAAAATACGTTTTAAAGGTTTGTAACAGCCCCGAATTTCGGGGCTGTTTTAGTTTAAGGGTATTATATCTAAAAAATAATTTGGTTTATAATATAAACTACTCTATGTTTGCATTTTTAAAATGAAATTGTTTATGAAAAGATGGATGTCAAGTATGGTGCTGATGGTGGTGCTGGCTAATTTTTCGCAGGCACAAATAAGGGTGAGTGGTATTACCAAAGATAATCGTGGTCATGTGCTTGGCGGAACAAACATTACATTGAAAGGAACTTATGATGGTGCAGTGAGTGATTCAACCGGAAAATTTTCTTTCAAAACTTTTGAAAAAGGTGATTTTATTATTGAAGCAAAAAATTTAGGCTACAAAACGGTTCAGCAAAAAGTAACCATCACTAATGATGCAGTAACTATTAATTTTTCTTTGAAAGAAGAAGTAACTGAATTAGCTGCAGTATCTGTTACTGCGGGTAGTTTTGAAGCAAGTGACAGAAAAAGAGCTGCAACCGTTTTAAGTTCTTTGGATATTGTTACCACAGCAAATGCAAATGGGGATATCAGTTCTGCGGTAAAAACTTTGCCAGGTGCACAACAAATAGGCGAACAGGAAGGATTGTTTGTTCGTGGTGGCGCAAGTTATGAAACCAAACAGTTCATAGATGGAACTGCTGTTAATAATCCTTATTTTACCAGTGTTCAGGATATTGCGCAACGAGGAAGATTTTCTCCTTTTTTATTTAAAGGAACTGTTTTTACAACAGGCGGTTACTCCGCATTGTATGGTGAGGCATTATCTGCAGCATTAATTTTAGAATCAATTGATTTACCAGATCAATCACAAGCAACAGCTTCTTTATCACCATTATTTGTTGGTGCAGGTTTACAGGAGTTGGCAAAAGATAAAAAATCATCTTGGGGTATTAACTATGGTTACACCAATGTGGCTTTATATTTTCAGGTTGTAAAACAAACACCTGACTATTTTACCATGCCGGAATTTCATACTGCCGATGCAAATTTTCGCATCAAAACAAAACATGGCGGCATGATAAAATATTATACCACTTTTTCTCATAATGTTTTAGGATTGCGCAGACCAAACATTGATAGCAGCAATTATAAAAATGCATTCGGACTACAAAATAATAATTGGTATAATAATTTAAGTTGGAAGGAAAATTTAGGTAAGGGCTGGAAAATGAATCTGGGAGCGAGTTTCAGTACGAATGGAGATGTGATTAGTCAGCAAATACAAAATCAATTCAACCAGCCTGCATTTACCGGAGCACTTTATATAGATAGTTTGAATTTTAATTTAAATAGCCGGCAAGATCTGTCACAAATTAAAGCGGTATTCGAAAAAAGAATTTCCGGCATCAGCACATTTCGTTTTGGAAGTGAATATTGGTATAGCGTAGTAAATGCAAAATACAGTACGCTGTTTTATAATATCACCAATTATAATAGTCGCTTGATTGATAATTTAACTGCAGCATTTGCTGAAGCAGATTTATACATCACTAATGGATTGGCTGCAAAAATTGGCGGTCGTTTTGAACAATCATCATTAATCAATAAAACAAATTTTGCTCCGCGAATTTCATTGGCATACAGAACAGGAAAAGATGCACAAATGAGTATGGCCTATGGGGAATTTTATCAAAAGCCGGAAAACACACAATTATATTATACGACCAATTTAGGTTTTACCAAAGCCACACATTATATCATCAATTATCAAAAAATGAATAAGGATTATACTTTTCGAGTAGAAGCTTTTTATAAAAAATATGATGCATTGGTAAAAACTTATCCGGCTATTGATAACAGCGGAAGTGGCTATGCACAAGGGGTCGAATTATTTTGGAGAGATAAAAAAACAATCAAAGGATTGGATTATTGGATCAGTTATTCATATCTCGATACCAAAAGAGATTACTTATATTTTCCGCAACAACTACAACCCAATTTTGCTGCCAGTCATACCGCCAGTGTTGTTGCTAAAAAATTTATTACCGATTGGAAGGCCGGTATTAATTTTTCTTACACGTATGCAACAGGCCGACCTTATTATTTTATGTTGCCCAACAGCACACAAACAAAATATATAATTAAAGATCAGGGCACAACAATTCCTTACAATAACATGAGTTTAAGTTTTGAATACTTGCCAAATTTAGGAAAGAAAAATGCAAAAACATTTTTGGTATTGTTTGCAAGTGTTACCAATGTGTTGAATTATAATGCGGTTTACGGTTATAATTATTCGCACGATGGTTCTATTAAACAGGCAATTACCCCGCCAGCCAATCAATTCTTTTTTATAGGATGTTTCTTTAGTTGGGGTGTAGATAGAAGTCAGGATGCTATTAACAATAATCTTTAATCAATCATTAAAATAAACAAACATGAAAAAAATTATCTCCTTTTTCATTGCATTCATAATCTTGCAATTAGCTGCAACAGCACAAGGTGAAGCCTATACAAAAAAAATGCAGCAAACATTATTGATGTTTGATTCTGCAAAAACAGTTCAGGACTTGCAAGAAGTATCTGCCACTTTTGAAAGAATCGGCGATGTGGAAAAAACTCAATGGTTGCCGTACTATTATGCAGCACTGTGTCAAACAAATATAGGTTGGATGGATACGAAGACAGATAAAGATCAATTGGCCGAACATACTTTGGCAATCATTGCTAAAGCTGATGCATTATCTCCCAACAACAGTGAAGTATTTTGTTTAAAAAGTATGATCGCTACACAACAAATGTTGGTTGATCCACAAAGTAGATTTATGAAATATGGCGCTGCATCAACAGAAGCATTGACTAAAGCTAAATTGGCAGATGCTTCCAATCCTCGTCCTTATTATTTAGAAGGCGCCAATATTTTTAATACACCTGTTGCTTACGGTGGCGGCAAGGAAAGAGCTAAACCTATTTTTGAAAAAGCGATGGCATTATTTAATGCAGCTAAACCATTACCATTGTATCCTTCATGGGGTAAAAAACAAACAGCGGATATGTTGGCTCAATGCCAATAAACCAAAAATGATTTTATGCAGGATTTATTTAAAATATTATTGGTAATGCATATTGCGGGAGGAACTGCAGGTTTAATATCTGGTACAATTGCAGCTGCGGTAATCAAAGGAAAGAAAGCGCACATCTTTGCCGGAAAAATATTTAGTATTGGGATGATTATAGCTGCACTAAGTGCGTTGATCATGAGCAATCTTCCTGATCATCATAATATTTTTTTATTCGCTGTCGGTGGTTTTACTTTCTATATGGTTACAACCGGCAACAGGATTGTTCAGTTAAAGAAAAATAAAACTGTCAATACATCAATATTTAATAGAAAAGATTATTTTCTTTTTTTATTCGGTACTGTTTTCGGTTTGTTTTTAATTTTCATTGCTGTAAAAACTTATTGGATTAATAAAAACATGTTTGCCTTGGTGCCAATTGTTTTTGGATTAATTTGTTTAAATTATGCAAGAATGGATTTTAGTTTATTATCCGGCAAATCAAATGTTCAACAACAATGGTTATACAATCACATTACCAGAATGATGGGAGCTTTGATTGCATCATATACGGCTTTCTTGGTTGTGAATGTTCAAATAAAACAACAATGGGTATTTTGGTTATTACCTACTTTAACAGGCAGTTTCCTCATTGCTTATTTTATCAGGAAATTTATCCCAAAAAGAAATATTATTCATTAATAAAATATTTATGGAAGAAAAAAATCTTACGGAACAAGAAAGTCTGCAAATCATAACCGATATGATCAATAAAGCAAAAAATGATTACCGCGAAACAGGTGTAAGCGCTTTGTTGTGGGGTATTGTAATTACTTTCTGTGGCTTGGTTTCTTTCCTGGCTTATTTATTTAAGTGGGAGTTGAGTTTTGATATTTGGATTTTGACATTACTTGCTATTATACCACAAATCTGGATTTTTATTAAAGAAGACAAAAAAAGAAAAATCAAACATTTAGATTCGGATGCATTGGGTGCAGTGTGGATTGTTTTTGCTGTTAACATGTTTGCATTAACTTTTTATCAAAATATTATAGGTTACACCACCGAGCATATTTTGAAAAATAACGGATTGGAATGGCTGGAAAAAAATATTGCTACCGGTGCCGTTTCAACGTTGCATCCATTTGTAGTAAGTGTTTCTTCTTTATATATTATGTTGTATGCAATGCCAACATTGATTACCGGCCTTGTCAAAAAATTCAAACCAATGATCATTGGTGCGATGATTACTTATGTTTGTTTTGTCATTTCATGTTTTACTGATTCGGGCTATGATATGCTATTGCATGCAATAGCCGGAACTGCTTGCTGGCTTATTCCCGGAATAATTTTATACAAAAAATATAAAAATGCAACTGCCTGCTAATGTTTAAAGATCTTGATCCCATATTACATTCACAACTTCGCTTGGCAGTGATGAGTTTATTAATTGGCGTTAAAGAGGCAGAGTTTACTGTTATTCGCGAAAAAACAAATGCAACAGCGGGTAACCTTTCTGTGCAAGTGCAAAAATTGAAAGACGCAGGATATATAGATGTTACTAAACAGTTTAAGGATAATTATCCTCTCACTACTTGCAAGATTACTAAAAAAGGTATTGAAGCTTTTGAAGATTATGTAAAATCTTTACAGCAATATTTACAAGTGAAGAAATAAACTTAATAGTAAACAGAAAGTACAAGTGTGCGACGCAACAATAGTTGAATAGGGTTATTGAAACTGGCTTTCAAAAATGTTACTTAAAAATAAATTCATTACAGCTCATTTAAAACCTTCCGTTACATTTGCTGTTATTGTATCAGATGAAGGAAATTATTCAGGTTACCAGTCTAACAAAATCTTTCGGAACGTTTAAAGCCGTTGATGATCTATCTTTTACTGTTAACGAAGGAGATGTGTATGGTTTTTTAGGACAGAATGGTGCTGGAAAAAGTACTACCATTCGTATGTTGCTTACACTTATTAAACCAACATCCGGGGATATAAAAATTTTCGGACAGCCTTTATTTTCTAATAGAAATGAAATTTTAAAAAATATCGGTGCTGTTATTGAAAAGCCGGATGTATATAAATATTTGTCTGCTTACGATAACCTGAAACTCTTTGCCAGATTGAGTGGTGGCAAACACGATCATCATCATTTAATGAACCAATTGGAAATGATTGGATTGGCAGAACGTGCCCATGATAAAGTGAAAACTTTTTCGCAAGGGATGAAGCAGAGATTGGGAATTGGTATTGCGTTGGTGCATGATCCGCAATTGATTATTTTGGATGAACCAACCAATGGATTAGATCCGCAGGGTATTGCAGATATCAGGAATTTAATTTTGCGATTGAGCAGGGAAATGAAAAAAACAATTGTTGTATCATCTCATTTATTAAATGAAATAGAGCAAATCGCTACCAAAGTGCTCATTATTGATAAAGGTAAAAAGATGGTGGAAGGATTGGCTGCCGAATTATTTGATGCATCACAAACCATTGTTGAGATTGAAACTTTGAATAACGATTTTGTAGCGCAACAATTGGCAGGAAGTTATTGGAAAAATAATTTGCAATCGCAAAGGAATCATAAGTTAGTATTAAAGTTAGATAGAAAAGAAATTCCGCAATTGCATAAAGATCTTATTGCAATGAATGCAATGTTAATTTCATTAGAACCGAAACATAGTTTGGAAGATTATTTTTTACAAGTAACATCCGGTAATCAACATGTGGACGCTTTTACAAATTGAGCTGTATAAAATATTCCGTCGTCCCCGAACTTATATTGCGTTCGTGGCTATCACTGCATTGATCACCATTGTACAATTGGGGTTGAAGGTTGATGGTAAAGAGTATGCTGCATTTGTTATGGCCGACCTCAGTAATACGTTACAGATAGATGGAAAGATTGTGAATGGTTACTTTGTTTGTTATGTGTTGTTGCAATTATTATTGGTGCATGTGCCTCTGTTGATTGCATTGATTGCGGCTGATATGATAAGTGGAGAAGCGAACATGGGCACTCTTCGATTGATGTTAACCAAACCAATTGGCAGAACCCAATTTATTTTAGCTAAATTTTTTGCAGCATGTATTTATACCATTTTATTATTGATATGGTTGGCAATACTCGCATTATTTGTAAGTATGCTGATTTTTGGAACAGATGATATGTTTGTGCTGAAAAATAATTATGCTGTTCAAATTGAAAGTGCAGATATTTTTTGGAGGTATGCAGGAGCTTTTTGTTTTGCTTGTTTAGCCATGATAACCGTTGCAGCATTGGGTTTCTTCTTGTCTCAATTTGCAGAGAATTCAATCGGTCCGATTGTTGCAACTATGAGTGTGATTATTTTCTTCACAATCTTAAGTACCATGAGTATCCCTATTTTTAATTTAATTAAACCATATTTGTTTACTACACATATGGTTGCATGGAAAGAATTCTTTGATGTAAAAGTGAATGCTGATAATGAAACAATCAGAGGAACAATTCAACGACCGGATAAATTAATCAATTCATCTTTGATATTATTAGCACATATTGTTTTGTTTGTCGGGGCTTCTATTTATGTATTTAAGAAAAAAGATGTGCTCAGTTAATGATGTTATAATTATGAAACAATTTTCTAAAATATTTTTCTGTACTTCATTGTTTGTTTTTTCTTTTTCTTTTGCTGTTAATGCACAGGATATGACAGCCTTGGTACAAAAAGTAAAAGCAAAATTAGATTTAGTGAATGATTATGTAGCCGATGGAAAAATGAAGACTGACGTGGCTTTTATTAAAGCGCCTGTTGGAAAAATAAAATTGTATTTTAAGAAGCCGAATTTAATTAAGATCAAAAGGGATAATGGTATTTCTGTTTTACCCAAAGGCGGTATCAGTGTAAACATGAGTTCGGTAATTGCTTCTAAAGATTATGTTGCATTGTTGTCCGGCGATGCTGTGATTGATGGAATAAAAACTAAAATTGTTAAGCTTTTGCCGATGAATGAAAACAGCGAGATTATTTTAACTACTTTATATATCGATGAGCCGAATTTACTGATTAAGAAAGCCGTTACTACTACCAAAGAGAATGGTACTTACGAAATGGAATTCTTTTACGGACAATTTGCGAATTACGGATTGCCTGATAAAGTAATCTTTGCTTTTAATACAAAAGATTATAAAATGCCGAAAGGCATTACGTTGGAATTTGATGATGATGGAAAACCTTCTGAAAAAGATAAACTAAAAAATAAAAAAGGTAAAGTAGAAATCACATATAGTTCATATATCATCAACAAAGGAATTGATAATAACATATTTAAATAATGCTAAAATAATTGAACACTCCAGGTTCTCTTAAAAATCTCTTTTGAGTTTAAAATATTAATACCTTCTTTTTGAGTAATATCCTGATTGGTATCTGCATTATCTGCAATACCGCACCAGGGTTCAATGCAAACAAAATTTGCATCTTTAGCACTCCATATTCCCATAAAAGGAAAGTCATCGAATTGAACTTCTAAACCATGTTTTGTTTTATCACTCCTTATTGCAATGGTATTAGACAGAAGCTTTTTAAATACCAATGCATCTCCATAAAATAATTTTTTGGTTAAAGAAAGTTGGTTTCCATTTAATATATCAATTTGTTTTTTCTCTATTAATCCATTAGCTGAAAGTGGCCATCTGCCTTGGTTTTCGGCTTTATTGAAAGATAAATAAAAGTCTGTGTAATTTAATATATCAATTAAAGGAACTTTAAAAGCAGGATGAGCGCCTACGGAAAAATACATATAATCGACCCCTGTATTTTCAACAATATATTGAACAGATAGTCGATTTTTATCTAAATGATATTGTACAGAAAAGGAAAAATGAAATGGATAAACTTGTAATGTTTGTTCATTTGATACTATAGAAAACGTGATACTATTTTCTGTTTGATGTGTTACACTAAAATTAGACTCTCTTGCAAAACCATGTCTGTTTAAAGCATACTGTTTGTGTCTATAGAAATAGGTGTTATTTTTTAATCCGCCAACGATTGGAAATAATACAGGACTTTTCTTTCCCCAGAATGTAGCATCGCCACTCCACATATATTCTAAATGATGTTCTTTGTGAAAGATGCTTTGCAATTCTGCGCCTTTTGTTGAAATCTCGACTAGTAAAAAAGGATTTTCAAGAATATAATTCGTCATGTTATGTTTATTCAGTTTCTTCAATTCTTTCATCCACTACGTTTGCCAATAATTTAGTACTCATTTTTTTCAATGGATTTCTTCTCACTTCTTCAAAACCGGATCTTCTTCTAATGATATCGATGGCTTCAAAAGTAGCCGCTAAAAAAGATGCATGATCTGCAATCCCTTTACCTGCAATATCGAATGCAGTGCCATGATCAGGGCTTGTTCTTACAGCGCCTAATCCTGCAGTATAATTTACGCCTTCGCCAATAGACAATGATTTGAAAGGAATTAAACCCTGATCATGATACATTGCCAATACGGCATCAAATTTTTCATATTGTCCTCTTGCAAAAAATGCATCAGCACTATACGGGCCAAATACCATCATGTTTTGTTTCGCTTCTTTAATGGCTGGTTTAATGATGGTTTCTTCTTCATTGCCTATCAAGCCTTCATCGCCTACATGCGGATTTAACCCTAACACTGCAATGCGTGGCTTATCTATGCCAAAATCTTTTTGTAAACTTTTTTGTAAGATGTTTAGTTTGCGAACTATGTTTTCTTTAGTTATGTTTTTTGCAACATCTGCAACGGGTACATGTTCTGTTACCAAACCAACACACATATTAGCGGCAACCATTAGCATTAACACATCGGGCACATTAAACTCAGCTTTTAAATAAGGGGTGTGCCCGCTGTGTTTAAATTGTTCTGACTGAATATTTTTTTTATGAATAGGAGCGGTTACCAATCCTTGTATATGCCCGTCCTTCAAAGCTTTTACGGCTTGTTGCAAAGAGAGTAATGCATATTTACCGCCGATTTCATTTAAAATACCCGGATTCATCACTACTTCTTCTTCCCAGCAATTATAAATATTAATTTGTTTATGACTAAGCTTGGAAAAATCTTTGGTACTGTTATACGCGAAATTGATATCAGCTAAACTCTTTCTATAAAAGTTGATTGATTTACTGCTGGCAAATATTACCGGAACGCAAATATCTAATATCTCATGACTGGATAATGATTTTATGATCAGTTCAATGCCAATGCCATTCAGGTCGCCGCTGGTAAATCCGATAATCGGTTTCTGCAAGTCGTTACTCATGCCAAATTGTTTAGCTGTAAAAATAAGGATTTATCAATGCTTTTAATGATGAATAAATACATATTTACAAATAACAAACCGTATTCGGCTTATTTTTGTTGAATGCAGTATACCCTTAAAAAATCACTGGGGCAGCATTTTTTAAAAGATGAAACGATTTGTAAAAAAATAGTTGCTGCCATTGAAGAAGATAATTGTTCGCAATTATTGGAAGTTGGACCCGGTGGTGGGGCTTTGACCAAATACTTATTGGAATTAAAGGGTATTGATTTTAAAGCAGTAGAATTGGATGAGGAAAAAATTCTTTATCTGCAATCAACCTACCCGGGCATTCGAGGTAAGATTATTCATCAAAGTGTATTGAATATTGTTGCACCTTTTGAAAATGAATTTACTGTTGTTGGTAATTTTCCATACAATATTTCATCACAGATATTGTTTAAGATTTTGGAATGGAAAGAACAGGTGCCGGTGATGGTCGGAATGTTTCAAAAAGAAGTGGCACAAAGGATTGCGGCTGCTTCCGGAAATAAATCGTATGGTATTTTAAGTGTTTTAGTGCAAGCTTTTTATGAGGTGGAATATTTATTTGATGTGCCGCCGGGTTGTTTTAATCCGCCACCTAAAGTTATGAGTGGTGTAATAAGATTAAAGTTGAAAACTGAAAAGATTAAAGTAAAAAACGAAAAGATTTTTTTTCAATTGGTAAAAATGGCATTCAATCAAAGAAGAAAAATGATGCGCAATGCAGTAAAAGCATTGTTTGATGAAGTAATCTTGCAGGATGCTATTTTTAATAAGCGTGCAGAACAATTAAGTGTTGAAGATTTTGCAAATTTGACTTATAGAATGCAATGAATAAAAAAGTAATTATCACAGCGAAGTGCCATCCTTATTTGCCTGAAACTTTAATCAGGCGTGGGTTTGACGTATTGAATATGCCGGGAATAAAATATGATGCATTAGAAAAAATGATTGTTGATGTTGAAGGATTGATCGTTACTACCAAACTGAATATTGATAAAAATATTTTAGATAAAGCAGTTCAATTAAAATGGATCGGTCGTTTGGGAAGCGGAATGGAACAAATTGATGTAGCTTATGCAGAAAGCAAAGGTATTAAATGTGTTAGCAGTCCTGAAGGGAACAGAAATGCAGTAGCAGAACATGCATTGGGTATGTTGTTGAATTTAATGAATAACATTTCTAGTAGTAACAATGAAATTAAATTGGGGAAATGGATACGTGATGCTAACAGAGCAGATGAATTAACCGGAAAAACAGTAGGCCTTATTGGTTATGGAAATACTGGGAGTGCTTTTGCAAAATTATTATCGGCATTTGAGGTTACTGTGTTGGCACACGATAAATACAAATTTGGTTTTGCAAAGGATTATGTACGTGAAGCAGAGCCGGAACAAATTTTTAAATATGCTGATGTAATCAGTTTGCACTTGCCTTTAACCGATGAAACTTTTCATTATGCGAATGATGCTTTCTTTAATTCATTAAAACAGCAACCTTATTTTTTAAATACATGCAGAGGAAAAGTGACTGATACAAATGCATTGATTGATGCTTTAAAAAATAAAAAAATTAAAGCAGCAGGATTGGATGTGTTGGAAAATGAGAATTTGGAAACTTATTCATTAAAAGAAAAAGAAGAATTGGATTTTCTGTTAGCACAAACTAATGTAATTGTAACACCGCATATTGCTGGATATAGTCATGAAGCATTTTATAAAATGGCAAAAGTGGTTTTGGATAAGCTGGGCTTTTGATGAAAGACGATATGCAGTACAAGTGTGCGACGCAACCAGGCTTAATACTTGCACTAAAGCTGACTAAAAACTTTTTTTTCAAATCAATATTTTCTATATTTGTAGTTACTGCAACGCTTTATTAGATGAGGCGTTGTATTTTTTTTATCTCTTTAAAACAAAGATTATGAGTGAATACGTTACCAAAGAGACATTCGACAAGATGAAAGCTGAATTACAGAAGATGAAAGGTATTGATCGTCCTGCTGCTTCTCGTGCTATTGCTGAAGCACGTGAGAAAGGCGATTTAAAAGAAAATGCCGAATATGATTCTGCGAAAGAAGCACAAGGAATGTTGGAAGCAAAAATTAAACAATTGGAAGGCATTATTGCCAATGCAAAAATTGTTGATCCGAGTACGATCGATACAAGTAAAGTAGCTATTTTAACTAAAGTTACTATTACCAATATTGCCAATAAAAAAACAGTGACTTATCAGATTGTCGGTGAGAAAGAGGCAGATTTGAAAGCTGGAAAAATATCTGCATCATCTCCTATTGGAAAAGGCTTATTGGGTAAAGCAAAAGGCGATATTGCAGAAGTGCAGGCACCAAATGGCATTGTTAAATTTAAAGTGGAGGGAATTACAATTTAAAAAAATTGAGTGTAAAATAAAAGTCCTGTCGTTTGGCAGGACTTTTATTTTTTGTAATCTTTATATTCGTAAAAACATTGTATGGCAAGTATCTTTTCTAAAATTATTGCAGGAGAAATACCAGGTTATAAAATTGCAGAGAATGAAAAGTTTTATGCATTTTTAGATATTTTTCCTTCTGCACTTGGGCATACATTGGTGGTTCCTAAAATTGAAGTGGACAGATTGTTTGATTTGCCTGCAGATTATTTAGATGGCATGTTAACTTTTGCGCAGCCTATTGCAAAAGCTATTCAGCAAGCATTTGGCTGCGATCGTGTGAATATTATTACCGTTGGCTTTGAAGTGCCGCATGCACATATTCATTTACTGCCAATGAATGGAATAAGTGATGCGAATATGTTATCCAGAAAAATAAAAATAAAGCCTGAAGAATTGAAGGCGGTACAAGAAAAAATATTGGCACACTTGCTATAATTATTTTTTCTTTATTCTATTCTCATTTTTAGCAATAAAATCTTCCCAACCTTTAAAACCTTTTGCAGTTGTTTTTAATGGAGAGGAGATTTGGTAATGATGACATAAAGCAACTGCCAATGCATCGGTAGCATCAAAATATTGAGGTTTCTCTTCAATATTCAATGTGCGTTGTAACATTTTCCAAACCTGTTCTTTATCTGCATTGCCATTGCCGCAAACAGATTGCTTTACTTTTTTAGGTGAATATTCTGTAACATTTAATTCTGCCTGCATGGCTGCAGCTATAGCTACACCCTGTGCCCTGCCTAACTTTAACATGCTTTGTACATTTTTTCCAAAAAAAGGAGCTTCAATAGCAAATGTAGTTGGGCGATATAATTTAATTAATTCGCTAACTTTTGTATGAATCTTTTCTAATCGCTCATAAATATCTTTATAAGAAGTTAATTTTAAAGTATCCATTAATAAAACCCGGGCTGTATTGCCATCTGTTTTAATTAATGCATAACCCATTAATTGCGTGCCGGGATCGATGCCTAATATAATTTGAGTTGATTTCATTAAAGGTGAAAATAAAGCTTTATCAGCATAAGTTTTTTATCTGCTGCTTTCGACCGTTCTTTGCAGCAAATACAATACTTTTCTGAATAAGAAACTACAAATATTTCTCAATTATTTTATTGGCCCTGCATTATTTGTTTGGTTAAGTTTTTCCATTTATCATCAAATTAAAGAACAGAAAGATCTGCCACAAGTTTGGCATGAAATGATGTATTCTTTCACTCGAGAACAATGGTGGAAATTTATTGTTGTAGTGTTCTTGATGTTGATGAATTGGGGATTGGAAGCATATAAATGGCAATGGTTGATGAAGGGTGTACAAAGCATTTCGTTTGCAAAAGCATATAAAGCAATTTTTGCCGGGCAAGCATTTGCATTTGGAACAGTAAACAATATTGGAGAATTTATTGGTAAGGTTGCTTTTTTAGATGAGGGAAACAGATGGCGTGCAATTTCACTTTCGGTTGTGGGTAGTATTAGTCAAGTGATTGTCACTTTTGTTATGGGAATTGCAGGATTGATGTGTATGCGATCGAATTTTGTAAACAGCCATCTTTTTAAAAACACTTTCAACAATATTGAATTCAATGGGTTACTGGTGTTACTGATGATTGTTTTAATGATTCTGTTGCTATTGTATTATCAATTGGGTTGGGTATGTAAATTATTGGAGCGTTTACCAATGGTTGGTAAGGATGTTTATTTAATTGAACAGTTGGATACATTGCATAAAAAAGAATTAACAAGAATTTTATGTATTTCACTTATTAGATTTGTTGTATTTGTTTGTCAATACTTATTATTGTTACAGGTTTTTAAAGTAGAAGCAAATACAATTGATATTGTGTGGATGGTTTGTATTATGTTTTTAATATTAGCGATTATACCAAGTATTGCTTTTGCCGAATTGGGTTTAAGAGGAGAGATAGGAATTTTGTTATTAGGATTGTTGAGCACGAATATTGCAGGCATCTTATTAGCAACAACCGGTATCTGGTTTATTAATCGTGTTTTGCCGGCATTTACAGGCAGTGTATTTTTAATAAGATTAAAATTATTTAAGCAATAGCCCTTCGTGAAAAGAATTATTGTATCAATCATATCAATATTACTTTGGTTTCCTTTAACTGCAGGAGATGATTTTTGCGGTATTCGCAATTATGCTTTTCAAAACGGCGAAAGCATTACGTTTACTATTTTTTATTCTGTTATTGGTATTTATGTAAATGCCGGCTCCGCAAATTTTACAGTTTCATTGGAAAAACTAAATAACAAGCCTGTTTATCATATTGTTGGTAATGGTAGCTCAAACCCAAGCTATGATTGGATTTTCAAGGTTCGTGATAAATATGAAAGTTTTTTTGATACTGCCACATTGCAACCCTACAAATTTTTACGTGATGTAAATGAAGGTGGATTTAAAATGAATGAGAATGTAACTTTTAATCAGCAAACCAATACCGCTATTACTGCGAAAGGTGTATTTAAAGTGCCGGGTTGTGTTCAGGATGTGTTGAGTTCTATTTATTATGCACGCAATATTGATTTCAGTAAATATAAAATTGATGATAAGATTCCGTTTGATATGTTTTTGGATAATGAGATTTATCATCTTTACATAAAATATTTGGGTAAAGAAGATATTAAAACCAAATACGGAAAATTTCATGCCATCAAATTCAAACCATTACTGGTAAAAGGGACTTTGTTTGAAGGCGGGGAAAAAATGACGGTTTGGGTAACTGATGATGCCAATCATATTCCGTTAAGAATTGAAAGCCCGATTGTGGTGGGAACCATTAAAGCAGATATGATGCAATATAAAAATCTGCGTTATCCTTTGAGTTCGATGGAAAAGTTTAGATAATCAGATGGCTGATAATTTAAAACAATCTTTTTGCCTGATGCCTTTTTCTGTTCTTTGTAAAGTGCAACATTCATTTACCGGATCATGCTCAAAAAATAAAATATAATTATTATCTACTGCTTCATTTAAAAAAGCTTCTTTCTCGTTTAAAGTAATTAAAGGATTCATATCATAAGCCATAACATAGGGCAATGGAATATGACCAACACTGGGTAACAAATCAGCCATGTAAACAATAGTTCTATCTTTATATTTTATTTGAGGTAACATCATAGAATCAGTATGACCCGATACGAAGCGAATAGAAATATTTTCTGAAAATAAAGTTGATAAATTCCATAATGGTGGATATGCAGACCATTCAGTTTGTTTAACCTGATTGTGTTTTTGAATTTTCAATATAGGATGTTCAATCATTTTCAATTGCCCGCTTTCTTGAATCGGTAAAATATTTTCTTTTAAGAAAGATGCTTTTTCTCTTGCATTAGGTTGTATGGCTGTATGCCAATGAGCTTCATTGCTCCAGTAAGTTGCATTTTTAAATGCAGGAACAAGTTTATCATTCACTCTTTCAATTGCTCCGCCGCAGTGATCAAAATGAAGATGGGTAAGGATTACATCAGTTATATCTGCTTTACTAAAACCAATTTCGGTTAAAGATTTTTCTAAAGTATGATTGCCATGCAAATGATAATGGCCTAAAAATTTTGCATCCTGTTTATTGCCGATACCTGTATCTATTAATATTAATCTGTTATCATCTTCAATCAATAATAATCGCATAGCCCAACTGCATAAATTATTTTCATCTGCCGGGTTTAATTTGTTCCAAATCGATTTTGGTACAACACCAAACATGGCGCCGCCATCCAATTTAAAATATTCTGTTTCTATGGTATACAACTTCATACAGTTTTTAATGTAGCTTTTTGTTTTTGTAAAGTGAAGAACAATAAAATCAATCCTGCTATAAAAAATAAAACCAGGGCAATAATGGAGTTGCGCATATTGCCGGTTAATTCTTGGATGTATCCAAAGCTAAACATTCCGAATACGATGGCAATTTTTTCGGTAACATCATAAAAACTAAAGAATGATGCAGTATCTTTTGTTTCCGGCATTGCTTTAGCATAAGTAGAACGACTTAAGGATTGAATGCCACCCATCACCAATCCAACGATACATGCCAATATATAAAACTCTATTTCCGAAGTGGTGAAATAGGCACCAATACAGGCACCGATCCATATCAATACCACAAACATCAACACTTTAAAATTCCCAAACATATCTGATAGTTTAGCCATAATGTATGCACCGGCGATTGCTACAATTTGTATCAATAGAATACAAATAATAAGTTTACTGGTTTCCATATGTAAAACCTGACTTCCAAATAATGTAGCCGCCAACATAACTGTTTGTACACCCATGCTATAAAAAAAGAAAGCGCCTAAAAACCTTTTTAATACCGGTAATTCTTTTGCCTGTTGCCAAACTTTTTTTAATTCATGAAAGCCATTGGTTAATACACTGTGTTTTATATCATGCCCCAATGGTTTGCCTTTGGGTAACCTGCTAAATGTAATCTGTGCAAACCCCATCCACCATAAACCCACTAATAAAAAAGAAAGTCTTGCAGGAAAACTATCGTCTTTAATACCAAACCAATCAGGCTTTAAAACAAAGAAGAAACAGATGATCTGTAATATCACACTTCCAATATATCCGTAAGCAAAACCTTTAGCGCTAACATCATCCTGGTCTTTATCTTCAGCGATCTCGGGTAAATAAGAATTATAAAAAACCAAACTGCCGCAATAACCAACTGCTGCAAGAATGGAACACACAATACCCAAGGTTAAAGTACTTTTATTAAACCAATACAACACACAACATGCAACACCGCCGAGGTAACAGAAAAATTTCATGAAAGATTTTTTGTTGCCTTTATAATCTGCGATAGATGATAAAATAGGGGAGATGAGTGCAATAATCAAATAAGCCAGGGCTAACGAATAATTGTATAATGATGCACTCTCAAATTCCTTTCCCAGAAAAATAACTTTATGGCTGGTGATGATTCCATTACTGTCTTTTAATGATGTGATGGCATCATAATATGCAGGAAAGATGGTTGATGTGATTACAAGATTGTAAGCACTGTTGGCCCAGTCGTACATAGCCCATCCGTTAATGATTTTCTTGTAAGCAGTTGACATACGTAATGTTGAATGATGATGTTGAAACTTATGTAATGCAGACACTAATTTATCATTTAACCATCAACATTTATAATAAACTATTTAATTATTCCCTGATACACTAAAACCAATACAACAATACCCAACACAATTCTGTACCATCCGAAAATTTTGAAACCATGTTTTTGTAAATAGCCTATAAAAAAACGAACGGCTAATAATGCAACTATATAGGCTACTACAGCACCAATACCCAATGTGATAAAATTGTCTTTTACCAATACTTCTTTATGTTCTTTATAAACATCCATGAAGCTCTTGGCAGAGGCGGCTAACATGGTAGGTACAGCTAAGAAAAATGAAAATTCTGCTGAAACACTTCTGGTTAATTTCTGACTCATTCCACCCACAATGGTTGCAGCACTTCTGCTTAAACCGGGAAAGATAATACTTAAAACCTGAAAGCAACCAATGATAAATGCTTTGGGGTAAGATATTTTATCTTCATCAGTAATACTATTGGCCGCAAACAATTTATCTACAAACAATAATAGTATTCCACCTGCTATCATTACATAAGCAATAAAACTTAAGTTGGTTAAAGCTGCATCGATATGTTTTTTTAAAAAATAGCCGCCAATTAAAGCAGGTATTACCGCTACAATTAATTTGATATAAAAACTGTAATGTTTAAAGTTGAAGAATTTTTTATAGTAAATAGTTACTACACTTAAAATAGCTGCCAGCTGAATTACTATTTCAAACATATCCACAAAATGCGTATCTGTTACACCAATTAATGGATTGGTGAACTTCATGTGTGCTGTGCTTGATACAGGTAAAAATTCTGTGAGCCCTTCTACGATTGCAATAATGATCGATTGTAAAGTATCCATAAGTTAGAGTTGTGGTTTTAAAGATAAAGAAACAAAAAAAGCGGTGATATCACCGCTTTCTGTATAAAGAAATCATTATTTAGGCTTTTGATTTTTTAAAGATCGCATACACTTCAATCACCAAACCTGCCAAAATTAAAATGGGTGCAACCGTAACTCTTGTGGTGCTGTACACAACATTATAATCAAATACTTTCGGGTCCTGGTTTTTTCCGCCGCTCATTAAAAACATGCCCAATGCAATAATTACTCCCCCAATAGCCATCCATTGATAATTGGTTTTTGTAAATAAGGGAGCTGGTGGAGCTGTCGTTTTTTTTGTTTCACTCATGCTGCATCAATTTAAGGACTGCAATATAGGGAAAGTAAGCAGATGACAGAAAAGTGATAACAGAAAAAAATCTTAAACTTCGTTGTCATCCGAAATTAATATTCTTTCAATTATTAATTAATACAAATCATCCAAACTCATCTTCAGATATTTGATTACACTTCGGTATGTGCTGTAAATTGAAATACCTACGCCTACAATAATGATTCCAATGAATAAACCAATGGTGGATTCGGTATTGTGCAATGTTCTTAATTGCGGAAACTGACTATCCGCCCATTGAATTAAACTGAATAAAATAAATATCGCAATTCCTGAACTGATTAGTCCATTTACCAATGCACGAACATTCATTGGTTTGGCAATAAATCCACGTGTGGCACCCACCATTTGCATGGTCTTAATTAAAAAGCGATTACTGAACATGGCCAAACGAATGGTATTGTCAATACTGAAAATAACAATAATAATTAATACAACGGCGATTACTAAAAATATTAAACCTATTTTTTCTGTGCGTTCATTTAAATTGCTCACCAAGCTTTGCGGATATTGTAAGTCGGTAATCTGATTGCCATAAATAGCCATCAACCTGCTTTGAATTATTTTTAAACTGTCTTTATTGATATAAGCCGCTTTTGCATAAAAATCAATGCTTTCAGGCAATGGATTCACATCTAATATTTTCGCCCAATCTTCATTATTCTCCTTATTCCAGATTTGTTTGGCAGATTCTTTATTTACATACACCACATCTTTCGCATATGGTTGTTTGGAAAGATATTGCTGAATCATACTGATGGTATCCTTGTTCATGGTGCGCAAATAGGCGCTTAAACGGATATCTTCTTTAAATGTAGTGGATACTTCCCTGAAGTTTAAAAATAACAAACCCATGATACCCATAATCAATAAAACCAATGAAACACCAATAATGCTGTAAATATAATTGGGCTTACTGCGCTTGAGTGATGATTTTCCTGCTACCGACATGTATTATTTTTGAAAGATTCAACAATCGCAAATGTACTGTAAACACTTACATTTGCACACTCTTAAACGACTGTAACAGTCGTGAAAGTATGCAAGATAAAATTTTGCAAATAAAAGTTTTGTTAGAATAATGCTAAGGTGAATGATAAATCCTGAAAAGTGAATGAAGAAAAGAATTACTTTTTGTTCAACAAAGCTGAGAAGTTGAAGTGAGCGACGCAACAAAAGTTAAATTGAAATACAAAAGCCGATAAATAATAAATAAAAAAAATCCCCCTTCAGGGGCAGGGTACTATGGAATATAATTTTCGTGAGATTGAACAAAAATGGCAACAGCTTTGGAAAGAAAATAATGCTTACAAGGTGCTAAATGATTTTTCTAAACCAAAGTATTATGTGTTGGATATGTTTCCGTATCCGAGTGGTGCAGGTTTGCATGTGGGCCATCCATTGGGTTATATTGCTTCGGATATTTTTGCACGTTACAAAAGATTAAAAGGGTTTAATGTTCTGCATCCGATGGGTTATGATGCATTTGGATTGCCTGCAGAGCAATATGCTATTGAACATGGCATTCATCCGGCTATATCTACAAAAAATAATATTAATAATTTTAGAACACAATTAGATAAGATTGGTTTTTGTTATGATTGGGACAGAGAAGTAAAAACTTGCGAACCGAATTATTATAAATGGACACAATGGATATTCCTTCAATTATTTCATTCATTCTTCAATCGTCAAAAACAGAAAGCCGAGAGCATAGAAACTTTAATAAAAATTTTTGAAGAAGAAGGAAATGAAAATCATCCTTGTCCGGGTGATGCAACTATTAATTTTGAAAAAGATGAATGGAAAAGTTATACCGATGAATATCAACAAGAAGTGTTGATGCATTATCGCTTGGCTTTTTGCGGATATGGCGAAGTAAATTGGTGCGAGGCATTGGGCACTGTTTTGGCAAATGATGAAGTAGTGAATGGTGTAAGCGAAAGAGGTGGCCATCCGGTAATAAAAAAGAAATTACGGCAATGGTATTTACGTATAACAGAATATGCCGACAGATTACTGGAAGGATTGCAGACAGTGGATTTCAGCGATGCAATGAAAGAAATGCAAACCAATTGGATCGGTAAATCTACCGGGGCAGAGATTAAGTTTGGTATATACAATTCAAAAAATGAATTGCATGTTTATACCACAAGACCTGATACTATTTTTGGTGTTGATTTTATGGTAATTGCTCCCGAACATGAATTGGTAAATGCCATCACTACACCGGAACAAAAACAGGAAGTAGAAAATTATATCACGTATGTAAAAAGCAGAAGTGATCGTGAACGGCAAGCAGAGAAAAAAATTACCGGATGTTTTACCGGTGCTTATGCCATTAATCCATTTAATAAAAAACAAATTCCGGTTTGGACAAGTGAATATGTATTAGCCGGTTATGGAACAGGAGCGATCATGGCAGTGCCTTGCGGTGATGAACGTGATTTTAAATTCGCCAAACATTTTAATATTCCGATCACCAATATTATCGGCGAACATTTTAACGGAGAAGAAGCCAATGCAACCAAAGAAGCCAAATTATGCAACAGTGATTTTTTGAATGGTGTGGTAATGAAAGATGCGATTGATATTGTTGTGAACAAATTAGTTGCTTTGGGTATTGGCAAGAAAAAAATAAATTATAAAATGCGTGATGCTGCTTTCAGCAGGCAACGTTATTGGGGTGAACCTTTTCCTATTAAATGGAAAAATAAAATAGCCATTCCGTTAAATGAAAATGAATTGCCACTGTTATTGCCGAAAGTAGATTCTTATTCTCCCGGCCCGGAAGGCGAAGGTCCTTTGGCAAATATTCCGGAATGGGTTTCGCAAGAATTAGAAACCAATACCATGCCCGGTTATGCAGGCAGCAGTTGGTATTTTTTACGTTATATGGATCCGCATAATAACGAAACATTTTGCGATAGAAAAGTTAGTGACTACTGGAATCAGGTGGATGTATATATTGGCGGAACAGAACATGCAGTGGGACATTTATTGTATAGCCGTATGTGGACGAAAGCCTTGTTCGACTTAGGTTTCATTGGTTTTGATGAACCATTTAAAAGATTGGTGAATCAGGGAATGATACAAGGAAGTTCGAGGTTTGTGTATAGAATTGGTAGTTTTAGTTATTGGATTGATTATAATAAAATTGAAGCTTTAAAATATTATAACGAAAACATTAAGCAAACTGAAAATCTCTTGGAGGTTGAGCAAGAACTTCTTTTACAATTTTCTTCTTTTGTGTTTGATATATCTTCAAAAATATTTTTGTCAAAAAATATTTATGAACAAATTGATAATAATAATATTCTTCAAATTTTTTTAATAGATAAGTTAAATGCTCTTATTGAAAATAAAAAATCTGGTTTTCGAGATTTTGTGAAAGTAAGCAATCCAATTATAAAAGAAATTAATTTTCCTCTGACTCTAAATCCTATTCATGTTGATGTAAACATTGTTGATGGAGTTGAGTTGGATATTGAAGCATTCAAGAAATGGCGCAATGGTGAATATGCCAATGCAGAATTTATATTAGAAGATGGAAAATATATCTGTGGTGTTGAGACAGAAAAAATGTCTAAATCAAAATTCAATACAGTCAATCCAAATGATTTAGTTAATAAATATGGTGCCGATACTTTTCGTATGTATGAAATGTTTTTAGGCCCGGTAGAGCAAAGCAAGCCATGGGATACAAAAGGCATTGAAGGTGTGCATCGCTTCTTAAAAAAATTATGGCGTTTATTTTTTGATGAATTAAAAGGTAAAGTGTGGAATGAAGAAAAAGCAACAGCCGAAGAATTAAAAGTGTTGCATAAAGCTATTAAAAAAATTGAAGAAGATACCGAACGTTTTTCTTTCAATACAGCCGTAAGTGCATTCATGGTTTGTGTAAATGAATTGGCTGATTTAAAATGTTATAAACGAGAAGTATTAGAACCACTATTAATTATGTTGGTTCCTTATGCACCGCATATTACCGAAGAATTGTGGAAAGTATTGGGCAATAGCAAATCTATACTGGATGCTGATTTTCCGAAATTTAATCCTGCTTATTTAGTGGAGAATTCAAAAGATTATCCTATCAGCATCAATGGTAAATTAAGAACCAATATCAACATTGCATTAGATGCCACACAAGAACAAGTAGAACAAATTGTAATGAATAATGAAGTGGTAAAAAAATGGATAGAAGATAAACCGGTGAAGAAACTCATCTTCGTAAAAAATAAAATGGTGAATGTGGTGGTATAGTTTCTGTCACAATAAAGCACTCGAAATGCGACAAAGAATACATTAATAAATGCATAGCCCCGACTTTCAAGTCGGGGTTTTTATTGCAGCCTATTGCATATCTTAAAATCATTTTTTATTTTGTTGTATCATTAACGTTAAAGCCCTGCATCATGAAAAAGTTTTTTAAAATACTCCTGTATTTTATTGGAGTTATTATCATCATTTTTATGGGTCTTATTTCTTATGTGGTTTTTTTCTTGCCCAATGTTGGAAAGCCCGAAAATATTACTGTAGAACGAACATCTGAAAGAATTGAAAGAGGAAAATATTTGGCTAACTGTGTAATGGTTTGTGTGGATTGTCATTCGCAAAGAGACTGGACAAAATATGCAGGCCCAATTGTTCCCGGAACAGAAGGTAGAGGCGGTGAAAGATTTGATCAGCGTTATGGTTTTCCGGGTGTATTTTATTCAAGAAACATTACTCCTTATAAATTAAGTGGTTGGACAGATGGAGAAGTTTTTAGAACCATTACTACCGGTGTAGATAAAAATGGAGATGCGTTATTTCCAATCATGCCCTATCATTATTACGGACAATTGGATAGAGAAGATATTTATTCCATCATTGCTTATGTGCGTTCTTTGCACGAAATAAAAAATGATGTGCCAAAATCAAAAGCAGATTTTCCATTCAGTATTATCCAGCATTTAATTCCGCAAAAATCCAATTTGCAAACCAGGCCACCTGAATCGGATACCATTGCTTATGGAAAATATATGATCACTGCATCAGGTTGTGTAGAATGTCATACCAAAGATAATAAAGGCCAAATCATTGCAGGGCTTGAGTTTGGCGGAGGAAGAGAATTTGCATTATCTGCAGGTGTGGTACGTTCTGCAAATCTTACACCCGATGCAAATGGATTAAAAGGGTGGACAGCGGAACAATTTATTAAACGTTTTAAAATGTATCAGGATACTTCATTTCATTCGCCGGTTATTGGTGAAAAAGATTTCAATACTATTATGCCGTGGATGATGTATTCGAAGATGAAAGAATCTGATCTCAATGCGATCTTTAAATATTTGCAAACGGTAAAACCGATCGCTAATAAAGTTGAAAAGTTTACAGCAAAGAATTAATGAATATAAACGGATGATAAATAATAAAGCCGCTGTAACTTTTGGGCGGCTTTTGCGTTAAAGCGTAAAATCATTTCATGAAAAAACATCTGATCAGTTCAGTAATCATTTTAAGTGTAATATTATTTTCTTTTACAAACGATCCTATAAAAATTTCTTACAAAGATTTTGAAACTGCATTTGGTAATTGGAATGGATCGCTTACCTATTTAGATTATACCAGTGGCAAACCATATATCATGCCGGCAAATGTTTCTATCAATATCAATACAAAAAACAGTAATCAAATTATTTTTTCTTATCAATATCCCAATGAGTCGAAAGCCAATGGCAATGATACTTTGGAGATAAAAAATGATGGAACGATGATTGATGATGGAAAAGTTATAGTAAAGAAAATAAATACAGATGGCTTTTTGCAAATTGAAACAGAACGAGATGGCATTGATGGAAACGAGAGAAAGAAAGCCATCATCAAACACATTTATATCCTCAGTAATAAAATCTTCATTAGCCGTAAAGAGGTTAAATTTATCGGTGAACAGAATTGGATCAAGCGGAATGAATATTCTTTCGCACGTTAATCAAAAAAATTGTGTGCATTAGTGGCAGGGTATTATCTTCATTATCCCAAAACAAATGCCATGATAAAAAAAATCAGTCTTGTTTTAATTGCATTCTTTGCAATTATTTCTTACACAAAAGCACAGAAAAAAGATTTTTCAGATGCTGATCTGTTAGCGAATAAAACGCCAGCTAATTTTTATAATCCATTACCATTTATCGTAAAATGGGTAGATGATGAGCATGTGATCATCAATCAAAAAATACATCCTGATTCAGCTGCTAAAAATTATTTGCTTGATATCAAAGCGAATAAATTTGTGCAAACCACTGAAGGTGGCGGCGGCGAATTAGTTGGAAGACGCGGTGGCGGAGGATTTGGACGTGGTGGGGATAATGCATCAACTAATGCCAAATCTGTTTATGTTCGGGATAATGATTTATACTATCGCGAAAAAGGAGTAGAGCGAAGATTAACAAATGATAAGGATGAAGAAAAAAATCCAACCTTTAGTCCGGATAGTAATTATATCGGTTACACAAAAAATAACAATCTCTTCTCTTACAACTTAACTACCAATAAAGAAACGCAATTAACTACCGATGGCACATTCACTACATTGAATGGTTATGCCAGCTGGGTTTATTTTGAAGAGATTTATGGGAGACCAACACGTTATCGTGCATTTTGGTGGAGCCCGGATAGTAAAACATTAGCCTATGCACATTTTGATGAAAGCATGGTGCCGATGTTTCCAATTTATAATAGCGAAGGTCAGCATGGATTCTTAGAAGAAACACGTTATCCATTACCGGGAGATAAAAACCCTGAAGTAAAAATTGGATTTGTAAATCCGGATGGCGGCAAAACTGTTTGGGCAGATTTTAATGATAAAGATGATCAATATTTTGGATGGCCTATGTGGCGTAAAACCAATAATACCATGTGGTTGCCTTGGATGAACAGAGATCAAAATCATTTAATTATTTATGAGATCAATACATCAACAGGTGCTAAAAAAATCGTGTATGATGAAACACAAAAAACGTGGATCGATCTGGAAGACAGAGTGGGTGGCAGAATAAATTTTTTACCAAACGATAAAGGATACATTGCACAAAGCGATAAAACAGGATGGAATCATTTGTATTTATATAATATGGATGGCACATTAAGGAATGCCATCACTTCCGGAAATTATTCTGTCACCGGTATTCGTCATATTGATGAAAAAAACGAAACTATTTATTTTGTAGCACGCAGCAGAGAGAATACTGCACGTATCGATTTATATTCTGTTAAATTTGATGGGAAAGATTTTAGAAGATTAACTTTTGGTGAATACAATCATGCCCAAATTAATTTATCTCCCAATGCAAAATATTTTATTACTACTTATAACAATGCGGTTACACCAAGCAAGATGGCATTGGTAGATAATAAAGGGAAAATCATTCGTGAGTTAGGTGATGCGAAAGGTGCTGAAATGGATAATTATAATGTTGCCAAAACAGAGATTATCAGAATTAAAAGTGATGACGGTAAATATGATTTACCTGCAATGGTAACATGGCCATTAAATTATGATCCTGCAAAAAAATATCCTATGCTTATCAGCATCTATGGTGGCCCTAATGCAGGCACAGTAATGGATTCATGGAGTTGGACAACCAACAGACAATTCTATGCAAAAGAAGGATTGATACAAGTGGCGTTCGATCACAGAGCCAGCGGGCATTTTGGGAAAGAAGGTGTTAATTATATGTATCATAATCTCGGTTATTGGGAAATGCAGGATTATAAAGCAATGGCTCGTTGGTTTATTTCAAACGGCGGTGCTGATGCCAATAAAATTTGTATTACCGGATTTAGTTATGGCGGTTATATGAGTTGTTACGCACTAACTTACGGAGCAGATGTATTCACTCATGCAATGGCAGGTGGAAGTGTAGTTGATTGGAGTTTGTATGATACACACTACACAGAAAGGTATATGGGCACACCAAAAAATAATCCGGATGGCTATAAAAGCAGTAGTGTGTTGACTTATGTTGATAGATTTAAAGGTGTGTTGCAATTAGTGCATGGAACCATGGATGATAATGTGCACATGCAAAATAGCATTCAATTAATTTCTGCTTTAGAAGATAAGGGAAAAGATTTTGAGCTTAGTTTATATCCCGGTGGCAGACATGGTTGGGGAAATTTACCTTTAAAAAATAATCACTTCAGTAATTTAAAAACAAAGTTCATTTACAAATACCTCTTGGAAAAGCCTGTACCAAAGGGTTTGCTGCGATAACTAATTTTTGTATTCACTGTGTGAATTTTGATTGCCACAAATGCCATAAATGTTCACGAATAATTAAATCTAAATTCTGAACATTTGTGCTATTCGTGGCTAATTCTTTTAATTTTATTTTTTGTGGCCGACTTTTGTTTTTCAATAAAACCTCGTTGTGTCACTCACTTCAACTGCATAACTTTATTGTACAGATGATTTCTTTATTAAAAAAATATCAACACATATTTCATCCCGTTGTTCCATTCAATGCATCAACAGATAAATTATTGTTGATGGATTTTACAGAGAATAATCAATCATTAACAGAAGAAACTTTTTCTGATACTAATTTATTTACCGAATATATTAATCATCAGTTAAAAACAAACAATGCATTATATGGAATAGGAGGTTACAATGAATTGAGAAATTTATATGCACGAAGTAAAGTGTTTGATGATGCGTCAGAACCCCGTCGTTTACATCTCGGTATTGATATTTGGGGAAAGCCGGCCACACCTGTATTTGCGCCGATTGGCGGCGTGGTGCACAGTTATGCATTCAATGATCATTTTGGCGATTATGGCGCTACCATTATTCTGCAACATCAATTAAAAGCAAAAACTTTTCATACTTTATACGGGCATCTTTCATTTAAAAATATTGAACAGTTGAAAGAGGGTAAGTTCATTAATGAAGGAGAAATCATTGCACACTTTGGAGAACCAAATGAAAACGGACATTGGCCACCGCATTTGCATTTTCAAATAATTATTGATATGCCAAACAAAAGCGGTGATTATCCCGGTGTTTGTAAATTCAGCGAAAGGGAAAAATATTTAGCCAATTGCCCGAATGCAGATCTGGTTTTGCAAATGATGAAATATGCAAAATAGAAAGAGATATATTTGTTTTAAGCTATTATAATTTTAATAGCTTAAATGCATGTCCCCATTGGTTTTTAGTAAATCCGGGCAAGCACCATAAAATACACAATGGCTCAATCGCTCTTGCAGCTTCTGCCATGCCCATGTCTTCTGTCTCCCAACCAAATGTTGTAAGTATTCCTGTTACCAATTTTTTTGCATCAATATTATTCCCTGCAATAAACATGGTCGGTGTCGTTCCATTAAAGTATGGTTTGTAAAAAAATGCATTACCCACGCAACTAAAGGCTTTTACAATGTTAGCATCAGGAATAAATGACTGAATTTTTTCTAATAAGCTATTGTTATAATCAGTAAAAAATTTCAAAACTCCATTAACAGGCGGCTCTTTTAAAATGGGATTGGTTGTATCAATCACAACTTTCTTTGTAAAATTTTCTTTGCCCGCCAATTCAATGGCATCGAGGGTTACAGCACCTGCTGTTGCAAGAACAATGATATCTGCAAATATTGCAGTTTCTGCAAATGTGCCAAGGTGAATGTTAGTATTTTCTTTTTTAAATTTTATAAGTTCTTCTTTTAAAGTATTACGCGTTCCTAATTGAACTGTGTAGCCTTCAGCTAAAAAAGCTTTCGCTAAAGTTTGGCCAACAACACCAGATCCTATAATTCCTATTTTCATAATTTATATTTTAAACATAAAATTATATCTGTGAAAAGGATTTAAAATCAAATAAATTTTAAAATTTCTTTCTTCGAAAATGGCATGATTAAGATGAATTGTATTCTGTAAATTTGTTTTAATGTCAAATCCCAACTTAGATAGCAATAAGGAACAATTATCAGTTTCCGATAAAGAATTTGAGAATACCATTCGTCCAAAAGAAATCGATGATTTTTCCGGGCAACAACAAGTAATTGAAAATTTAGTCATATTTATCAAAGCAGCAAAGATTCGCGGTGAAGCATTGGATCATGTATTGTTTCATGGTCCGCCAGGATTGGGAAAAACAACGCTATCAAGGATTGTAGCGAATGAGTTGGGTGTAAATATTAAGGAAACTTCCGGTCCTGTTATTGAAAAACCCGGTGATCTGGCCGGCTTATTAACCAATTTAGAAGCCAATGATGTATTGTTTATTGATGAGATACACCGATTGAGTACAGTAGTGGAAGAATATTTATATGCAGCGATGGAAGATTTTAAAATTGATATCATGATCGATACCGGACCCAATGCGAGAAGTGTTCAAATTAATTTAAACCCATTTACACTAATTGGTGCCACTACCAGAAGTGGTTTGTTATCATCACCATTGTTATCTCGGTTTGGTATTAAATCAAGATTAGAATATTATCAGGCTGCGACGTTGAAAAAAATCATTGTACGTTCTGCAAATATTTTAAATACCCAAATTTCATCCGATGCAGCCGATGAAATTTCTCGCAGAAGCAGAGGCACCCCACGTATCTCCAATAGTTTATTGCGACGAGTTCGAGATTTTGCACAAGTATTGAATGATGGCATTATTGATATCGGCATCACTCAACATGCATTAAAAGCATTGAATGTAGATGAACATGGATTGGATGAAATGGATAACAGAATTTTATTAACAATCATTGAAAAATTTAAAGGCGGACCGGTTGGTATTACAACTATTGCAACTGCAGTTGGTGAAGAGGCAGGAACAATTGAAGAAGTGTACGAGCCATTCTTAATTCAAGAAGGGTTTCTGCAACGCACCCCACGCGGTAGAGAAGTTACAGCAAAAGCATATAATCATTTGGGTAAAACGATTCCCAAAGGCGGGCAATCAAATTTATTTACTTAATTTTTTACGCAGAGGTGTAAATTATTTTCTCTCATACAAATAAGAAAGCTTCATAATTTCTATGAAGCTTTCTTATTTCTATATCTTTTTTCCTTTTCGCGTCTGTTATAAAACCTAAGGTGCTACCAATCTAAAACCGTTACCATGAATATTTACAATTTCAATATTAGTATCTTCTTTAAGATATTTTCGCAATTTAGCAATATATACATCCATACTTCTTCCGTTAAAATAAGTATCGCTTCCCCATATTTTTTTCAAAGCTCTTTCACGCGGTAACAGATCATTTTTATGTTCTGCCAACATTTTCAATAATTCATTTTCTTTCGGAGATAAGGTTTGTGTTTTTCCTTCGTGTGTTAATTCACGCAATTTCGGATTGAAATGATAAGCACCCATATCAAACTCAATATTGTCGTTAATTCTGTTTTCTTCTTCGTTACGTTTTAATATGGCTTTTATTTTCAGTAACAATAACTCACTGTCAAATGGTTTAACAATATAATCATCTGCTCCAAGATTGTAACCTTTGATTTGATCTTCTTTTTGTGTTTTGGCACTTAAGAAAAATAATGGCACGTCAGGATCAATATCCCGAATTTCCTCTGCTAAGGTAAAACCATCAACATTTGGCATCATCACATCCAATAGGCAAATGTCAACCTTCTCTCGCTGAAATGCAGCCATACCAAGCCTCCCATCCCGTTCAAGAATTACATCGTAATCATTTAATTCTAAATAGTTTTTTAATACCATGCCTAAGTTGGTATCATCTTCGCACAAAAGAATCTTATATTTTTTCTTGTCTTCCATGAATTTTAGTTTTAATAGTCAAATAAAGATAAAACATTGCCAATTAACATGCCAGAGGCCGCAATCTTTTGTTAAAAACTATTCAACTGTTAAAGAAAAGTTTATGTAACCGGCTCTGGTTACACTATTCAACTTTGTTGTGTCACTCACTTGTACGCCTTGTTCTTTTATCGGCTATAACTTTTTAAATATTTTATTATTCTTTGCTTTTATTTTCCCCTCGCTTTGTAAAAACTCAAATACCTTCCAGAAATTCTCCTTTTTAATGTGTGTATGTAATTGAATTAATTCTTTTACATCAATTCCTGCTGATGGGATAGCAGCATAAATACTTTGTTCAATTGATGTAAAATCATTTGTATTGGGAGGGGTTGATTTTTTGTTTAAACAATTATCACAAACACCACAATCTTTTATCACCTCATCTCCAAAATAGTTGGCAATGAATGCACTTCTGCAGTTTGTATTTAAATGCAAATAATCTATCATGGTATCAACTCTTATTTGATACTGCTTTTTTCTGTTGAAATAATTATCCTGATTAATGTGTAAATGTTGTGCCGGTGCTCTGTTCATCATAAAATGGATTTGCGGCGTTTCTTTTTGGGGTAAATATTCTATAATGTGTAAAGCATGCAACTGTTTTAAATCAGCATAAATTTTCTCATAAGGCAGTTTGCACAATTTGGCTATTTGTTTTTCATTGATGGAAACACGGTTGTCATAAATACCCTGATAAGTTCTTAACAAACATTTCATCACTGTATCTAATTGCGGGTGTGCAAATTCCATTTCATTCAACACAAACTTTTCTGCAGTAAAACAAACTTGAGAAGGTAGAAAAATATTTTCATCAAAAGTTAAGTGCCCTTCCTGTTCCAAAACTTTCAATACATTGATGGCAATATGAATATCTAATTTAAAATTTTTTACAAAAGCGATTAAATCAAAATCATAATAATTTCCTTCCCCCAATCCAACAGGAATTTGTAAAAAATCTGCCAGGCATTGATATACGTTTCTGATTTCCTGAACAGATGGAAATCGCTTATCGGGTAAGGCTTTCAGATCTTGCTCATTATTGGTTTGGTATAATAAAACAGCAAAAGATTTTTTGCCATCACGTCCGGCTCTTCCTGCTTCCTGATAATAATTTTCTATACAATCCGGTATATCAAAATGTATCACTGCTCTTACATCGGGTTTATCAATGCCCATTCCAAATGCATTGGTGCAAACCATTATTCTTGTTTGATTATTGATCCAGGCATTTTGTTTGTATGTTCTTTGTTCCTGCGTTAAACCTGCATGATAATAATCGGCTGAGATATTTTGCAAGCACAAAAGATCAGCCACATTTTTTGTTTGCTTTCTGCTGCTGCAATAAATAATGCCGGAACCCGAAACATTTTTCAATATATCGAAGACTTTATTAATCTTACTATCCACATGAAAAACAGAATAAGATAAATTTGCTTTCTCAAATGATTGATGAAATATATTTTCTTCTTTGAATTGTAATTGCTGAATAATGTCTTTTTGAACAATGGGTGTAGCAGAAGCTGTTAACGCAATAATTGGAATATTTTTTAGCTCTTGCCTTAATTCAGCAATGCGTAAATACTGCGGGCGAAAATCATAACCCCACTGTGAAATACAATGAGCTTCATCAACTGCAATTAAAGTTATATCCAGATGATGCAGATATTCTTTAAATGCATAGCTCTGTAATCTTTCCGGAGAAACATATAAAAATTTAAAATTACCAAGTGCTGCATTTTCTAGAACGGACTGCGTTTCATACCAACTCATGCTGCTGTTTATGAAAGCTGCAGCAATATTTTTATGTAAAAGATTTTCTACTTGATCTTTCATTAAGGCAATAAGCGGCGAGATTACCAAACATAAGCCTTCCTTCAGCAATGCCGGTATTTGAAAGCAAATGGATTTACCTCCTCCCGTAGGAAGCAATGCCAACGTGTCTTTCCCGTCAAGAACAGATTGAATGATATTTTCTTGATTACCGCGAAAAGAATCGTGGTTCCAATATTGTTTAAGGATTTGTTTTGCTGAATTCATTCTGTAATGATGAAGGTACAACTCATCAAACTACTTTCTTAAAATTTAACCAGATAGAATTGATAGCCAATACTACATCGCTTAACCCCATTACCATGGCACCGAGAGTCGGACTTAAAAACCCGAATGCAGCAATTGGAATAGCAACTATGTTATAAGCGAATGCCCAGAATAAATTTCCTTGAATGGTTTGATATGTTTTTTTGCCCAAGCCTAAAGCCAATGGTAAATTTTTTAATCCATGGTTCATTAAAACCACTTGTGCACTTTGTAATGCAACCTGTGATGCATCACTCAATGAAATGCCAACAGTGGCTTTTGCCAAACCAGGTGCATCATTTATGCCATCCCCTACCATAGCTGTTGGTGCAATAGCTTTGTAAGCAGCTATCTTTTCTAATTTTTGTTCTGGTGATTGTTCAAAAATAATTTCATCAATGCCTAATGCATTACCTACTTTTACAGATTTCTCCTTTTTATCACCACTTAATAAAATGGTTTTAATGTTTTGTGATTTTAATAGGGAAATCACCTGTTTCGCTTCTTCTCTAATTTCATCTGCAACATCAACCCATCCAATCAATTCATTATTTCTAAGAAGATAAATATTATGATGATCTTCTTTGGTAAATCTTTTTGCTATTGAATAAGATCCTGCAAAATATTCGTTGCTTTCTTTATCTTTTGATTTTATGCCAATACCTTTTATTTCTTCAACAAAAGACCAACGAATCTCATCTTTTATTTTCCATTCTTTTACAATGGCTTTGGCAATAGGATGATTGGAATATTTTTCAATTGAATAAATAATTCTTTTAAATTCTTCATCGTTTACAAACAGAGATTTGAAACTTATAACTTGAAACTTACCTGTGGTCAATGTTCCTGTTTTATCAAAAACAACTTGTCTGATGTCTTTAAATATCTCTAAACTTTTTGCATTTTTAAATAATACACCATTTCTGGCAGCTCGTCCCAAACCTACTGCCACAGCGGCCGGCGTGGCAAGTCCCATTGCACAGGGGCATGAAATAACTAACACAGCAATACTCCTTAATAAACTTTCGCCAAAAGTTTTATCCACAAAAAAATAATTAATTGTACATGTTAGAAATGCAATACTTATTACTGCGGGAACAAATACGGCACTGATCTTATCTGCTAATTGTTGCACAGGTGGTTTCTCTGTTTGTGCAGCCTTTACCAATTTTAAAATATGCGAAAGCACAGTGTCTTCACCAACAGCGGTTATTTGTGCTTTTACAGTACCATTTTCAATAATACTTCCACCAATGAGTACATCTTTCATTTTCTTTTCAATGGAAATACTTTCTCCTGTTATGATAGATTCATTTACATTGGCTTCACCCCAAAGAATTTTACAATCCATCGGCACATGTTCGCCATTACGTATCAGTACCAGATCTCCAACATGCAGTGCTGTATTTTCAACTTGAAAAACCTGTTCCTGATGTTGATCATCAAAAGCAATCATATTTGCCATTACTTTTTGTGATACAGCTAATTTTTTTATAGCATCTTGTGTTTTTTTAATAGCAATATCTTCCATGTAATTACCCAGAAAAACCAAGGTGAGTGTGGTACAGGCGGTTTCAAAAAATAAATATTCAGCAGCATTGTTAATGATTAATCCATATAAGCTATAACCGAAGGCAGCTGTGGATCCTATCGTTATCAATACATTCATATTAGGAATGCCATTGAATAAACTTTTAATAGCACTTCTTCCAAAAAAATCCATTCCAACAATATAAACAGGTATCGTTAAAACTAATTGCAAGTATGGATTCATTAATACATGAATGTGTAATCCCGGAATCATATGCATTAAAAGCGGAGTTGTAAAAACGGTGCAAAACCAAAACCGTTGTAAATGACTTTTAAATGGTAAAGTAAAATTGTTGGTATGATTTAATTCCACATTTTCATGTTTTACTTGATAACCTAATTTCTCAATGCCCTGTTCAATTTTTTGTTTCGTGATGTTTCCATTCATTTCAAAACTTATATCACCGCCAATAAAATTTACTTGCACATTTTGAAGGCCTTCACTTTTTAAATATTTATTAATGGTTAGAGCACAGTTTGTACAACTCATTCCACTCACTTTCATATTCACTTTTTCCATATCAATTATTTTCAACTGAGGATTTTTTTATTAAAATATTTGTCAAATGCAAAATTCTTTTATTTAAACTATAAAAAACTGATTGCCATCATAAAGATATTACTCTAATAAAATGTTCATCTTTCGAACAGAGAAATATCTTTGCTCCATGGATATCATTTTTGGTTTAACAGACATAAAACGAGTAGCACAACTTTTTTGGAAACAACATCAGCAAAAAAAGGTTTGGGCTTTTCATGCGCCCATGGGTGCCGGAAAGACAACATTCATTCATGCTTTATGCGAAGTGTTGCAAGTGAAGGATGCGATAAGTAGTCCAACATTTGCCATCATTAACGAGTACAAAAGTATTGTTGCCGGAACCATCTATCATATGGATTGGTATCGTTTAAAAGATGAGGAAGAAGCCATTCATACCGGAATTGAAGATGCTTTGTTGTCGAATAATTTTTGTTTGGTAGAATGGCCTGAAAAGGCTTTGGGCTTATTGCCGGATAATACTTTGCATATTTATATTGAAGTATTGGATGCAAGTACCAGAAGAATTTTTATTGATGATACAGAAGAATAAATAAGTGCACTGTAAAATAAGTAACTTCACTGTCAAAAAATTTATTTTGAATTTCATTTATCAAAAAAATAATCATGGCTGCTACTAAACCGGTGATATCAACTTCTTTCAGTTATGAAACATTGGAAGAAACATTGGATATTAAACCGCAAGGTGCCAAATTGCATATTGGTATCCCTAAAGAAATCGCATTTCAGGAAAATAGAATTGCTTTAACGCCAGATGCGGTTGGCGTATTGGTAGCAAATGACCATACAGTGGTAGTGGAACATAATGCAGGAGAAGGAAGTCATTATACTGATAAGGATTATAGTGAAGCGGGTGCCAAGATTGTATATGACAGATCTGAAATTTTTAAATCACCCATCTTAGTTAAAAGTGCTCCGGTGGTGGAAGAAGATCTTCCTTTATTGCAATTGAATCAAACCATTATTTCTCCGATTCATTTATCTGCATTAAAAAGTATTCACATCGAAAAGATGATGGAGAAAAAAATTACTGCATTAAGTTTTGAAAATTTAAAAGATGATAGCGGTACTTATCCCATTGTTCGCAGCATGAGTGAAATTGCAGGAAGTGCGGTGATGTTGATAGCAGGACAATATCTCAGCAGTTTCAATAATGGCAAAGGAGTATTGTTGGGTGGCATCAGTGGTATTCCGCCAACTAAAGTTGTCATTATCGGTGCAGGTATTGTTGGTGAGTTTGCTACACGTAATGCGTTGGCGTTGGGTGCCAGTGTAAAAGTATTCGATAATAATGTTTATCGATTGAAACAATTACAGAATAATCTCGGACAACGTTGCTGGACAAGTGTTTTAGAGCCACGTATTTTAGCAAAGCAATTAAAAACCTGCGAAGTAGCCGTTGGTGCGTTGAGTAATGAATATGGAAGAGCCCCGGTTGTTGTTACTGAAGAAATGGTTTCTGCCATGCGCCCCGGTAGTATTATTATTGATGTAGCCATTGATAGAGGTGGCTGTTTTGAAACAAGTGAAATGACCAGCCATGAAAATCCAATCATTGTTAAACATGATGTAATGCATTATGGGGTGCCCAATATTCCAAGTGGTTTTGCAAGAACAGCGAGCCAATCCATCAGCAATGTATTGATGCCTTTGTTATTACAAATTAGTGACGAAGGAGGGATGGAAGAAATGGTATGGCACAACATTAATCTGCGAGAAGGCATTTATATGTTTAAAGGTGCTGTTACTGATTTTTATATCAGTCAGAAATTTGATTTAAAATATACGGACTTGAATTTGTTAATTGCAAGTAGGAGATAGTTTATTTGTAATCCATTATTGAAATTTGTTCTTTACAAAAATCCATTTCATTCTTATCATTGCTGCTTACAATTATTAATTTATTATGGCAATAATCATTAATGAGTTCATGATACAATGCATACCCATTCGAATCTAAATTAGTACAAGGTTCATCCAATAACAAAACGGGAGCATCGGAGAAAATCGCTTGTGCCAATTTTACTCTTTGTTTCATGCCGGAAGAATAATATCGAATTTGTTTATCGGCTGCTTTTTCTAATCCGATTGTTTTAATGATTCCATCAATCGAAACATGTGATAATAAAGGTTTGAAAGATGAATGGAATGCAAGCAACTCTTTCGCCGTCATTTCTTCAATCAGCTCAACATAAGGTGCCGCAATAGAAATGTATTGATAAAAATTACCTTCTTGAATTTGTGAATCGTTAGATGAATAAATGATTGTTCCCTCACTCACATTCATACTCGATGCAATGGCTTGTAATAAAGTACTTTTGCCGCTTCCATTAGAACCTGTGATGGCGTAAGATTTGCAGTGTTCGAAAGTAAAATTAGCATGACGAAAAATCCAATCCCGGTTAAATCTTTTGCCGGCATCAGAAAGTTGTATCGTCATAACAATAAAAAATTTTAGAGATAATCAAGATATGATATTAT
>Ga0164297_10000715_pt1 | contig 39306 bp, 58 predicted proteins | sample GEODES058metaG_FD_113539 | JGI IMG/M metagenome (GOLD analysis project Ga0164297, IMG submission 113539) | Dystrophic lake water microbial communities from Trout Bog Lake, Wisconsin, USA - GEODES058 metaG | ecosystem: Environmental > Aquatic > Freshwater > Lake | place: USA: Trout Bog Lake... | reverse complement strand
ATCTTTAGCTAGATCTTTAGTAAATTTTTTAGTATCTTTTACAGGTTTACCTTGAACAGCTTTTTGTCCTGGCTCTAAATCCTGTGATCCCCATGGTTTGTAATCTTCTTGATCTCCATGTTCGTTTAATTCGCTCTCACCTAGTCTAGAACGACTAGCGGCACGTGCTGCCATGTTTGCTACTCCTGCTTCGGACTTTTCTTTAGCTTTAGCAGGATCTTCATTTTTAACTGTTAAGATATCTGTTGAGAACTTAATCTTGCTTGGATTGATGCTGTCGATATAGTGTTGTAGTTCTGGGCTAGCATGGTTAACTGCCACTAGATCTTTAAGCATAAACGGATGGCCTAAGGCCGCCGATACTTTGGTAGTGATAACATCTGGACTTACTTCTGTATGTCCTTCACCAATAAGTTTAATAACTTCTGCTACTACAGCATTGGCTTCATCACTGTCACCCATACCTTCATTAACTCTACGTGTAAATTGTTTTGCTCTCATTTTATTTTCCTAGATATCTAAATTTGCAAAAGCTCTAAACCAAGCACCTGTGCCCGGTAATGGACTACTCTCTGGTAATACTAAATTGTCACGAGCAAATGCTTCTTTGGCATCTGCTATTAATTGTTCAAAGTCTGTGCGACCTTTTATACTTTTAATTATCGTTTCTACATTGGCTAAGTCTTTGCCTGTATGTCCTTGACCTAATAAATGAACAGCAATTTCATTGGGGTCTCGAGTAATAACTTCATTAGTGGTACGATCAACTAGGCCAAACTTTTGACTGAATTTTAAGTTCTGTGCCTTGGCTAGACTAGCTAATAATATATTACGATGTACACCTTTAAATTGACTACCAGGTGTGCCACCAGCTAGGGCAAAATGTTGCCAGTCTGGCGTATCTGTAAACATAAAATCTGTTTGTACATAACCATTAGTTGGATCACCTAAGATAGGAGTTTTTAAATGTACAGCATCTCCGGATTTTTTAATGTCGACATTTTTAATACCACGTTTTAATAATTGTTGTATTAGTACATCTTTACTTACTTTAGTAGAATCAACACCAAGGTCTAGATCACCGCTGGTCTCTGCTCGGCCTGTTGAACCTAGCATATTATCTACTAGATTTAATCCAGTAAGTTGCTCTAACCATTGTACTGTAGGTACAACATTATCTCGGGTAATGCGTTTTGTGTCTGGAAGGCCTTTGGCATCTTTAAAAACATTGCCGCCTTCTAATAACTTAGTAACCATATGCGTGTGCTAGTCCTCGTGCTACTATATCTAAACTGTCTTCATCTGCTTGATATTTAATACCAATGCCTCCACGTGCCTTCCAACGACTAATGTTAGTGCCTCGATCATCAATTAAGATATTAGGACTACCATCTGAGTTTACAGCGTGTGTTTCTTTTGTGCCTGTGATAACTATATCATTTGGTTGTGGGCTTAGGTGTTGCTTAATCCATTCACGTTTCCAGTGTTCGCTGTTCTTATGGTCGCCACGTAAGGGGCTTGAACAAATACTGTAATCGGGTACATAACTTAAGACTAATTGTACTAGACTAGGTGCTGTTGGAAACATAGGTAATCGGGCAAAAAAGTCTGTACCTACCATTTTATTCAATGTAGGATCCTCTTTTGCTGGAGGAATTGATCTGTAATCATGTTTGCCAAAATTATCTGCAGGTACTCCTGCTAATTTAGCATATTCATGAAAGAAATCAGCAAGAACACCATCCATATCTAAATAGATTTTAGTGTGATCTGTTGCTCTAATTAGTTCTTCTGCTCGCATAATGTAGTATTTATCGTAATTTAATATATGAGCATTATACACGATTTTGGTATGTTAGTCAACAAAAAACCGCCACTTGGGCGGTTCTTTTGGGTTGGATTAATTAGTTGTGCCAATTAAATAAATTAGCTTGGCCTTGTGCTGGAGTAATTTGTCTAGCACAAATTGCTGCATGAGTTTGGTTTTCAACTTGATCTTTAGCGTGTGCATCATATAATACACGAGCTGGAAAGTTCGGTGCTAGTTGTGCTCTTGTGCAATATGCTTGTAATTGTAAGTTACTGATATCGTTTGTGCCACCTACTTCTAAACTGATACGGTGATCAACTTCGTAGCCTAAACTACATAAACTACGATCTCCATATGGCACACCTGCTAATCTATAAACTTGTTGTTTAGTTGCTTCGCTGACATCACGGATAGTACCTGTTTTTGTGCTACAAATATCATTTACATCTTGTGTACGAATACTTGCAGCAGGAATAGCGCCATCAGCTAATGCCACTGTTGAAACTAATGCTAATACTAATGCTAGTTTTTTCATTGAACTTCTCCTTTAAAATATTTCAATTAATAACTGTCTAAGACAATATTATTTGATTGTGCCACTGGTTTCCAAATACCACCTTGTCTAATAAAAATGTCCGCAATTGGTTTCCATCCGGTGATCAATGCCGGATATGTATAACTAACTATAAAACTACCCTGTTGTTGCAGACCAATAGTATAATTATATGTTCCTTCGCTACCACCTGGATCATATACTCTAAACACAGCAACATAACTATTTGCCGCTGTTGGTTGTTGTAAGAAATATGCGTAACCAGTTGGGCCGTATCTACCACTGTAATATGAGATATAGGCCTGGAAGTGAGATCCCAAGACGCCAATTGGCACTGTGTTAATTGATATGCTAGCTGACAAATCACCGTGATATCGTTCATTAGTTTCGGCATAGTAAATGCCTTTTGCGGCCGCACCTGCTGTTAGCACACCACTAGTACCACTACCTTGATAGCTTGCACCGTTTGTTGTGGCTACACTAAAATTAGTATCATCTAGATCGTCAATATTACCATAGAAACTAAACACATCTGCTTGGAATGCGGGAACTGTGAAATCACCAACTTGACTAGGCTGACCATAATCACCTACGGTAATAGGTATCGTACTGTTAGGGATAGCAGGTATAGTTGTGGTTTGAGTTCCTGTAGCTGTTGCATACGATATATTCAAACTAGTAATTTGTTGTGGAATTTTAAAGTATGTAGTGCCCAAGGTATTGAATGTTGTATTGACTGTTTGTCCACCTGTTTCTGGTGGGTTTACTCGAACATAAGAATTTGTAACATTTAACCAATTACCTGAATATTTAACTTTTAATCCTGGCAATTTAACTAAAACCATGTAAATGTAACCAGCAAATCCAGCATCGCCCATATTAGGTAAATTTGCTGGATAATATGCTGTATTTTTACCAGCCCCTGTTGTTCCACTACCTGGTAATGTAACAGTACCGTAGCTTAGACCGCCATTGCCTGCTCCACCGGGGCCGCTATCATCTCCGTAACTAACACCAGCTTCACCGCCAAAATAGCCACCACCGCCGCCACCACCTGACGAAAATCCGAGTCCAGCAGATTGACCAATTGTATTGTTAGTTAATCCTGTATCAGTAACTAATGCACGAGTGTCCCATAGTTCTGTAGTGTCGGGTTTGATAATTTGTAATGCTACTCCACCTGGGCCGCCTGTGTTAGAAGCACTGATATTAACAGTATGATTGCCTGCTGTGATAGATTGTGTAAATGTGCCGTATGATGTATATGTAGAATATGATCCGCCACCACTGCCATCTATGTTAAAACTACCCGAATTGTCTGTGCTAAAATAGAAAGTATAAGTTCCAGTAGTAGGGAAATTAATAACAGTCGACGCTGAGAAGCTACTCGCATACGCACTACCGCCATCCCAGATACCGTAGGTGTTTAAGAATGTGCACCAAGCACTACCCCATGAAATCGGGAAATATGCTGTTGCATGCCCTGGATAAACACCCCCAGGGTTACCGGGAGTATCTGGACCGCCATCATCTGCGCCACCACCAGCGCCGCCTGCGCCAGCAGCTACACATACAGGAACGTTGTTAATTAGTACGGCTGTTGCGCCACCACCACCGCCACCACCACCAGTGTCGCCATCTTCGTCGCCGAATGGTCCACCTGCCCCACCAGCAAAGCGACCATCTTTAAAACCGGACCCACCTGTTTGACCCCTACCAGGCCCGCCTACGCAGAAAGCCACAACATCGCCTGGATTAATAGTTACAACCGCAGTAGCGTATCCGCCTCCTGCACCAATTGTTCCGTTAGTCGATTGACCACTACCAGCACCCCAACAATATAGTTCTACACTAGTTTGATAGCCCTCAGGCATAACAAATGTTTTACCACCTGGCTGTTGTGATTGTATAATAATTTGTTGCGACATGTATGTTTAATCCTTAGAGCGAGCAAGTTGCGCGGCTTTTTGGTGTACACGTGTACTATATTCTGGGCCGTGCTTTTCTCTAATATGTTTGAGGAATTCAAAGTATTTGTGTTTTTGGTTTAATGGGTCACTGACAGCAGCACCCATTAATCCGCGTGCTGTTACAATATCACTTAATTCATTACCTTCTGTGGTAATCATGTTAGACACAGCCATATCTTCCGTCATATCACCGCTGGCTTGACCATGCCACTCATCGTTGCCATCTGACCACTGGTCATCATCACTTTGATTGTGCCAGGGATTATCTGGACCAGACCAAGCATCGTATTCAAATAGATCTTTAACTAACATATGATTCCTCTATAGAGTATTTATCATAAACAAAATGGTTGACAACTATAGACAACGATGCTATAATTCACATATTATCAACAACTCAAAGTGTAGGTTAGATTCATGGCAAATTTAGAACAACTATTAGAAGTTATCTCAGATCCTTACAATGGACGTGAAGAGGGTGTAGATTTCTGGGTAGATGAAGATGGCTATATTCAAGTTCCAAACATACGTACAGCTGCATTGTTAATGCGTGAAGCTAATACCAGCGGTCAGTTTACGCAAAATCTAGTCAAAGTTGGCCAAAAAGGTGACAGTATTTTACTAGGATTTGATACATTATTAGATGTTAGTGCTGTGTATAAGACCAAAATTCAAGATATTCTGGCAGAAGTCAAGCGTGATGAAGGCGGAAAGTTTTGTGTTTATTTAAACAAGAAACGGTCAGCACGCATGTTCAATAAACTTGCTAGTGCCAAACGTTTTATTAAAAGTTTAGAAAAAGACCTACAAAGCGTAACTGCTGTTAACACTTACGATGACCTAGACGATTAAGTTGTAGGAGTTTGTTGCTTACCTTGAACCTGCTGAATTTGCTGTGCTAGTGTTCTAAACTGTGCAGCAAGTTTAGGGTCTTGGGCTACTGTGGTCATATCTTTCATCATTGGTTCAAGAGCTTTCATATCTTGTTGTCCAACAGGTTTACCTTGACTAGCCGAATCAAGTGCTTTGGCAATCTGCGGAGTTGGCGCTGTGCTTTTTGTTCCGGATTTTAATGCCGCTAATGCTTGAGCTGTTGCAGCTGCTTGTTTAGGATCTTGTTGCATTTGCCCACTAGTTGATTGTGATACTGAAGTTTGACCAGCTGTGCCTTGTGGCTGTGCAGCACCGAATTCTTTAATTTGTTGTCTACTTTGTTTATATTCTTGAGCTTCTTTGCCAAACTTATCCACTAGATATGAATAAATTGCTTGTTTTTCTGCTGGGGATTTATCGCTTGCTTGTAATGCTTCTAGTTCTTGGCGAAACTTAGAAATCATTTCAGTACCTTCATCTACAGCTTTTTTGTAGTTATAACGTTTACTTGGTTTATCTAAGGAAGTATATTCTCGTGCTGGGCGACTACCTTGACGTTGTGGACGTTTTTCCTCTACACCTAGATTATCTTCTTCCAGTTGCTCTAAGAATGCTTCAAATGCTTCTGCTAGCTCTTGTTCTTTGGTTTTAGGTTTAGGACCTTTACTTAGGTCTTTAAGTATATTTTCTTCCATACCCCCAACACCCATTCCTGGTTTAGGTGGATTCTTATCACTACCTTTCCAATAACCTTTAAACTCAGGACCTTCTGGATTGTGCTCAGCGGCTTTCATGCTAGCACCTTCAAATAAGTCAATCTTAGCTAGTATTTTTTTAAAATCCATGTTATTTTGCCTTTGATGTTGCTCTTAAGAACCAAGCGTGTTTAGCAAATGCATCTTGGCGATCTGCTAGGAAGTTACTAAGTCCGTGCTCACCTAATTCTTCTGCACGTACAAATAGATGTTTCATAATTTCTTGCATTTTTTCACTATCGTGTAATAATACTGCTACCATAGATTGCGGAACTAATAATTCGCTTTCGTCGTCAATGGCTGTTAGTACTGAAAAACGATGTAGACTAGCTGGAGTGTAGCCTTTTATTTTACGGATATTTTCCGCGAAATCATCAATGGCACCATATACTTCGTTGTAGATTGTTTCAAACAATAGGTGTAGTTGATAGAACTCTGGACCTTCTACATTCCAGTGAAAGTTCTGTGCTTTGATAGCAAAGCTATACTGACTAGCAAATGCAATCTTCAGGCTGTTAATAAACTTCTCGTCCATTATCTCTTTCTCATATTTGACTTACGTTTTGCTGTTGGTTTGGTTGATTCTTTGTAGAATTCACTCCAACCAAATCCATCGCCACCACCCATGCTAGTAGCAATACCACCCGCGCCTGTAGCACCTGATGTACACTCGCCAATAGTAGGTTGTATACCTTGTTCATGTTGGCTAAGAATATAATCACCTACAGCAACGATCATACCTTTGGCTACAGCAATCTTTTCTTGACACCATTCAGGTAAGTCTTCATTGTCGTCTAGACTTTTAGCTAGCTCTAATGCCATACGAATTGTTGTTAGCAAATTATCTTTAACCATGCCTGCCTCGTCACTATATTCTTCATGGCTGTATTCTGATTCGTTAATAAATTCTGATGGTTTCATAATATATTCCTAATAAACTATATTTATGCTATAGTAAAGGATACGCTATCACTATGGATTTCGTGAGTATATTCAACATCACTGATGTAGAAATTTCTAAGATCTAATTTTGTTAGATATTCTGGTTTGGATTTAATAACTTCAACATTGATTATATGTTGTTCTTTGGGGGCAAGTTCTGCAACTATAAGTTCATTAATATAGATATGTCGATCCCATACCCAATCACGTTCTGTTAATAGTTCGTTATTTAGATAAATTCTATATTTGCTATTTTCTAATTGAACCCATCTAGGCTCGACACAGTGAACTTCAACGGCTATTTCAGCTATCATTATATTAATCTAAGAGCTTTTGCGTTCTTAGTCGGAGTATCTGGGTGTACATCTACAGTTAGAGCATTTGACCAACGTGGGTCTTTGGCTTCTTTCTTGTTTTTAGGAATGTAGCCACTAGCATCTTCCAATAACATACCTTTGCGTACAGCATCATACAATGGTTTAGCTAGTTTGCCTGCCCCAGTAGCCTGCGCAAATAGTTCAAAATTGCCTTTTGTGGCGGCTTCACGAGCGCCACTAGCACTAATACCAGCAATGCCGTCCGCATCCGGATCACGTTCGCCGCTACTAACAAAATTAATATTAGTAAAATTATAGCCATCTGGTTGTCCGTTGTATTTGGTTAGTAATTCTTTAAATGCTGGCAAACGATCACTGCCTGCTACAAAGGTAACTGAACGATAACCTTTGTTATATAACCAATTGGCGGCCTGCATGATAGTTTTTATTTCTGGATCGTATACGACATGACCTGCTTGTTGTGGAAATAGAGCTTTGATGAATTTAACTTTAGTAGCATAGTCCAATGGATTCTTTTTAGGATCTTGGCTTTGACTAGTAAAGATAAAATAGTCACCGCCTTGGGCAGATTTGGCCACAGTGTCAATTAATTGACCATGACCAATTGTTGGGGGATTCATACGGCCAAAGCAGAAACTAGCGTGCTTGACTGTTTGTTGTTCAAATAGTTCAGTTAAAAACATAGTAAACCTTTGTCGTTACTATATTTATCTTAGAGTTTTTCTAATAACCAGATGTAAAATGGACTGGTAAATTTAAGAATATAAGTGCCATTCCATCCTAGATTGACACAGTTGTCTAATTGTGTAATAGTTTTGCCTTGATATGTTTGCGGAACATCTAGATAGTATTCAGCTGACCAAAGTAAGTTACCTAGACTAATATCATCGATTGTAATATCATCAATATTAAGTAATAGATCTTTAACTATTTCGCCATTCTCAATTACAGTGTCAGTTAGTTGATCTTTATTTTCTAAACGGATTTTAAGCTCGTGGGCACCTTCGTCGACATTACGTTCAAAGGTAACTGTTTGAGCTGTATTAGCTAGTTCTGTTTGTATTACCGGGTCGTCATCTAACCAAACGGAAAACTGAGGTTTCTTGTCCCAGTATGTTCCGCTTAGAGAGATTTCAAATTTGAGATTTTCGTTGTTCAAGATTATTGCTGTGCTTTCTTAGCTGCCATTTGGTCTGGGGTAATGTCTGGCATTGTTGGTTGACCACCAGTTAATACTGACAAGTCACCAGCAAACTCATAGTGACCACTGTGGTTCAATAGTACTTTAGCATGAGCATAGATCTCACCACCTAAAGCCGCCCAGCGACGACAGAATGTCCAGTCTTCACTTAGATAGTGACCTTTCTCATCGATTACACAATCAAAGATTGCATACATGGTTGGCTCGTATTGTTTGCCTAGACCAACATCATCTACATATTTTGTTTCTGGATGTGCTGCAATTAGTTTTTCATATACATGACGTTTGAACATCATGAAACCTGTGCCCATTGTGTCTACTGGGAAAATATCGTTGATGATCTGTGTGCCTGGTTTAACATTAATTACATAGCTAATTGGCAAGGCTTTCTTAGGATATAATCCACCAATAACATCTTTGTCTGTGGCTAACATCATGAAGATACTTTCTGGCTGGAAGCGAATGTCTGCGTCGATGAACATAAAGTGTGTAGCCGCTTGATTAGTCATCATCTTAGCCATTAAGTTATTACGAGCACGTGTTACCAGTGATTCGTTAACCATAGTGTCTAATGACCATTGTAAGCCAGTTTTACTTGCCATTAGAATAAAACGCAAGAAACTAGTGAAACAAGGTTCTGTAATCATGCCACCATAAGCTGGAATACCAAAGTGAACATGACATTTAGTAAAGTCAAATGGTTGACCTTGCGGTTGTCCTGCACTAGGTAAATTTAATGCTTGCCCTGGTGCGGCTTTAATCATACTAGGTGCGTTGGGTTTGATACGCTTTGATTGTTTAGTTGCCATCGAAAATCTCTCTTTTTAATTGAATTATGCTTTTTGAACTTCTACAAGTGTACCAGCACCTGCTAGTTCTTGTACTACTGCTTCGATACTTGTAACAGTATCGGTGTCTAAGATAACAGATTCATTTTCACTATCTTTTAACAATTTACTTACTTTTACAACAATAACTTCTTCTTGTAACTTTGCCATAATTGGCTCCTAATAATATACTACTATTATTTAGCGAGCCAATATACGACTGATAAAAATTTATATTACAATAATACCATTTTCATCTACTGTTTTATTTTCTAGTAGATCTAGCACAGGTGCTGTTACTATAAATTTAACAGTATCGTCAGCATAATCTATTGAAATAATACTACCGTTTTCGATATGATCAAACAAGATTTTCTTACTCAACGGTACTTTAATCAAGTCATTGATCTTACGATTAAGTGGACGAGCACCCATTGCTGGATCAAATCCAACTTCTACTAAATGATCAACTAAGGCTTCTGTTGGGCGTACTTTAATAGACTTTTCTTCAAGTAATGTGTTTAATTCGTTTAGGAATTTAACAACAATTTTCTTCATTGCTAGTTTATCAAGTTTAGTAAACTTAACTACAGCATCAAGTCTATTGCGAAACTCTGGTTTGAAGAAACGTTTAGTTGCTTCATCATCTGTGCCTTCTTTAGTCTGACTACGTCCAAAACCAATGGCATTCTTTTCAGCATCGGCACTGCCTAGATTACTTGTTAGGATAAGGATGGCATGACGGCAATCTGCTTTCTTACCGTTTGAACCAGTAATAACACCTTCGTCCATGATACTTAGTAATAGGTTACTAATATCAGGATGTGCTTTTTCAATCTCATCTAACAAGATAATACTGTGTGGGTTACGTTCTACTTCGCTGATCAGCAAGCCACCGCCTAGGTTGCCATCTTCGTAACCTACATAGCCCGGAGGTGCACCGATAAGTTTAGCCATGCTGTGTTTCTCTTGATATTCACTCATATCAAAGCGGATTAGCTTCATGCTTAGGTTTTCGCTTAATAGCTTACATAGTTCTGTTTTACCAGTACCAGTTGGACCTAAGAACAAGAAGTTACCCACGGGCTTGTTATGTGATTTCATACCAGCTTTGGCTACATAGATCTTTTCTAATACTTGATCTACAGCTGAGTCTTGACCATACAATTTATCTTTAATTGTAGTTTCGAGACTAATTAAATTATCTTTGGCCTTTTCGCTTAACAAGTTTTCACGTGGAATACCTGTAGCTTTAGCAATAGTATCAACAATTTCTTCCTTGCTGATGATAAAGTCTGGGTTCTTAATCTTAGCTTTAGCACAGCTCATATCAATTAAGTCAATGGCCTTATCAGGTAAGCGTTTGTCTGTTTGATAGCGTACACTTAGATCGACAGCAGCTTCTACAGCTTCATCTGCAATAGCACCACCGTGGAACTTTTCAAAGTGATTACGTAGACCGTATAAGATATCTTTGGCTACTGCTGGTGTAGGCTCGTCTACATTTAATTTATAGAACCTACGCATTAAGGCACGGTCTTTTTCAAACGATTGTGTGTACTCTTCATAGGTAGTACTTGCAATAACTTTAATACCACCTTTGGCCAATGCTGGTTTAATCATATTAGCAAAGTCTACTGAACTGGAACTACCTGCACCTGCGCCTTGCATCTGATGCGCTTCGTCAATAAACAAGATCGACTTGCCTTTTTGTGTTAGTGCATTCATAACATCTTTGAATTTTTCTTCAAATTCGCCACGATACTTACTACCAGCTAGCAAACTACCAATTTCCAAATTATAAACTGTATAGTCTTTTAGGTATTCTGGTACATCTTTGTGTACAATCTTATGTGCTAGTCCTTCAGCAATAGCTGTTTTACCTACACCGGGGTCACCAATCATTAAGACATTTGATTTGTTACGACGAGCAAGTACTTGTGCAATTTCTTCAAGCTCATATTCACGACCAATTACAGGATCAATCTTACCTTCGTCTACGTGTTTGTTAAGATTAGTACAATATTCTTCTAAAATCTTATCTGCAAAATCTTTCTTGTTGGCTTCACGTTTAGCTGGTTTATGTCCTAGACGCTCTGCATTGTTTTCTGAGAAGAATTCAACTAATTGCTTGCGGTTAATACCGTATTTGAGGAAGAAGTATGCGGCATGACTCTGCGGTTCTTGGCTAATACTTAGGAACAGGTCAATTGGTAGCATTTCTTCACGGGCACTAAACAATACCTGTGTAAACGCACGATTGAATACACGCTCTAAGGCATGTGTACGTTGTGGTGTTACGTCATCTTCTAGGCTTACTAGTTCATCACGTTGCCCTACCCAGTCGTACATGTCACGTAGCATGTTTTCTACGTCCACTCCGTATTCTTCTAATAGCTTATGGAAGTCTGGAAATTCTATTAATGCAATGCTAAGATGTTCTAAAGTTACATACTGATGTTTGTAATCTTTTGCTAGAGCGGTAGCCGCTGTGATAATTTTTTCAATCTCAGGATTTGAGCGCATTTCTGACAAAGTACACCTCTTCTTAAAAATATTTAGTTAATGGTTTTAATGTTTCTAAGGATGTTTAATTGTTGTTCGTTAAGTACAGGTACAACTACTTCAACTACTACAACTAAATCACCTCTAACATTGGTATTCATTTGATACAATCCTTGACCTTGTAGGCCAAACTTCATATCATGTTGACAACCTTGTGGTATCTTAACAGCAAAATCACGCCCATCAAGTCCATGTACAATAGCTTCTGTGCCTAACATAGCATCAATTGCGTCAACTTGTATACGTTTGACTAGATTAATACCATGAACTTCACAATTGCTATCATTGTTTACATTAATAATAACATATAAGTCGCCTCTTGTCAATGAGTCAAACATATTATCGCCCATGTTACTATATTTGATCGTAGTGCCCGGAGTCACACCACGCGGAATATCAACGTCTACATTGTAGCGATCGCCTTTGGTAGTTTGAACGCTGATTGTTTTTCGTTGCTGTACTAGGGTTTCTGATATGTTTATGTTTAATTGTACACGTAGATCTTTATTACGTCTAGGTTGATGTTGGCGTTGATTAAATGGATTAGGACCACCAAATGGATGACCACCTTGACGGAAGAATTGTTCAAAGATATCTTGGGGGCCACCGCCTCCAAAGTGAAATTCAAAGTGATTACCTTGTCCGTTGTCAAAACTACTAAACGGACTTGGATTATCGTGTTGTGCTCTTTTTTGAGGATCTGAGAGAGTTTCGTAAGCAGATTGTATCTCTTGAAACTTAGCAGTATCACCACCTTTATCTGGATGATGCTGTCCTGCTAGTTTACGATACGCTTTCTTGATTTCTGCTTCAGATGCCCCTTTAGGCACACCTAGTGTTTCATACGCATTAGCCATATTGTTTATTATACAAGAAAAGTGTTATATTGTCAAGTTATTTATTTCTTACTTTTTGCGGCACGTTTAAGTTCTGCTTCGTACCACTCTTCTTCTGCTACATAGATGTCATTGAAGTGTTCATCTAGGTTACATTGTTCGTCAATTGCCTGCGGAATAGTAGCAAATCCGCGTTTGACTAGCATACTTACACCAGTACGGCGATCAACCACATTACCATCACCATATACCATACTACCGTACGGGAATGTAACAATATCAAATGTACCATCCCATAGTTTAGTGCGTAGTTCAATAATGAATTCACGACAACCATCGATACTCATAGTATCATGGAATACAATAATGCCTGTTTCGCTTAGTTGCGGATAGATAGCCTCGAAGTCATTTTTGATTCCTTCGTAACTATGGCAACCATCAATAAATGCCAGGTCGATACGTGGGTGTTTGTTTTTAATTAGTTCGTGGAAACCTTTGGTTTTACTATTAATTTTAGTTAATTCAAAATTAAAGTGACCTTCGCTACGTAAATATTCTTCGCACTTCTCTTGACTTGACCAGTGTTGAAATTGATTTTGTAAACCATGTGTGTCCCAGATGTCGTATCCATATACAACTCCATTAACACGGGCAGCACCGCGACACAAAAATGCTGTGGTTTTAGCTTCTGCCACACCCACTTCTACTACTACTTTACACTGATTAAGATAAATCAATGCTTCTAAAAACGGACTATGTTCTTCTACTGTTACAGCCATTGTAACTCCTAATTGAATATGAAAAAAAGGTAAACTATATGTTATTATAGCTTACCTTTTTATTTAATGCTAGTACTATGTAGCCAAATTATTTTATTCTACGTACTGGGCGAGTTGGATCTACTGTTGGATCTGGATGTGGAACAGTATCTGGATCAACCCCTGCATCTACTACTGGAGCAGATGCTACTGGTGGAGTATACGGTGTTGACTGTGCATATGAATTAGCTACAGGTTGTGCCGCATATGATTGTGTAGGTGGCGGTGTATATGGCGTATTGTTATATGGTTGAGACGCCGTGCTAGCCGGTGGTTGGTACGTTGTGCCCATGCCCGGACCAAAACCTGCTGTTGTAGGAGTTGTTGTAGCACCACCTAGTTTTTCCTGTGTACGTCCGTACGCACTAATACCAATAATAGCACCCATGGCCATATGGAATAATCCACCGCCTTGTAAGGTTAGTGGTTGCCATTGGCTGGTTACTGTGCCGTGATCATGTGCTTGTAATAGACTCCAGAGCACTGGAAATCCTATAAAATCCATGAAACAGACTAGCATATACAGCCAGCCCATCATTGGGCGCCACTTGGTGGTCATCCAATGTTCTTGTTGTTTTTCATCTTTAGTTGACATTGTCTTGCTCCTTATTGATTTTATTGTTATGCCGCACTAGATAATGCAATCAGTCCTTCAATAACTGCGTACATTAATTCTTGCGTTTGTAGATCGCTAGCAGCTTCACTGATTGCTGAACTGTCTTTTAAATCATCTACTAATTCGTTGTATTCTTCAGCTGATAATTCTCCAGCTTGAAATTTTTCTTGATAATCATAAGCATCTGCGGCCCAGTTAGCCACACCATCATTTGGGTGTGCATTTAATTGTGTAATTTGGTCTTGTAAACTCATCTTGGTTTAGCTCCTATAGCTGTTTGAATTGTTGTTGCGTCTTTCTCAATTGCGGTTAATTTAAGTTCGCAATATGCTTTACTTACTTCTTTACCTGCGGCATAACGATCATTAAGTTCTACAACAATTTTAGATAACTCAGATGTCATTTTAATTGCTGGATCGTTGTGTGGAATAGCTGAACTGTAGTTCTTTAGTTCTTCAGCGTCAAATGCTAGACTACTGGCCACAGCTGGCATACTATCTGTACCACATTTAGCTTTGCCTAAACTAGCTAATGTTCTAATAGCATTGATTTGTGCGTATTCATTGTTGTCAAAGTGTGCTTGAAGATATGCGTCAACTAACACACAGCCGGGCAATGTTGCCAATGTCAATATTAATAATAGTTTTTTCATTTTATACTCTCATTGATTTTCTTTTGTGTATTATACCATTCAATCCAAGCATCAACCTTAACCTGGCATTCGTGGTATTGACTGTAATTGTCTGCTACTACTTCTAATACTTCACTTAGTTTAGTCGTGCCTTCTTTAACTTCTTGTAGGCCGGGGCATGCTGTTTTTAGTGCATCTGGAATTTCTGGCCATTTAGCTGTAACTGGAATATCCTCTTCACACCCTAATAGGAACAAGAAAGGAATTAAAATTAATAAACGTTTCATTTCTTTTCTCCTTCTACTTCAACAGGCGGAATTGATAAGTTTAATTTAGGTTTCTCACCTCTTGCCGCCGCATTAAGAATAGTAATTGCCGCAGCATCTACTTTACATTCTCGGTCAATTTCTGTAGCAACTTCTTTAATAACCTGTTGAGTAACTACTTTTGTATCGTGTATTTTTTTAATCTTAGTTACGATTTTAGTTTGTATCTGAACATTGGCCTGTTGACTTTGAACAGCTGCGGCATCTACTTTGGCCTGTAGTGCCGCTACCTTAGCACGCCATTCTTCTTCTACACCATAGCCACCTTTAAAATATGAGCCAGCTACTAGTAATACCAAGCCAATTAACTGCAATGCAAGTTTGTATGGATGCAGGCCAGTGCCCCATTTAAAGAAAGTTCTTGATATTAGTCCAGCTAATGAACCAACCACAATAGCAATAAATCCAGCTAGGATAATGATGTTAATTACTAATTCTAGAAAACCGTCTGGAAGGAAATGTAGTAAGAACATAATTGATTATCCTAATAGTTGTTTGGCTTTTTCATAATGAGCACGTCGTTCATCTAAGCCAATTGTACCACCGTTAACACGTTTAGTCATTGCTACAATATCATCGCGATCACAAATTTCATTTAGGCCATGTGTTTTCCAAAACCACATAGCTGACTCTAGTGCGCCATCTAGGGTTTCCATATCTGCTACACAGTCATCTAAGTTCATGCCTTGACTTTGAGCAAACTTAGTATAGTTATCACGGCCAGTTAATTGAATAGCACCACGACCACGGAATTTGTAGCCATCACCGCTTGACTCAGGGCCATTGCCCATACGATTTGCATAGATCTTGTTGGCAATTGCTTCTGGATTATGTGCGTAAGGTTGTGCTTCTGCTACTGTTGGAAAATACTTGTGGAAAATCTTATTCAGACCTTCTGCCTTATAGTTTAAGTTTTCTTTAAGGATTGTAAAGCCATTTGATTCATGTCCGCATTGTGCTAAGAAACCAGCGGCACGATTAACAGTGTTAATGTCAAACTTGTCAAACGCTGAGTTTAGCACTTCTGCTAGGTCATCTGGGTGTTTGTACTGTGGAAATAATTGTCTTAATTGATCTGCTGTTATCTGCATAATTGATATCCTCTTTAATTATTTTAGTCCGGCTGCTATGCGTAAGCTCTCCGTGTATTCGTTTTTTGGTGCTTTTGTATCTACTTTAACATGCGCCGCAGCTTTCATAGCATCAATTTCGTCTTGCTCGCGTTGAAATTTTTTGTTATATGCTTCCGGTGTTAATGGAATTAGTTTTCTTAACGCATCTTCACTTAGTGATAAGTTATGTTCTGATGATGATTTACGATAACGTACACGCCATTCGGTAGGATCTATCTCTGTTAGATTTTTAATATCACCTAATAAGCGCATGATCTGTTCTGGTAATTCCGGAGTACGATCTAATTCTACAAATACTAGGTAATCCCCACCTTCTTTTTCACCCGAACTAACATCCGCATCGAGAATAAAATCGTAACCTTTTTCTAAAAAGTTTACTAAATCCATGCTAGGTTCTTTACCTGACACTTTGAAACTTAGTACGCAAACATCTGCATCATCGCCCATCTTTGACTTATATTCGTCAATATGTAGTTCGTCATGAACTAGACGTTTTAAATCACCATGTTCTAGATTTTCATTTAATGTATTAGATTGTGTTTGCATCATTTTCTTGGTTATCATCAAATTGTGTTGCTCGATCATCGCCTTCTTCGTAGGCATTTTCAACATCTTCTAGATCAAGTGTAGCACTTTCTAAGTCCAAACTACCCTGTTGAATTTCCTGCATTAATTTTTTAGGCATTACAATGGTAACTAACCAGACTGGCTTTTTGCCCATTTTAGGCATCTTAGTGCCTGGTTCAAAATCGTCTGGAGTTTTAACTTTAATAGGATATTCTAGTTTGTCTTTGCTGTAATAAACTTCACAGTCATATTCCATTAGGCGTTCGCCACCGCGTGGATCTGGCATCATTCTATGCGGCCACATAAAAGTACAGGTTACAAAATACTTTTCGTAAATAGGACCTTCAACTAGTTCGCCTTCTGGCCAATGTTTAAATACATAAAGATCTAACTCGTCTAGTACACGTTCAAAGTCTAATAGACTCACTAGACTACTGTCAGTCATGAATATATCTTTAGTATTTTCAATTACATCTGAGATTGCTTTTGACATAGTTTAAAACTCTTTTAGTTATTTATCAATTCCGCGGGCTTGCTTAGTTTGTACACCATGCCAAACTTCTTGATCTAACCAATATTCATCTACATGTTTAACATATTTGGCATTAGGATCAATGTCTAAAAACTTAAAGATGTCTGGGTTAGTATAATCAACAGGGAAACATAATATTCTACTGAGGTATTGTAGATAATGCTCTCGGTGTAAAAATAGTGCTTCGTTTGACAGGAAATGTACAGGAAATTCGCCAGTTAAGAGGTTATTATAGTAATAATCTTGCGCAATTGGCGTGGTTATTTCCTTGCGTACACGTAACTGTTGTTCTGCATTAATATTCTTATCACGAGTGATAATAGCAATCTTAACATCAACTTTTAACTTTGTAGCCTCACGTGCTAGTTCAAGTATTTTAGGTACATAGCGTTGACCGTCGTAAAAGAAAGGACAGCTAACATTAGCCAGCCAATGGTCTGCGCCTTCAAACTGTTTAGCTGTAAGACGCTCAGGGTAGACCCAATACTCAGCAAAAGGTTCTTCGTCGCTAGGTACCCAATACTTGTCTAGTAAACTTTTCCAGCCACCTACGTTTGGGTGTGTGCTTAAAATACGACTGAATAGATGATTGCCACTACCTTGTGGTCCTGTTATGATTAATAACCTTTTCATTTTAATTCCAATAATTTGTTGATCCACATATTATAATATTTGGATATATTAGTTTTGTTAAATCCAGATAGTCCTAAAACAGAATATAATTCTCTTATTTGATTAATAGTTTCTTCTTGAGAAAAATACATGTTATTATCTACATATATTGCTCGATTATTATATTGTAGGATATTTTTTTCGTAGTAATCTAGTATAGCTGACTGCCAAATAAAATGTTCCTTTATTTGTAAATTAAATATTTGTTCCACTTCAAATTTAATAGCATCAGATAATTGATTGTATTCAATTAAATTGCTAGGGGTTGTAGGCCAATCAGCACCTTTAATCAAATTCCAGTTATCAATAAATGGATTTTTAGTTCTGTGACTAATAAAATTTTGGCAATTTTTAAATATAATAACCTGTGCATTAGGCCATACCATTAAAAACTGATCCAGTAATCGTGTGTGATGTGCTATAATGAAGAACTTTTTGTTAGTCTTACTTAGGGTAGATATTATAGGATAAAATCTAGCTTGTTTTATTACTTCCGGCGGATAAAACATATATTCATGACTATTGATGCCAAATAATTGCGTGCATCCTAAATCCAAATCATTCCATACAGTTTTTTGACTTATGGCATTAACTAAGTAGTCGAATTTGTCATCGGGTGTAAATTCTCCGTTAAGTTGTTGAACTACAAACTTATCATATTGAAATACAGCATCATCGCTCAACCCCAGTGAGTTGATTAAAAATTTTCCACCAGCATTTCTAGGATAACAAACGATAACTAAATTTTCTGTATCGAAATCTATCATGGTTTATTTTTTAGAGGTTTACCTGTTTTATTGCATTCATCTAAGAAATATTCTTCAACATAATGCACATACTTGCTATTACTGTCCTCGGCTAAAAATTCGTCAATTCTTGGGTCATTATAGGCAATTGGAATATTAAAATTAAGTGTTTTGAGGTAATCTTGACGATATAATTGAAGTAATTCATAACTGACGAACTTAGGTGCTATGAATGAATCTTTTATCGATTCCAATAACATCGGAGTGGTGTACTCTCCGCGCAGGCGTGTTTGCTGTTTGTGTAGGACATTTTGATCACGACCACACACTACTAATTCCGGGTGAATGCCAATGCGCATTAGAGTTCTAATAAACATTTCTATGTCTGGAGCCCATTTAGCATCACCTATACCTAAAGGTACACTGATACTAGTAAAGTAGTAATCGCTTTGCGTCCAATCAAATTCTTTTAGTAAGTCTAGATTCTTCCAACACTCAGCAAATGGTTCAGCGTAGCGATGTGCTTCCCAGTAGTTGTCTAATAGACTTTTCCAACCGAATACCTCTGGATGTAAACTAAAAATTTTACTCCAAAGGTGATTACCTGCGCCTTGTGGTCCAGTTAACACTAACATTTTTTTAGCCATTATAGCATCTCCCATATCTCGGGTGGTATAAATCCTTCAGCACGTTCTGGATGCCACACTGTGCCCCATATAGGTAGTTGACTATGCTTAAATGCTTCAACTGTGCCGTCGTGTGGACAAGTTGCTAAGGGCATTAGATCACGGCCTAATAGGGCAATACTATTGGTATGAAAACTGTTTACGTAATCTATAGCACCATCAATTTCAATTTTGTGTGCGGTATTCTTATGTCCTTCTATAGGTTTGTTTATCCCACCATGAGTTTCATTGATAAAAAACGCACCATGGCAAACACCTAAGATTGGCACACCTTTTAGTAAAGCAATATTATAATATATGGTTTCTGTATGAGTACGATTAGGACTAGAGTCTCCACCTGATAAGATTAACATATCAAAATCCGTTTCGGTATTTGAAGTATTAGGAATAGGAACCACTTGATGACTATTAAGTAGCCCATGCCATCCTTGCTCTAGACAATCATAGGTAATGTTGTTGTGAACTATTTCACGTTGGCTAATAGCTATTTTCATTTGAAGTATGCGAAGTAGATTAATCCAGCAATAATCATAAAGATCTGCGGAAGGAAATTAGTAATTAAACTTTTTTCATTCCATTTGAATCCTACATAGACCCAGCCACAGGCACCTATAATTTGTAAGATACTATTCCAAGGAGTAATGCCTAAGATATGTAAAGGCATTGCGCATAGAATCATTGTTGCTGAAAACCACTTAACTATCTTTGTGTAATCTTTCATTTTCTTTCCAGTAAAGGTAAAAAGTCATGTGTATTAGTTGGGAATTCATTTAATCCCCAACATTTAATTTCAATACCTGCTAGCCTTAAATAATATTGAAGGAATGATTCGTCAATTAAAGTCAATTGATTCCAACTAAAATCCACAACATTAATTAAATTATATACAATTTTATGAATAAGTGCATCTTTATTTTTATATTCTTGAATTTCAATCCATTCAGAATAAATTTCATTAATTTTTTCTTCTCTAACTATTTGACGACCTGTTTTTGTAATAATCTTTTTTAAAGTTTCTTCGAAATTATCTCTGAGTTCTGAAATCTCGATCATTAAAATATTTGTAAATTTATTTTTAATATTATCAAAAATTTGATTATCGGTATTATCAATACGTTCAAGTGGATAGTATAAACTTAGGAATTCTCTTAACTCCCAGAGTTCTAAATCATCAATTGATGATTTACCCCATTGACTTACAAATTTTGATGCACCACTATAGATTAATGATTTTTTGATTAATTCAATCCCAGTATATCCGAATATTATATGTTTTTCTTCGGGTATTCTCTTGCTGTTTAAAAATGATATCTTTTGATTATATGTTAAATGTTTTGCAGATGATACTTTTTCTATATAATTGTTGATACCCCAGATCCAGGACCCGGTAGAAAAATAAAGAAATACAACATTAATATTTGTGTTCACGAACTCATTCAATTCTACAGATAACAGATTTTCGTAAGATTTAGGCAATTCTAATAATTTAGAAGCTTCGTTGTTAAACGAACCTGGGTGCCCTCGCATAAACGATTGAGAATACACAAAGTGGTTAAATTCAAACTCGTTCCATGTAAAATTTCCGTAAAAATTGTGAGAACTACCGGTATTTGTAAATGGGAGAGTTTCGGAAAAATTTAAGTCAGTGAAATAATTTAAACACCATTCGATAAATGTACCATAGGCGCCTGGTGCATAGTATATTAAAGTTGGATTGTTGGTCATTACTGAATTTTTCCACAATAAAAAAGGGACCTAAGTCCCTTTAGTTTGAAACTTATATAATTAATTATGCTTAGTAACTAGCATCCATTAATTTTACAGCTTCTGTTGTAGCAGTAGTATTCATACAGCTAATGGCAAACAAATCCATACGCATTGTCTGAGCAATAGCTTCAATGCGAGCTTGAGTAGCTTCATCAGTTGCTAACAATTCTAATGCGCGAGCACCAATTTTACTGTGGAAGCCTTCATCTTTAGCAATCTTAGCGTATGTTGTTGAGATGTATTCATCTTGAATACATTCAGCCATTTTAGCCCATACACGCTCAGCACGACCTTCAGCAATAAATTGGTAAGCCGCAAGTGCTAGTGGATCGTTTTGTGCTTCGTACTTAGCTAATAGAGCAGCACCTTTAGCTGTTGGTTTAGCTGCTTCAGCAGCAATAGCCGCTTCAACGTCAACAGTTTTGCCTGTGATGTGTTCAATAACTTCTTTTACCATACGGAAGTGATTAGCTTCGTCAAGTGCTTGTTTGCTTAGTAATGCTAGAGTTTCTACTGAAGTATCAGCAGGAGCATTTGCTACTTTATTAGCAATTTCAACCATGTTCATACGTTCGTTAACCATACGACCAACAAAGTGTTCTACTAGTTGTTCTTGGCTAGGGTTACTTGCAAAGTATGCTTCTACGTTTAATTCACTTGCTTTGAATAATGCTTCATTGTCTTGTGCTAATTTAGCAACAAATTGTTTTGAGTTCATTATATTTTTCCTTTAATTATAACGTTATAAAATAACTAGTATCTTTGGCCAAATACTAATTATAATTTTATTTATCTAAATTTATATTATTGTTGAAGTATTATACTGGTTTACGTCCGCTGATGGCACGAAAACCATAAATTATGTATTTTGTTAGCAGTCTGATAGTTATCTGATAGTTCAAATTTTGAAATTAATTGTTGATACCAATTATAATCTAATGTTGGTTGGTACAATATTGTTGAGTCCATTAGATGTGTATTTTTATTAAATTTTGATATTAAAATATGGTGTTGATTTACCTCATTAATAGTATTGATAAACTTAATACTGGTTATGTTAAATAGATTTGGATTTAGCTTTACATAATACGAATAAGCTAGATGTTTATCGACAGTTATTAATAAAGTTGTTAAATTTGTATCAACATATTCATGACCAAATTGTATAACTTTATCTAACCTTTCTCGGTATTTCCATTCATATTCTAACCAGTTAGAACATGTCCTAGATGGGGGGAAAACTTCTTGCTCGATAAATTTAACTTTTTCAGTTAACGATACAAATTTAATTTCGCACCGACTCTTGATCTCATCAATAATATTCACCGGAGTTTCTAAATAACGATCATTTAAAAAATCATTATAATTCGGCCAAGAGCTACCAGCCAGGTTCTCATAACTATCTTTAATTGCCTTAATATTGTTAGAAAATTGGTCATCTAACAATATTATCCATCTAATATAATTACCAAATCCACCTAGTGGAGCAACAATGTTAATTTTCTTCATTCTTGATTAATGTAACTAATATATCTGGCCAAATCTTTGGTACATCGATGCTAACTTTAAAATTTTCGTATATCCAAGTAGATGTAAAGTATTCCCATTTACATAAGTGTTGCATACCAAATTCCAAAATAGCTTTATTCTGTGCAGTTATTTCACTCAACATACCTACACTGTCCTTATAAGCATCATAGCAGGGATATTTGATTTGAAATCCACCTGCTTCATGCCACCAAGCATAGCTTGACATGTCTGGACGATAGACCAGCATGATCCACGCATCTGTACAGTGTTGCTTAATATAGTCTAATTTGTAAGCCCAGTCGTGGCTTTTAATTAATTTACAGCCACCCGGTTCTGTCCATGCTTGGTCTACATCGTCGGCATCCGCTAGTGCTTCAAATTCCATACTGCGCCCAAAGTATGCTCCCACATGCCCTGTATAGGTGTGGTGTGTATAATTGCGAGCTGGTGTGCGGTCACTGGTATTCATGCCAGGTATAGTTTCTAGCACTTGCGCTATACCGCTCCAGCGTGATCCGGGTACCCCTGTAAAATAAATGTGATTAGGTAAGGTCATAAATAATATTATCTGCGTATATTATTACTTATGAAACAAGAACAACTCAACAAATATTTTTCAACTACATGGCGTAGCAATCTAGACCAATACAAATATTCTGGTTATGAACTAGTCAATAAAATTAATCCAGAAGAACTAGTATTAGATGTAGGCTGTGGATTTAACGAATTTAAATCACATATTCCCAACCTAATAGGCGTAGATCCTGCTAACGACCTAGCTGATGTTAAATTGCCTATAGAATTCTTTGCTACCGACAATAGTAATCGAGGCAAGTTTGATGTGGCCTTTTGTCTAGGCAGTATTAACTTTGGTAGTGAAAATAATATTCTACTACAGATTGCCGGCGTGGTTAGTTGCCTAAAACCCAAGGCAAGAATCTATTGGCGTTGTAACCCCGGCCTAGCTGATCACGGCAACGAAGCCTGTAAAGACATAGAATTCTTTCCATGGACCTTAGACAAACACGTCAAGTACAGTGAACTAGCTGGGTTTAGATTAATGACCTGTAAGTGGGATACTGCAAATAGACTCTACGCTGAATGGTCCAGGTAGCTTAATATTTAGTCTTTAAATCTCAATTATAACTACTCACTAATATTCAAATTTTTGTTCCTTAAATACCTGTGTACAAGATGCCTTTAATCTGTACAATACATTCAACAGGAGCATTATCAATTGCCTAGACATCGCAGAAGTAATAGCCGTAGTAACAATTCAGCAGCATTTGTAGTAGATAACACAGTAGTAAGTTTTAACAATTATGTCCAGCAACGCAAATCAGTTCAACTGATTCCTAAAAGTCTTAACCAAGAAGAATATATTAGTTTATTGACCAATGATAGCAAGAGCATTGTTTTTGCTACAGGTCCAGCCGGTACAGGTAAAACCATGTTAGCTGTATTAGCCGGCATCAAAGCCTATAAAGAAGGGGAGGTGAAGAAGATTGTATTAACTCGTCCAGCGGTAGGAGTGGATGATGAGAAGCATGGTTTCCTACCAGGTGATATTAACGCTAAGATGGAGCCCTGGACTAGACCTCTGTTTGATGTATTTGCAGAGTACTATAGCCCTAGGGACATAGCCAGAATGATAGATGAACAAGTGATAGAGATATCTCCCCTAGCATTCATGAGAGGTCGCACTTTTAAGGATAGTTGGATAGTAGCAGATGAAATGCAAAACGCCACTCCTGGACAGATGAAGATGCTCCTAACGCGACTCGGCGAAAACTCCAAAATAGTTGTTACGGGAGATACACGTCAGGCTGACCGTAAAGATCCAGACAACGGTCTACTAGACTTTAAAGGTCTTGTTGCCGCATACCAACATAGTAAGTATGTAGCCGGTGTTGAATTTGCAAATAGAGATATTATGCGCCATCCGGCCGTAAAGGAGATCTTATCGATATACGGTGAAATTTAAACTAAATGTTTGTCTGACGGAATGCTTGGAGTTTTAACTGTGACAGTTGTAGTATGCTCCAAGTATTCTAATTGCGCTATGTCACCAGGTTCTAAATAGATAATTTCACCTGGTGAAAATATTTGTCCATTCATTAACATACGTCCAGTAACTACAAGAGTTATTTCTGTTACTTCTTTATGATAATGACTAACTGAATGCCCGGGTTCATTTACTTGGTAATTTACTTCAAACCCTGTTGTACGCAGTACAGCTTCCGGGAAATCTCCAATAAACCAACCACGAGCACCACAGTCATCTAACTTAAAACGTTTCATTAGATACTTGTTAATTTTACCAATGTAGCACTTAAATTAATCTCAGCATCACTTACCATGCTGTGATTTACAAGGCCTTCGCGAATGATAATAATTGCCTGATCTTGGCCTTCTTCGGTTTTACTCCAAAGATCTAGGTTATCATACATCCAGCGGAAAATACCATCCATTTCTTCTGCTTCTGCTTGATTACATAACAGTTGGCGTGCTTCTTTAATTTTACCTGCTTTAAATAAAGCTACACAATCTAACTTCCAATCGCCAACTGATTTGTCGCCTTCTTTAGGACTACGTAGCTTGCCTTCAGTTGAATTTTGTTGTGTGAGATTTAAACATTTACGCAGGTCTGGATACGTTGCTTTAACATAGCTATCTAAGGTATCCAAGTCAAACTCTATACCTTCTGTAACTAGTACAGTTGCTACTCGTGCTGTAAATTCTGTGTGGTCTGCTCGATTAACATGAATAGTTTGACAACGACTATGAATAGGAGGCATAATCTTGTTTGGATAGTTACAAGTTAAAATAAAGCGCACTGTGTCGCTATAGTCTTCCATCAAGTTACGTAATGCAGGCTGAACTGATGTAATATTCATATAGTCAGCTTCGTCGATTAATACTATTTTAAACTTGCCAAATGGCATAGTTTGACAGAAACTAATAAGTTTGTCAATCCATTCTACCTTACGTGCTTCCTTTGAACCGTTGGCAAACAACACATCATACTCGTCAATTTTGAGTTCATTGATCAGCATTTTGGCTAAGGTTGTTTTACCTGTACCGGGGCCGCCGTGTAACAATAAATGTGGGATACTACCAGATTTAATCCAACTAGCAACTTGTTCTCGCATGCTGTCATCTTGAAATACATAACCGTCTAGAGTTTTAGGACGATATTGTTCTACCCATAATTGTTTCATTGAATTACCCTTGCTTTAATAGTTGAATTAAACGATCTTGTTCCCACTGTTTTTCCTGTTCTGGAAATTCCGGTGTTTGTTTATATAAGTCTTCAATTAAACACTTTAACAGAAATAATCTATGTTTGCAAGTACATTGAGTAAATCCGTCATTGTGAGGATTAGCGGCATTGGAATACAATCTGCGTATTTCACGAGCCGCATCTATACTATCAAGTTCGTTTGGAAAATATTCGTTATCCAATTACAAGCCATCACCTAAAGTTTCGTCGAGCATGGGATCATCACTGACTAATAAGATATCTGCATGATCAATTCGGCGCAGGGTTTTTTCACCTTCTTGATCTTCGATTAGTGTACCACGTGTCCATCGACCATGTTTGATTAGAATATACTGTCCGGCTTTAACATCTTGCTGATCTTTACCCACAGCATAAACATAACCCCATCGAGCATGGATACCTTCTAATTTGCCATCAGTACTTTGAATAATAATACCACTGTTAGTTACACGTTCTTTAAAATTCATACCAGTAACTAATACATGATCATGTAATGGTCTGATTGATTTGATTTGTTTAGCTTCATATGCCGATGTCATGTGTATTCCTTAAATGCGTTTAATGCCTGCTTGATTTTGTGGCGTTTTGATAACTTCTTTTGGATTTAATAATTCTTGTTTAACTTCAGTTTGCTCTGCTACAGATTCAGCAAAACTACCGCGTGGTTTGACATAAGGAGCCGCAGAGTCTACTACAGGAGTGTTGTCGGCTGCCGATTGTACTAAATTATCAGGAACTGTTTGTATTAAGTCCGGTACTACAGTGTCTGCTGCATCCATAGGGCTTTCATAAATATCATTCTCATCTGCCATTGCACCATGTAGTTTATTTTTTTCTGCTAGTACTTGGGCACGTGTTTTAATAACTTTACCACCCGGTCCTAATTGATCCCCACGAGCATTAACTTTCATATTGCCAACAGCAATAGTTGTTTCATTTTGTAAACGTAAGCGATCCATATCAATTGCTGTGCCGCGTGCTGTTCTATGATTTGTTGCCATGTTACTTCTCCTAATATATGCGTATTTATTTGAGGAATTCTTCGATATCTAAATTATAATAGATACTATTAATCTTGTGTACACCTAGCAAGAATAACACATAACTTGCTACACTCGATCCACGACCCACGCCCCAAACAATATTATTCTTGCGTAGGGTATCTACTAGATATTTCATATAACGTAACAAATTAAAAGCATCACGTTCCTGGAATAACAATAGCTCTTCACCTACACGTTGTAGCTCATAGTCCTGTGTACATAAGCCTAAGACATAGGCAGCTATGTCTAGTTCCTTGTATTCATCTGGCATGCGCCACTTGGCTTGAAAGCGGTTATCAAAGAAACTAACTGTTTCGCCAAGTTCGACATATCCATGTAACCAAGGTACTTCTGCGTGTAATTCAGCTCGACTTTTGTTATACTCCTGTGGATCTTCAACCTGAAAGAGACTAAGATCCAAGTTGGGATTACTATACAGTAAGTTACACAATTCGTTACTATCCGTATACCTTCTGCCGTATTCGTCGTATTTCATTAGTCGCGTGTAATATCCTTGGCTGTATCATCGCCTGCGGTGCCCATTCTGCCAGATTTTTGTGCTTGCTCTATCATTTTGGCATTACGACGATCTACTTCAAACCCATAATCTTGTAACAATAGTTGAAGTTGTCCTACTAGGTCTGGATTACCGATACGATATGCGTAGCTTAATCGACTTTGTAGCTCTCCACGTTTTGTATGCAAATCTTCGTCTGATAATCCTGATAGGTCTGGGGTTAATGGATGTCCCATTATAAGTCTCCGGTTTTCCTGTTTTCGCTGTAGTATGGATCAAAGCTACCACCTGGATAGCGTGCTTCTAACTTACGTACATTTTCAGCAATAACATCGTTTGGATCTAAATTTAATGCTCGACAAGCATTTACCCAATACCACATGACATCACCTAATTCACGTTTCATGTGAAAAATAGCTTCTTCATTTAATGGCTTACCTTGGAACACACATTTTTTAGGGATTTCAGCAAATTCACCACATTCAGCAGCTAGGCCAATAGCCGCAGTTAATAACAATGCAATATTTACTGTGCTGGTTTCTCCCAATACGGTAAGTTGACTAATAAGGTCTGCTTCAAAATTTGAAGCGTCACTGGTTACTGCTCTAACAAAGTCTTGATATTTGTTTAAATCGATTTGCATAAATGAAAAACTCCTTATACTACATTATATGCTAATGTAACATAAGGAGTCAAGTAGTTTGGTTAAAGATTAACCGATTTTATACCATTTACTTTCTACAGCATGGAAGAAGTAAGTTACACCAGTACCTGCCGCAAGTGTAATGTTACCACTTGGAACTAAGTTGACTCCTAGGTTTGGCAATACTTGTAATGCTGCAATTGGTTGTGTTGTGCTGATAGTAATAGTTTTAGCATCTACGTTACCTGTTGGTAATGTAACTTGTACACCGTGACTAATAATACCAGACGCCGGATCCATGATAAGACGGTTAACACCAACGTTAGCTGTAAACGCTACGTTGCCGCTTGGGCTGTAGTATTGATACGGATTAGTTTGATAATTATTAACTAAATCGCGAATAGTTACAGTAGAACCATTGTCTGAAGTAAAGAATTTGTAAGTATACAGTCCGGCATTTTGGAAAGTAATACTAGAAAGACCATTTACAGTAGTTAGTCCGAAAATATCTCCATTATTATTAACAACAGTAGAAGGGAGTGTAAGTGTACTACCTGCTACTTGAACATTAGCCTGTAGAGTAAGTTCTGTATATAAACCAGCTGTTGGCCATGTGCTGGCAAACGACATAGTTGCTGAACCAGCTAGAGTTGCTGTTTGATAATGACCTTGTGACCAATCAACACTAATAGTGCTGCCATTTGTAACAGTACCCCAGTTGTATGTAGTCTGTACTGATTTAACAAACTGTGGCGCTGTAATTGGCGTGTAATTCATATTGTTCGTTGGTGTACTTGTTTGACCAATCGAACTAAGCGGAGCAGTTAATACAGCGTATGTTTGTAGATCTGTTAGTTCTGCTGACGCAAATGTAAAATTGTTAATTGTGTTGGTAAAGTTATCACGGAAACCTTGACTGTTATTGTCTTGGCCTGCTATCGGAAACGTACCGTCAATGCTTTGTGGATTAATGTTACTCATGTATGATCTCTCAATATGTAGTTATTTATCTATAACAAGTGTATTTATTATAAAAATTTTAGTCAAAAACATTTAAGTGTGGGAATCGTAATGATTTCTCACCTTGTCCCGGAGTTACATAGTTGTCTCTATAATCATAGAACAATGTACCATTGCCATCAAATGTTGTGCTGTTTGTTTTAATTTGTTGCGGTATTTCACTGTAACCTGGTACTGTTTTACCTGTTTTAATATATGGATCGTAGTAAATGTTTACTCCGCCATGTTCAAATCCATTGCGCACATATATTACATCATTGTAACTCAAAGATGGTATGCAGGTAATACTTGTGCCTAAACTTCCGACAGTAGGATATATTGTTATACTTGCGTTTGAACTGTTAACGTCAGTAATTACGGAAGTAGACCTTAATCCTTGGCCACGCACAGGCATACCAACAAATAGACCGCTTGTACTAGATACTGACACAATTGTGCCGTACCCTGAACTATTTGCTGTGTGACCTGTAACTCTTGGAGTGACATTGGCTAGACTTAGCATTACATAGTCATCGTTTGTGATGGAAATATTCCAAATACTGATACGTTGATTAACTATGCTATAACTTACATTACCGTAAGAATCAACTGTTTTACTTGCTAGCCATTCTTTGTATCCGGGTATATAGGTAGCTGGATCCCAATTGGTCCCATCCCACGTTTCGTCGATGTCAAGATCATCCCATGGGGCTGTGCTATCTGTCCAACCCTGGTCATAACTATCACTGATATTAACCACACCTGATGTAAATTCTTGTGTGAAGAATACTAATTTTTCACCGCTTTGAAACGAGCTAATACCATCTAATCCGCCAATGGCATTGATTTCACTTACGGTTCTTTCGTTAATATCTTGGAATGGAATATCCACAGCATAATCTACAGTGCCAACGCTGGTTAAATGGCTTGATAACGCAGAATATCTATCGAAGGTAGTTTCACGGCTAGATATAAATGAATTAGCTGAAATATTATAGTCAGCGGAATAGACATTATCTAGGTGATATTGGTCTACTGTAAAGTTAATAATATTTAAATCGTAGTCAAGTTCGTTGAAACGCCATAGTACAGTATCACCATAGCCAGGGTTAACATACGCTAAAACCACAGCACGAGTAAATCCTAATTGTGTACCGTCGGGTTGAATGCTGGTCATCCAGTCTGGTAGTGCACCTTTATTTTGGTAACCAATTTGATTGATAATTATGTCATCCATATTGCTGAACGCATTTGGTGTAGCGATAACGTAAGCATTACCGTTGTCTAGGTATGGATTTTGTATTTCGCTAGATAAGTTAATAGTATCAGCCGGGCCTTGTCCTAGTTCATTACTATTCTCATCATTTACTTCGACATATATTACTTCATATTTGATAGTTTGATTGCCTACGGTAGTTCCGCTTGGAATTCCGTTAGCTGTAACAACATAACCTAGACTGAAGTTTGCAGGAACAAACAAATTAGTGTAGACATTATAAGTACCAATTGTATTACCTGATGAATTTTCAATAACATCATAGACCCCGTCTTGACGAGCTATCGCCTTCTTAACTGAACCAAACAACAATCGTTTAGTATAATGGTTTGAAGCCATTGTTTCGGCATAGGTAGCAAGCGTAGATGGATTTAAACCAGGTAGGAATAATGTACGTATATTATCAGCAATACCAAACCAAGGATCAGTAATTCTATAGATAGAATTTTGTGGGAATACCGTTGGATTGTGCATTAAGTCTCTAAATTCAAGACGTTGTACGCTGTCAAGTTGAGCTTGTAAGTATAAATTCTCGTACGGACGAATATTAAACTCTCTAACTAATATAGTGAATGTACGTGTATCTGACGCACTTTGATCATAGGTTATAGCTGTAACTGTAAACTCAAATGTATGATCGAACGTTGTACTTGGATTGCCTGTGATTATGTCATTGTCAAATGTAGTGGTTCCTGCATCTAAACTAAACAATTCAAAACTTACACGACCACTAATTAAACCATCTGGTTGTAATTTTAATCCTTGTACCATATTAATATAGGTACCGGGTGTGTAATAGTAATAGACCTGTTTGTTTTCGTTGCTGATAGCTGTTATACTAATATCGCTGACCGCACCATTTTCAATAGTGCCTAAATAACTAGGTGTTAGCCAATTAACTGTGTTATATAAATCACCATAAATGGTTATAGTTAATAATTTATTTGAAATATAAGTTGGATAATCTCGTTTATAAACATCTATTTCAAAGCTATATTCAGTTTGGTTAGCTGTTTCTGTAGGTAAAAATCCTGTGACCCATCCTGACTGTGCATTTAAATGCAGACTGCCCGGTAGTACTAAATTGCCTTGATCAAATTTGCCATCATCAAACCCTACAGATCCTGTAGTGTCGGATATAGTGCCCAATATAACTCCTGTGCTCAAGAATTGTGTTGGGCGAGCAGATGTACTAACAGTATTATGATAAATTAAGGCACTGTCATCAGTGCCTAGTCTAAATGGTATAGCACTTACTGTATTATAAATGAAATGTACATTGGCATTGTATGTTGCTGATGATATATATGATTCTACATTGGCTCCATTTACCGCAATATTACCTGAACCAATAGTAAATGGTTTTGTATTATATTGAACTTGGAATACACCAGGGTTGCTGATATTGCTGTTGAAACTATTATGAGATCCAATGACTGTAGCTGTAGCTCCTGTACTAGGCTGCAAAATTATATCACCAATGTTAGCCTTAACTACTACCGGTGTTATTGAATATTGTGTAGATACAACATAGCTATTAGCCGCTGTCCCATTGATTTTTAAATTAGCTGTATAGATGCCATTAATGAAGTTTACATTATAAAAACGTACATATAAGAAATCACTTAATCTAACATTAGAAGTAACTACAGCATTACCATTAGTGCCTATTTGTGTAATAATATCACCAACATTAGCACTGACAACTAAATTACCGCCAACTGAAATTGTACCGTTTATAATGCCGCCAGTAACTGACACTGTGCCTATAGTAGGGGTAATGCTGGCTATTGTGGCGTTTGCACCGCTAACTGGTTGAGTAATCCATTCACCGACGTTAGCTACAATTATAGTATTACCAGTGATGGTCATCGATGCATGATCATTTACTGTGGCATCATACCACAGATATGTAGTTTGTTGAGATGTTAGATCGGTATACGGACTTAACACTTGAATAGCCATACCACTTTGTAAGTATGGAGTATTATTGCTACCAAATATTGTGCCTACTGAAATATTGCCCGTACTATCAACAAAACTTCCACCAATATAAGGAGGTTCACCTATTAGGTTATCTTGTTCGTCGAAACTACCTTGGGTCAATGTAGGTACATTATAAAGTAATACATCACCATCTAGGTCTACAGCTGAAATTTGGAAAGTATACCAATCACCTTGTCGGCCAGCAGGAACATTATCCTGTGTTGTAAGTATGATTGGATTATGACGACTACCTGTATCAACTGTAAATTTAGTACTGTTGATGGTCACTGTATCCACTGTGATATAATTGCTGTCTGCGGTGGTACTTATTTTAGGAACCACATACATTTTGTATGTGCTGGTATCTGTACGAGCACCGTCACTTACTTCTACAGTAAATGTAAAGTGTTTGGCTGTAGTACCTAAAGGAAATTCCCATCCTAGAGATTCGGCTTGACCATTAATAGTATATGCTTCGTCCCATTCGGCTTCGTCCCAACCAGTTTGGCTAGCGGGCCCTATAGTAGGAATTAATTGGATATACCCGTTAATCAGTCCTGTTGAACTAATAGACAGTCCCGGAGGTAGTGTCCCACTTTTAAGGAACCATGTTAGATTGCCACCTAAGATAAACTCTGTGGCTTCTAATTGTAGATTAACTGTGCTACCATCAAAATATTCACCTAGGTCAACATTTCTAGGAACAATCATAGGAGGAGCAACATTAGTGATAGTTAAACTAAATGAACGATCAGCAATTAACCCATCAGATGTATTAGTGACACGAACTGTAAATGTATAGGTTTGATTTAGATCAGGGCCACCTGTACTGATCGGTATACCTTTAATAACTCCCGTAGTGGTTACTTGTAGACCAGGCGGCATAGTACCACTTAATTTATTAAATTGTAGTGTTCCACCAGCGGTATCGTAAGCGTCAAGAGCGTATTGATAATACTCAGCAGATGGTACTATACCTAGATCGCCTGCAGACGTTAACCAAATTGGATATGCCATTTAAGATCCTATTAATACGAACTAAGAGTAGCTCGTTTCCATGTGTTAGGAGCAACGCATACGTAAATATTGCCGCTGTCCCAAACAAATTGTCCAACTGTACCAGGTGCTGAACTATTTCCAGTAGGTGCTAGAGCATTACTTAGAGTCATTGCGCCGCTAACAGAAATGTTGGAAGCATTAAAGCCTATATTACTAATCCAACCAAAGTTTGCGTCAACTTTTTGAAAGGCTGTACGTAAGTCATCTCCTGTACCATCATTGGCACTAGAACCTACGTTTACTGCTACGAAAGATACTGTAGAAATTGTCATGATTTTACTCTAGGTAGTCCTATATTATGTAGTATTTATCGAACTTATTAGAATAAAAAACCCGCTTAGGGCGGGTTTAGTTTTACCAACGACGTATTTTTTCTATGTTTTTATCATTATACGCACCGTATAATGGCGCTCGCCCAAACCCGGGATTTAACGGATCTATACCATCTTTGATATCCTGTTCTGTATAGATACGCATCATATTGTTCTTTAATGAATTAATCTTAAATCCTAGTGTTTTAGTAATCCAACCACAGCTATGCCATTGCCAGTCTTGATAACCTGGTTGACTAGGATCATCTATGTTAGAAATAGTGTTAGCGTGTGCAGCATAATAAGTACTTACCTGATCCATTAAATGGCTATTACCAATCCAAAAGATATCTTCTAAACGAGTGTGCCCATCAAAGTCCCAAGTATAATAATGATCACCAAATACCATAGTATAAGGATCTGGAATTTCTGCTAGATCTTTAGCTAGACTATTATCAGGGCCAAACACAAGATCACTGCGCAAGCGCACTGTGTAATCATAGGCTATTTGATTTTTCTGAGCATAGTCCATCTTTAGCTTATTTGCTTCGTAGATACTACGCCACATGCTAACTTGATACTGATTGGCCACAGGATCCCAACGACGACCACCCCAGAGTTTCTTACTAGGTTGTAGATCATATTCTTCTACCATAATAGTGCGAGGCGCCCATGCACGAAAGAATTCTACATTTTTTTCTGGGTTGGATAATTTGGCATCATGCCAGTCAACGTCCGTTGCGGATTTACCTAAGTGGTTAGCTAGATTAGTACCACCACTTTCTGTGTCCCAAAAGTGAGCAAATACATCACAGTTGGGTAATAGACCGCCCACATAGCGTTTGATGTTATCAGAGGTCACATGACCTGCGCGGTTTTGACCGCTGAAGCACAAGGCAATTCTCATTGAAATCCTTTAGTTTTGAATTAGTACTGTTTTATAGCAATTACAAGTAGCATCTAAGATATTTTCATAATGATAACCGGTTGGGGCTGGTGGTAATATACTAGGTGCTGACTGTATAACAATAGGTTGCTGTTGATAAACTACAGGAGGCGGAGCAACTACTACAGTACGTGGTTGTGATAATTCATACCCTATTACTCCACCAATTGCCAATGGAGCGATCCAACCACCCCAACCGCCACCACCGTAATGATAACCACCACGATATCCGCCACGGAATACTTCTGCTTCTGCACTTAGGGTACTCATAGCTAAAATAACTGCAAATACTGATGTAATAATTAATTTATTTTTCATTTTATTATTTCCTATAAACAATACGGGCTTTAGATAAATCATACGGTGACATTTCAACTTCTACTACGTCACCCATGATAATTTTAATAGTGTGCATACGCAATTTACCACCTATGTATGCTGTAACCATATGTTCATTTTCTAACTTAACACGGAACATACTATTACCCAATACTTCTTCTACGGTTCCTGTAAATTTAAGCGTTTCTTCCTTTGCCAAACTATATCCTCTAATACACTATTTACTCAGGTTTGCTGATAATAGCCCATGTCATGAATTCTTTAAATGCCTTGTACACAACTTCTGCTTCACCTGGGCCTTGTTCTACAGCTACGCCACGAACATAAAAACCATCTGGGGTAATCTTAAGCATCTCATCATCTGTGCCCGCATTAAAGATAACAGTGTTATTTTTGGATTCATTTTCCCAAAGTTCATACTCAACGTTGAGGTCTTTTTTAACTGCGTATTGATAATCTTCCCACTCATTCCAGTACCATTGTTTTTCATCACCCATTGACTTCTCCCCACGGACCATCTGCGCCTGACCAATCTTGTACGTCAGTACTCCAAATCATTAGACGATTGTACACAGGATATAACCAATATCCATAAGTCCAGTGCATAGGTTTACTGACTAAGTCTCCTAGCCAGTACAATGTCCAACTTAGAATATATCCGATTAACTTTTTCACTCAGCAACTACCTTAGGTTTTGATTTCTTTCTAATAGCTTTTTTAGCTTCTTCTGCTGTTAAGGTAACCGTTACAGTATCTTCTACCTCTACTTCTAGCTCAATACTATCTATCCCCATACCGCAGTACGCATCGAACTCACTGGCGATCTCTATTGCCTTAACTGAATCAGCACCAGCTCGCATAGCACCCAAGGCATATTCGGCACCAGACCCAATAGCAAAAACATCATTCTCTGTATAATCAAGGTACTCGTCGGTGCCTGTATACATATAAACTCCCTTCCACGGGGTCACCACCATCAAATGTGGATGACTATCACCTTGCCAAGTTGGAAATTTAACGAATTCACCTACTTCTTTCTTACAAACACTATCATACCATTCCATGTATCGCTTACAATCAGTCGAATTACCAGTAGCACCTATTAGATGCCCATTATCCAAACGAGTGATTTTTCTAAGTTTTCTTTTCATTGATCCAGCTGTGGTTTGTTTATCTGCTGACAATGTTTTACCATCCCACGCAATAACGGTCATATTATCCGCGCCTCATTTTACTAACATCAATGGCATCTTCTTGACGGAATACAGGAATACCATTTGACTTATGTAGTTGGCCAATACCAATTATAGAATCACCTGTGTAGACTTTGTCTGCTGGACGAGCAGCTACACTGACACCTGTGTCACGACTTGGTATATGATCAGTAAGGCGGCTAGGGTCAACACGGCTACGCCAATCAGACCTATAAGTAGCCAAATTCTTACTAGATCCTGCTCGAACTGACTTAGGTTTTTCCACCACCACTTTAGCATCATATTTCTCCAAGATTTCGTTCCAAGATTCTTTAGCTTGGCGAGCACGATTTGCCGCTTCGGCATTGCGAAATTTCTGTTTACCTTTTTTCTTGCCCGTAGTTGAATACATAGGCGGCAGCATGTGCATAGTCATTATTGTTTATCCTTTACGTTAACAAGAACAGCTTTACCATTTTCACCTTCTATTATAAAGTCTTTCTTAGGAAAAGTCAAGTGCGCATTACTCCACATTTCATCTTCGGTGTAGCCCTGTGCTATAAAACTATTATTGATTTTATCATATAAGTGGTACATGCCACATACCTGCTCTATATATACTACTTTGATATGATTCTGGAATTGTTCTACTAGTTCGGAGGTGTCATTATCTTTGAATTTGGTACGAATAGCACGAATTAGTCCAACTAGGAAAAAAGTGGTGAATGTTACACAGCCAATAACATAAAAATCCCAAATAGTTTGTAAAACTTTCATAGTCTAGCCCTTATTTGATTATTTAACAGTATTATACACTAAAATAACCAAAATGTCAACTGTTAAGTGCCGCCAAAGTCCTTAGCTGTGGATCTTCAAATTTAAATAGATATTTCGGTGGAGCAAAGTTTACTAACTCTATACTCCATTCATGCTCGGATAAGTTTTGTCCACACCAATGACCTATAGACATTGCCTGATCAAATGTGTGAACAGCTAGACTATTTGTTATTTTCATCGTAGAGTAAAGCTTCGAGGGTTTTATAGTGTTCATATGCTTGACGCAGTGCTTCATACTTTTCAAGTTTTTCTGGACTGGGCTGTAATATACTCAAACGATCAGTGATACCATTTAATAGATCTTTAAGGCTAACACCATTCATAACAATGTCGGCATCGTCACCTTCTAAATGTAACTTGCCTCGTGCGTTAGTTTTAGCACTAGTGGCCCAAGTAGTGGCTCCTGCGCCAGTGGCGGTTAGCACACTGCTACTTGGATAACCACTGCCACCATTAGTTATACTGATAGTATGAGTGCCTGCGCCTGCTCCGGTTACGGCACCCGGATTACTAATGGTTATATTGCCGTAATTACCCTGACTAGGTACGTGGACTGACATTATTCATCGTCCTCTTCGCTTTCCTCGTCTTCATCGCTATCAACATCATCGCGATATTCACCTTCATAGACTTCTTCATCGCCAACAATAACCCATTTGGCTTCAGCCCACTTGCCTGTGGTGTCTAGGTTGTAGTTGTCGATATCTTCACCATTATACAACACACTGATAACCATTTCCCAACCATCAAAGTCACCATAGTTAATTGTAAGTTTCTTAGGATCAAATGGCGCTTTCAACGGAAAGTCATTGCCGAACAGCAGACCTTTTTCACCTTGAGCACCATAGAACACCACAGTGCCTTCTGGCTGGTCACTGATGTAGGTTTCTTCATCACATACCACAGTAACACCTTCAGCTTCAAGTGCTTCAACACTTAATTTACACTCCCAAACCAAGTGACCATCTTCATCATAGACTTCAACAGTGTTGCTTTCGTCAAATGTTGCTCCACTACAGTGTGCTAGGTTATCGCAGTCATAAGCATTGCCTGGTTCAAATGGGCGCATATCTTCTGGAATATCGGCCCACTTATCGTCATCCCAATCATTGGCCCATTGTTCAATGTCGATTTTCTTTTCTTTAAAGAATTCGTAAATTTTACGGTCAACAAGACCAAAGTAAATTTCACCACCATAGGCGCCAACTTCAATTTTATATTCACGTGGTGTGAATTTAAGTGTCTGCATTAACTCTTCTTTTTGTTTCTTAGTGGCCATATGAGTTCCTTCAATAGGTATATGTATATAGTTTAGCGTCATTAGAATCATCAGTCAAGCCGAATTGATGATCTAAATCCATCAATGCTCGATTAATTTGATCAGTGCCGATGCCATGTTGGCTGTATCCTTCTTCTAGCATGGTTACATAACTTTGACTTGGATAGTTAAGTTCTTCTTCAGGATACATTAAGTAGGTCATACATGGAACCATTTCTCCATCATGCTCTACCCAAACGATAATTTTACCATAGTAAGTTGGATAGCCTTCTAGTCGGTCTAGGGCCTTTTCGCATTCGGGTGTGATTTCCCAAAGAACACCATCGACTTTGCTGTCCATCTTAGGTGAAACTGTGGCGTATGATTTGAACTCAAACTCATAATGCGGTAGAACAGCGGCACCTAGGCTCTGTGCTTGTGGGCAACGCATGGCCATGCTACCTAGGTTTGTGTTCATGCCATAGCTAAAATATTTCATAAGGTTAATGTACTTCCTTTTGCTTGTGTATAAAAAATGTGATGTCCAACTTTAAGTACTTGCTTGCTGGGGTCCTTCCATTGAGGGCTAACATAATCTGCGTGATAAAACAGTGCTGTGCTTAACTGCTTAACTCTAATACCGCCTTTGAGCACTGCTTCTGCGGCCGCTTGGCTGTCTGCCCAAGTTTGCCCTTTTAATTCTTTCCAAGCTAACTTCTTATCTTTAGTCCATGAAAATTGTGCTGGACTATAAACCACATCACAGATATGATGACCCCAATACTTGGTTTTAACACGGTTAACAGTGATAGTGCCTACAGCAATTTTACCTGCCATTGACTCAACACCTGCTTCATAATAGATATTACGTGCTAGACATTCTACATCATTTTTAGTGTAATGAATAGCCACTGGCTGGCTT